>Ga0172378_10002955_pt1 | contig 15951 bp, 13 predicted proteins | sample GrowelOW332metaG_FD_119755 | JGI IMG/M metagenome (GOLD analysis project Ga0172378, IMG submission 119755) | Groundwater microbial communities from an aquifer near a municipal landfill in Southern Ontario, Canada - Pumphouse #3_1 metaG | ecosystem: Environmental > Aquatic > Deep subsurface >... | reverse complement strand
CACTGTTTTCCACCCACTAGCTTCCAATCCAATACGGAAACCTCCAACTCCTGCGAAAAGTTCTACTACTGTATTGTTTTTCATTGCTATTTTGGGCTCCTGATTATACGCTATATCGTATAGTACTTAAATTTATCATATGTTTCAAGATCGATCAATAGCTATTTCTCAGGAGAGCATAAATTGATATTTGATGATGCGGATTCAAAATCTATTCTTGAATATTCTCGATTATTGGAAGGGAAAACTGTAGCCGAAGTAAAACAAGAAGAGTGCAACTACGAAGGTGATGAAGTTAATGGTGCTCAATTCGAATATGGAAAAGTTTATCGTGGAAAAGGTGGGTTTGGACAGTTCCTGGAAGAACAATATTTTGAAAAAGTTAACGACAATAAGTCGCAACCAGATTTCCCAAAGGCAAAGTTGGAATTAAAAGTTTCTCCTTTGAAGGTTTTGAGAAACAAAGAAATTCGCGTAAAGGAACGATTAGTACTCAATCATTTTACATATAAGGATATTGAGAAAGAGACATTTGAGACTTCCCATTTTCTCATGAAGGATGCCAAAATCCTTCTTGTATTTTATTTTTATGGAAAAAATACCTTGCCAGAAAACTTGAAAATATATTTGGTAGATATTTGGGAGTGCCTTAAACATGACAAGACACAGATTCTTTCTGATTGGGAAACAATAGTTGCTAAAGTTCGTGCAGGAAAGGCAGAAGAGATTTCGGAAGGTGATACGTTGTATTTGGGTGCATGTACAAAAGGTGCCTCTGCAGAGTCAAGTATGCAAGAACAGCCCTGTTCTACAATAAAGGCAAAAGGCAGGGCTCTTTGTTTTAAGCAATCTTATATCAATCACATCTTTAAATTGCTTTCTCTTCAGAAAGAGTATCGTTCTGTCCCATCAGAGAATCATTTCCTCAAAGAAGGTGATTTTTCTTTTGAGAGAAAGGTTTCTGCCTTGTTCTCTCCATACATGAATCAAACGGTAACTCAGATTTCTTCTGAGTTGCAGATTGTGTCTTTGGCAAAATCAAGATTGGCGATTCTTGCAAGAACAATTCTTGGTTTCTCAAAAAAATGCAAGAGCTTTTATGAGTTTGATGCTGGGGGCATCCAAATAAAAACCATTCGAGTAGGAAAGAATGGATTAGTGAAAGAGTCAATGTCTTTTAAGCCAATTCAATATTTAGACATAATTAATCAAAAATGGGAGGATAGTGATTTTTATCAGGAATTGATAAGTAAGTTCATATTTATAATTTTTAAGAGGACTTCTGATGACGCAGACTATTATCTTTCAGGTGTAAAGTTCTGGAATATGCCAGAAAAGGATTTAGAAGTCGTACATGGTGTTTGGGAAGATACAAAACTGGGTATCATTAAAGATGATTTTGTCAATCTTCCCAAAATCAAGGAACATAGGATAGCTCATGTTCGCCCTCATGCAAAAAATCGCAAGGATGTGATGCCGACTCCTTCTGGCCGTTTTGAGTATAAGAGAAGCTTTTGGCTTAACAACGAGTATATTTTGAAGAATATTGTAAAAGATTAATAAGGATAAAATATGCAACGAGAGTATTTTGAACGTTATCTTAAGAATGTTCGAAGACTAAAAAGCTCTACGGTGGAACACTACAAAGAATCTCTTCGAAAAATTGCGTCGGTTCTTCATGAACTTGGTTATTATGAATTTGATTCTTTGTTCGATGTTGATTCATATGACAAACTCAGGGAAATTGAACAAACCTTAAAAGGAAATAGGGAATTTGTTGCTTTGGACGAACGAGGCAACAGGATGTATTCAGCCGGATTTCATAGGTATATGGAGTTTGCTGAAGGCAAAGAATTTTTTCTTCATCCTCATTCGATTGCTTTGGTCGATTATCCTTGCCCGGTTCGTCAGGCAAATTCAGTCAAATCCCACAAAATACCCAATCGCGACAATATTCTTGTTAGGCAAGTCTTGCAGTCAGAGAGTTTTAAATGCGAGATAAACCCAGAACATCAAACGTTTGTCGCTCAAAAATATCATACTCCTTTTATGGAGGGCCATCATTTGATTCCTCTGAACATGCAACCTGAGTTTGGCAATAGCCTTGATGTGTATGCAAATATTCTCTCTTTGTGCCCAACCTGCCACAGGTTTCTTCATTTTGGGCTCCCAGAAGAGAAGGTTCTTGTGCTTAAAAATCTGTTTGATCAACGAAAAGATCGTCTTGTTGATTCTGGCATTCGTCTTGGCGAGAAAGAGTTTTTGGAGGTGGTGGAGTACAGTAAAATATATGTGAATTGAATCAAAACTCATGCTTCTGTGGCACAGGGTTATAGAGGTGCGATTATGGCAAAAAAGAAACAAGAGTTTGAATATCCTTTTAAATTAGTCCTTTATCATCTTGAGAATGCAGAAAGAGAGGCTATTACTAAAAGAGCTTTCGAGATTCCATATTTACTTTATGAAATGGAAAAGCTTTCTGATGGAACGAAGATTGTAGTCAGTAAACCTGCAGGGAAAAAAGAATTTGGCCGATTTGCAAAGAATGATTTGATGGTGTTTGTCTGTAACGAACAAGAAAAGACTCTATGGTTAATCTCTCATGGAGAGCTTAGAAATGATATTAGGCATAAGTTTGAAAGCGATAGAGAGATTACAAACTTGCTAATTGAAGCATTGTTGCAAGTATGTAATGGTGAAGAACCGTCGGTAATTTTGGAACGGAACCCAAGAATCAGAAATCTCGGGGGTTTGTCCCCGGAACTAATTTTGAATGCTTATAAATGGATTTGGATTCAGGAAGATTGTAATTATCCAAATGGTGAGGGGCGATGGAAATCAATGAAAGAAATTAAAAAAGTGTGTTGTTAAGTTAATTGGGGCTTGTCAATAGTTTTGTGTAATTGGTTTTCTATAATGCAACCCTTTCTCCGAACATAATGGAGAACTGGTTGAGTGCGACACCCCGATTTGGTATTGGCATGATCCATTTCTTCGAGTTCTTGTAAAGCACGAACCTGGTACTGCTACATACCATATGCACGATGCACAGCTGGACCTTGGTCTGGGGAAATACGGCCCTCACCGCATCTGGAAAATCAATCAAACCGTCTATGCAAGCTATAAATATATCATCAATGTCACAGTTCTTCAGGTCAGTGATGACACCCATCCAGAAATGGGTTGTGGTGGTTGTCGTTCTTGCTTACTATTCCTGCATCCCAAGAGTGATTGAGGGAAAAGTTATGAAAAGTTGCTTTCAGTATTTTTGACTTGTTGGTTCTGCTATGTTTTGTTTTTTTGTGGATGAATGTTTTGTATGTTCTTGATTACGTTAAGTCATTTACTAAAATCCGATTTTGTATTATTCCTTCCTACATCTTCTTCCTTCCGGGAGGTTACTAAGATGTTCTCTGGTATACGCCCAATGGAAACTTCTGACTGGCCTGCAGTCTTACAAATCTATAAGGAAGGCCTTGCGACAGGATGTGCTACCTTCCAAACGGAATGTCCTTCCTATGCGCAATGGGATGTTGGACATAGCAAGTCTTGTCGTTTTGTCTCTATTATTGAAAACCAGGTTGTTGCTTGGACTGCCTTATCTCCGGTATCAAGCCGATATGCCTATCAGGGAGTGGCTGAAGTCAGCCTTTATGTAGGTGAGAAATATCGTGGCAGAAACTTGGGGACTCTTTTGCTGGAACATCTGGATGAAGAAGCGACCAAGGCTGGTTACTGGACTTTGCAATCGGTTATCTTTCAGGATAACAAGGCAAGTGTCAGGATTCACGAGAAATGTGGGTTTCGTCTGGTAGGATATAGGGAGCGAATTGCACAGGATTCACAAGGGAATTGGCGCAATACCGTCCTGATGGAAAAACGAAGTAAGTAGGAGGGGTTATGCAATCATTTGCAAGCGATTATCTTCAAGGATGCCACCCAAGAATTCTTGAAAAGCTACAAGAAACCAATTTGGACAAGCATCCTGGTTATGGGCAGGATGACTATTGTAAGAGTGCTAAGGAAAAGATTTGCCTAGCTTGTCAGACACCTGACGCCCAGGTAAGTTTTCTTGTTGGAGGTACGCAGACCAATGAGACTGTTATTGCTGCATTATTGCGCACCTGGCAGGGGGTGCTTGCTGCTGAGACCGGACATATTGCTGTTCATGAAGCAGGTGCGGTGGAATATACGGGGCACAAGGTTCTTCCCTTAAGACAAAAAGAGGGAAAAATTAGCGCCTCGGATGTGGAGCAATATATCTGCGATTATCAGAATGACGAGAATCATGAACATATGGTTGAGCCTGGTATGGTCTATATTTCTCACCCAACGGAATACGGAACCTTGTATTCCAAGGCCGAGCTTGAGGAACTTCACTCTGTTTGCCATAAACATCATATTCCTTTGTTCCTTGATGGTGCCCGTCTAGGCTATGGTCTCATGGCCAAAGGTACTGATGTCTCTTTGCCTGTGATAGCCCGGAATACAGAGGTGTTTTATATTGGAGGTACCAAGGTCGGGGCTTTGTTCGGTGAGGCTGTGGTGATACCGAATCCTGGCACTGTGAATCATTTTTTTACCACAATCAAACAACATGGAGCCCTGCTGGCCAAAGGTTGGTTGCTAGGTGTCCAGTTTGATACTCTTTTTACCGACAATCTCTATTTCAATATATCAAAGAATGCCATCGACAGGGCAGGGGAATTAGTTTCCTCTTTGGAGGATAAGGAATACCGCTTCTATTTGAAGACTCCGACCAACCAGCAGTTTGTCATTATTGAGAACGACAAGCTTGCATTGTTGGAACAGAAGGTACAAGTAGGTTTCTGGGCCAGGTATGATGACAGCCATACGGTGGTTCGTTTTGCTACCAGCTGGGCCACTACGAAAGAAGATGTGGATGCGTTGAGAAAATTGTTGTAAAAGAAGAGGGCTCGATTGAGCCCCCCTTCCTGCGTATCTTTTGTTATATGAAAAGAGAAGCGACAAACACGACAAGAATAGTGGTGATTCCCATAACTGCCGTGACACCGGTCTGGCACTTGTATGCTTGCTGAGTGTTCATATCACTGAATTGGGAGACAACCCAGAAGTATGAATCATTTGCATGGGAAACAGTCATTGAACCGGCTCCAATCGCCATAATGACAAGTACTTTTGCGATTTCACTAGTGAAGCCGAGGCTTGCCATAAGAGGAGCGACCATTGCTGAAGTGACAATCATCGCGACAGTGGAAGCTCCCATTGCTGTCTTGAGCAAGGCTGCAATGATGAAGGGGAGAAATACTCCGATATTCATGGAAAGTAAAGAACCTGAAAGAGCGTCTGCGATTGGAAGACTCTTTAGAATTTCTCCAAAGGCTCCCCCCGCACCAGTGATGGCGAGAATGCCTGCTGAAGCAGTGACACCTTCGGTGACCCATGAAAGGGTGTTTTTTCTTTCAGTTTTGGGAATAAGGGTGCAAGCAAGTACGATACCGAGAAGCAGTGCGATGACAGGGTTTCCAATAAAGGAGAAGAACAGCTTGATGAATCCGCTTCCGAAAGGCTTTGAGGGGAAGTCTCCAATACTTTTCAAGGCGATAAGCAAGATGGGTACGAGAATTGGAGAGAAGGAATGGAATGCTCCTGGGAGTTTCCCATATTTCTCAGTGAGCTGATCGACCGTATATTCGGGGTTGGCGGGGATGTCGATCTTTGAGGCTACTTTCTTGGCATAGAGGAGGCCTGCCAAGGTTGCGGGAATGGAGATGAGAAGTCCGATTCCGATGGTCAGTCCAAGACTGGCATTCAAGGTTCCTGCCATGGCAATTGGACCCGGGGTGGGAGGAACCAGACAATGGGTGGCGTATAGACCGGCTGACAGAGCGGTAGCCATGACTGCAAGCGAAGTACCTGACTGTGCAGCCAGTGCGCGGGAGATAGGAGAAAGGATGACAAAACCGGAATCACAAAAGACAGGAATACCGGTAACATAGCCAGTGGCGGCCATGGTAAGGACCGATCTCTTTTTTCCTACTATCTTGAGAATTGAATTCGCCATGGTTAACGCCGCTCCTGTTTTCTCAAGGATGGTTCCAATGATGGTTCCTGCAAGGATGACAATACCGATGGAGGCAAGAATGTTTCCAAAACCTGATTTCACCTTATTGATGACTGTCTCCGAGTCAATACCGCAAAGAAGCCCAACGAGAATGGCGATTACCGTGAGGACGATGAACGGATGGATCTTGAACTTGCTGATAGCGATAATCATCAAGGCGACGGACGCAATGATGACTGTGAACATGTAGATTCCTGACATTTTCAAACTCCTTTTTATTTAAACCGGTACATTCCCGGTTGAATACAATGAAAGAATATTGGCTAGGAGGAAGGCTTTTGTGTATTCCCGACAGTTCTTCAAGTCGCAGATATTGAGGATTTTATCTAAACGATAAATACAGGTGTTTTTGTGTATTCCCAAGTCATCTGCCATAGCCTGAATTTTTCCATCATGAATCAAATAACTTTCAATAGTGGGGAATATCCAAGGGCTTTTGAGAGAAACAAGAGCTTGCAATTTAGGTGATATATATGTTTTTACCTCTTGTGAGGTTGTAGTAAAGCAAGTGAAAATGAAATGGTCAGGCTTTGCTGCATCCCCTTTCTGCAGTTTCCCTGTGTCGATAATCCGCTGGGCAAGGTGCAAGGAATACCAAAGTGAATGAATGTCTTGTGCACTGATTCCCGCAGCAACCGCAGTTACCTTGATTCCTGCAGGCGTTGAGAAGCTTTCGAGCATATCAAGAAACTGCTCCGGATTTTGGCAAGAGCTTTTGAGAATGATTATACCCTTGGGATATTCGATGACAATATCAGCATTTCTATTGACGATATGTGCATCACAAAGTGCATGGTGGATGATTCCATATTCGGAGATGCTTATCGAGGAATTCTTGTTCAAAGTGCAAACAATAGGTAAAAGAGGGAAGACGAGATTAGCTCCCAATGCTGTTGCCTTATTGAGTAGTTGCAAGGGGTCTGCGTTGTTTTCTGACATAAGGATCTCGAGAATCTCGTCTCTGTGCGATTTCTGCAAGAGGGAACGCTCTATGCTTTGGGCTTGTTTCAGATAAAGTTTCACACAGATGGAGAGAAGTGCTGCGGCTTCGCGTACTTCATCCGGATTTCCATAGATACCCACAGTACCCAGGAATTCCCCATCCTTGAACAAAGGTGAGTTGATGCCTTCCTTGGCCCCCTTGTAGGAGGCTTTGTTCTCAGTAGTAATCTCCACGGTACGTCCAGTCTTTGCGACTTCCAATCCGCCAGCATGGAAAGTCCCTATTCTTGCACTATCAGAAGACGCAATGATGATGCCTTCTGGATTGATAATATTGATGGTTCTTCCTTGGACATAATTGCTGGTGGCATCGACGATGCTCTGAGAGACTTTGAGGAGTGTTGGATTTGTCATAGGCTTACCATATCCCCGCAGCCAATGGCGTATGCTGTAATTTTTTTATCCTGGGTAAGTTTCTTGGTTATGGCGTTTCCACTGCAGTGGCAGAAAAAAGTCTCTTTGATTTCCTTGGCTTCCAGTTCTTTTGCGGTCTTATCGATTCTTTGCTCGTTTTCCTTGGAAAGATGTGCTCCTCCGATGACTCGTGTCACTTTTTGGGAAAAGAGGGTATTGCAAGTACTTATCATGTTCAGAATACCAGGGTGGGCACAACCGGAAAGCAAGGTGAGGGAATCTGGATGTTTTGCAATCAGGCAGATCTCATCGGAGAAATCGTCTTTTTTGCAGTCAGGCGCATCGCCATTGCAAAATCTCTCAGGTATGGTTTCATAGGCATAAGTACGGAAGAATCCCGAGACAAGAAAAAGATCGGGAGCTATTTCCATGCATCCTTTCACAATTGTGTGGGTAATATCCTTTTCCTTGAGATATTCTCTGCCGAAACCTGAACCGAGATACGTGAATATCTCGCCATTTTGCGCCCATTTAGGGCTAAAGAAATTGGGACCGGTATACAGTAGTGGAACAGAATACTGTGTGGCGAAGGTACGGAATCCCCCGGCATGATCGTAATGGGCGTGACTAAGAATTACCGCATCGATGTCAACGAGGGATTTGTCAAGAAGCAGCGAGTTGGTGAGGATGGTGCCATCAGGGCCAACATCAAAGAGAAATTTCTTTCCTTCACCCTCAATAAGTGCTGAAAACCCATGCTTTACCGTAACGGAAAGCAGTTCCGATTGGCTATTCTCCAAAAGAATCGTACATTTATACACAATTTACCTCAAAAACATACCAATAATTGGAAGTTTATAGATTATTTGTACCAAAACAATTGGACATATACACGAATTATCTGAGGTTTTTATTGTTTTTTTTGCAAATATGACTCTTTACCTGTTTTTGAAGAGTCTCTTTGAGAAGGGTGTCAATAGATGCAACTGTCCTTTTTAGACTCTTTCTTTACAAGATTAATTACAATGAGGTACATGGCAACGACAAACACAATGAACAACAAGGTTGACAAACTTGTCCCTTTCATTGCTGTGGAGTCATAAAAACCATGAAGCAGGACTGCTATTACATAGGCAGCAATCTGGTTGCAGACCGATCCAATCCTGTTACCTCGGTTCTCAGCTCGTTTTGCCCGGCTAAAGAAATAACCCATGAAAACGGCAAACCCCATATGGGCAGGAACAGCGAGGAATGCCCGGGAAAAAGCGACGGGCAATCCATAACCGAACACATACTTGATATTCTCGAACAAAGCAAAACCCATGGAGACAAAGACGGCATAGACAATGCCGTCGAAAGTATAATTGAAATCCGGTATGTTCCAAGTCTTTCGTTTAAGGAAAAAAAACTTGGTTCCTTCCTCTACGGCCCCAACGACAAGAAAGGCGAGAATCAGCACATAATAAGGACTTTCCTGGGAAAGGGAAACATCAAGGATCGATTCCCCGACCCATTCAAAAATGATAGAGACAAAGGCCGCCCAGACTCCTTGAAGCAACAAAGAGCCCAAAAGCAACGGATTCTCCTTTTCCATATGGTCCTTGCTGTAGATGTATCTCAGCAGGAAAAATCCGGGAAGTAGCGCAGCAAGCAGATAAATCATCGTAATAATACGCAAGGGAATCAAAAAAAACATGATGTTTTCCTCATCTTCGAAATAATGGTAATATCAGGCAGAATAAACCTCACTCCTGCCGGACTTGTTCCTACAGGAGCGGGGTGTATCATAATTCCTCTGTTTCTGTGACAAAACAAGTAATGCCCTCGTCAGGATATTTAGTCCTGAGGTTGGTGATGATCTTCTTGATGATTTTCAGCTCTTCATCAGGAATGCACATCATGTAATGGTTGTTCAACTGCGGCCAAATCTCATCACCCATCTTGGGACAAGTGTTGCCACATCCCTGTACTCCTATCGATTTCGTGTAGTGTTGTCCTACCTTCATAACCAAACAGGCACGCATAAAGTCTGCATCTATTGCCTGGCTAAGAATTACTTCCAGTTTCTTCATATTCGGCTGCCTCCTTAGCCATTTTCTTAATTTCCTTCTTTTCTTTTCCTCTATTAAACATGTAGTACAGCAAAGGCATCAGGAAAAGGGTCATCAAAGTTCCAAAGCTCAGACCACCGAACACTGTCTGCCCGATTGGCTGGACCATCTGGGATCCCTCTCCAGGAAAGAACGCCATAGGGACCAAGGCTAACACAGTTGTCAAGGTGGTCATGAGAATTGGCCTGAGCCTATTCTTTGCAGCCTGCACGCAGGCTTCCTCAAGATTCAATCCACGTTTTTGTAGCAGTGCGGTGTAATCGATGAGGACGATGCCGTTATTTACAATGATCCCTACAAGGATTAACAGACCGACAGCGGTGATGAGGCTGAACGTCTGTCCTGTCAACAGGTACACCAATACGATACCAATGATTGACAATGGGATGGTGAACAGCACAATGAACGGCTTGAGAAACGATTCGAACTGGCTTGCCATGACAGCAAATACCAAAAGCATGGCGATGATGATGATCTGTGCGAAAGTCGCTAGCCCTTCGCTCAACTGCTGGTAATCACCACCATAGCTGATCAGCAGGTCGTCGCTAGTAGGGATGTTTGCCTTGATGAGCTTTTCGACAGCCTTCTGCGCTTTATCCACCGTAACTCCATCGGCCATTTTTGCTGTGATATGCACAATCCTGCTCTGATTCTCTCGGCTGATGGATATAGGTGCCTTGCTTTGCTCATAATGGGCGAAGCTTGATAAAGGTATCCTTGCTCCACTAGCGTTGATGACAGAAAGCTCCTCAAGATCGGTTATCATTGACTTGTCCTCTGGACTGAGGGATATGATGATGTCTGTCTCGGATCCATTCTCGTGATATCTGCTCACAGTGGTTCCTTGGATGTCGGCTTTGAGCTCGGCATTCACTGAGGCGACATTCAGCCCAAGCGCATACATTTTCTCACGATCAAACACGACAGTAAGCTGGGGAAGTCCGTCTTCCAGGGAAGTTTTCACATCCTTCACATATTCACTTCCCTTGGTCTCAAGCAAATTCTTGATTTCATTGGAAGTCTGTCTGCACAGCGCTAGGTCGTTGCTCTTGATGGAAATATCGAATCCCCCACCTCCTAGACTACTGGTCAGGCTATCCGCCTGGATGGACATGGCTGCCTCAGGGAATTCTTTGAACAACAGTTCCAGTTTTTTCTTTGCTGAGGTGTCGCTATCCCAACCAATCTGACGCGTTTTACTTGGATAGAAAGTCAGGTTGTATGAGGCGTTGTCTGTACCGCTTTGCGAGCTCATCATAGAACCGCTGTTGCCCACCGACCCTACACTCATCTTGATACCTTGAAGTACCTCGTGAGCACGTTTATCGAAACGGGTTAGCACGTCATTGGTGACTGATAAGGACGTTCCCTGCGGTAAGGAAATGTTCACAGTCAGGCTGTTCTGCTCGGATTCAGGCATATAAATGAATCCTATTTTAGGTATTTCCATGATTGACAGGATCAGAACAACAACCAGGACCAAAATAGTAAGAATCTTGTGATGGATTACGAAACGGACCATTTTTGAGTAGCCGTTGTCGACGGCATCAAAGAATCGGGTCATGTTCCTTTGGAATCCTTTCTGGTTTCGCTTTTTCATATTCCCAAGCTTCAAGTACTTGGAGGCAAGGACAGGGACGAGCACAATGGCGACGACCAAGGAACAGACAAGTGAGATTACGACGGTGAAAGCCAATCCATTAAAGGCATCAGCAATCATACCCAGTTGTTTCTTGTACATGATCAGGGGGAGGAATACACAGATGGTGGTGAAAGTGCTGCTTGTGATGGCGGTGAGCATCTCTTGTGACCCAAGGACTGAGGCTACAGTCGCCTTCGCTCCGCGTTCACGGTAGGAAAAGATGTTTTCCAGTATGACAATCGAGTTGTCCACCAACATACCTACCCCCAATGCAAGACCTGCGAGTGTCATCAGGTTCAAGGAGAAACCGGTGAAGTACATAACCCCCAGTGTGACTACCAAAGAAATAGGGATGGTCAGGGCGACAATGAGGGTGCTCTTGATGTTTCGTAGGAAGAACAACAATACCAGAATAGCCAAAAGCGCTCCCTGCAAGGCGGAATTAGTCACTTGGTCGATCGATTCTTTGATGATATCGGAGGAGTTGTAAGCTTCCACAAGTTTGGCTTGGGAGGGAATCGCCTTGGTGATGGAATCAATTTGCTTACGTACGTTGTTGGTTGTTGTGACAGTGTTCTTGCCGGTTTGTTTCTGGATGTAGAGGACCACACAACTTTCTCCGTTGACATACGCATAGGATGAGACATCCTTATAGCCATCATATACATCGGCGATGTCTCCAAGCAGGATTCTTCTTACCTGATAATCATCTCCCGCCTTATAGGATATGACTGTGTTGCGGATGTCATCCAACGAGGAGTACTGTCCATCGGCAGTGATGGACCAATCGACTCCGTTCTCACTGATGGTACCTGTCGAGGTTTGCAGATTCTGTGCTGCGATCATCTGCCCAACTTGGGTGATGGAAAGGTTGTATGCCTCAAGTCTCTTTTTGGGGATTTCTATGCGAATGGCTCTCTCTCTTCCTCCAAGAAGGGAAGTGGAGGCCACGCCATCAACTTGTTCCAATCTGGGTTGTACTGTATCCTCGGCAATTTTTCGCAGTTGCTCAGGGCTCAGGTTGTCCGAACTCAGAGCGTAGGCCATGATAGGCATCATGGTAGGATCGAGCTTGAAGATAATGGGGCTGGTGGAATCGGTAGGAAGGTAGTTTCGTACCAAGTCAATGCGGTCACGTATTGAGTTGGCGGCTTCATCCAAGTTGGTCCCCATATTGAACTCCAGGATAATGGCGCTGGAACCCTGCGAGGAAGTACTGGTTACCTTTTTGAGCCCGGAGATGCCTGAAAGTGAATTCTCCAAAGTCCTGGTAAGCTTATCTTCCACCTCGGAAGGGGAGGCGTTGCTATAGCTTGTCTGGACCAGGATGTACGGTATGTCCATCTCGGGAAACATATCGATAGGTAGGGTCTTTGTGGAATAAATACCCAAGGCGGTCAGCAAGATAAAGATGATGATGACTGTTGTTGGATGTTTCACCGCTGCTTTTGATGGGCTCATTAGTTGGTGCCTCCCACGATGTTTATTGTTGTTCCTTCGGAAAGTTGACTCTGACCTTTTGTCACTACCTCGTCCCCTTCGTTCAAACCGCTCTCTATCTCAACAAGAGTGCCTTCCTTGATTCCTTGCTTGATGTTCACTTGGTGCACTATCATAGGTTCCGTGCCCTTGTCGACTACAAATACATAACCGTTGACGATGGCAGAGTAAGGAATGACCAGGACCTTTTCCTTGGCTTCGATGATCAGCTGGATTTTCGCATACATACCGCTGATAATCCTTGCATCCGCTTTGTCAAGTTTGCAATAGACCTTGAGGGTTCTTGTCGCACTGTCTAATGTCGGGCTAAGCTCGCAGATGGTAGCAGGGAACACTTCACCGGGATAGGCATCAAAGGTGATTTTTGCCTTGTTACCAATCTTGACCAGGGAAATGTAGCGCTCCACAACAGAGAATACGATTTCCAGATCATCAGTGCTGATAATCTTCCCCATGGACATCGCGGGGGAGACCATGCTGCCAACAGAAGGAACCACGGCGGTGATGGTACCGCTCATAGGAGCCTTTACCGGACTAAGGTTATAGTTCATACCCGGTTTGCTTGGGTCAATTTGCGCAAGCACCTGGCCTTTTTTGACATAGTCACCCACCTTGGCATCAAGTGTGGAGACCTTTCCACTTGTTTCGCTCAGTATGTCCATTGAAGTGACCGGTTGGACATCTCCTCCGAAGTTCTTATAACTGGAAATGCCTTGATAGGAAGTAGGAGTAACCTGTACTGCGTTTGCTACAATCTCAGGTTCACTTACTTGCTCCGGGGCATTCTTATCCTGCAATTTCCCTTGTATCTTTGAGCATCCAGCAAATAGGAGGATGCAACCCAGGGCAACGATAAAAAGTTTCTTTTTCATAAATTATCCTTCTTCATCTCTCAGATTTTAAAGTGATGTCTGTAATGCATATTCAAGGTCCAGCAACGAACTTAGGTAGTTGTATTGTTCGCTAAGTTTGCTCAGTTTGGCTTGATTAAGCTGGTTCTCACTATCTCTTACATCCAGTAGTTCCTTGCTTCCTTGCTGATACGCGTCCAGGGTCATATCATAGGACTTCTGGGCAAGATTGATGCTGCGTTCGCTACTGTCGATTGCCTCCTGGGACTGGCTCAGCGATGTGATGAGGTTCTTCACTTCCATACGGGCATTCGCTTGCACCATCTCCAGATTCAATTGCAGCTTCTTCTTGTTGTCCTCCAAAGTCTTGATACTTTGTCTTCCTGTTGACCAAGGTAGCAAGTTGGTCAAGTTCCAGGCCACGGTGACAGAGCAGGAGCCCCCGTCATACCAATTGCTACTCGTACCCCAATTGTTGGTGATGTCACTCAATATTGGCTGGTAAGAAAGATTGAGCGCGACAGAAGGGATCCAAATCTGCTGATCGACGGCTTTTTTCTGTACGTCCAATATATCCATCTGCTTTTGCAAGGTGATGACATCGTAGCGCAGGCCGATGCGTGAGAGGGCCTGCTGGGCATCTATATTCTTGAATTCAGGTTCAATCGCACCGACAAGGTCAAGGGGCTCGTTCTCATCCAAGCCCAAAAGGAAGGCGAAGGTACCCAATTGCTGTTCCAGTGATTGTTGCTGTTTCAAAACAGTGGCCTTCAGGTTCTCATAGCTGACTTGTGTCTGTAGCACGGTGAGTTCCGTAGCGAAACCCTGACTATACAAATCCTGTGCCTGCTCCATTCTCCCCTTGGTATTTTCCAAGGTTTGCTTCTGGAGTTCCAGCGCTTGTTTTTGTAGCAATATGGCATAGAACATCTTCTTCACATTCAAGGTCGTCTGAGCCTTTGCCTGGTCATAGCTTATTTGGCCTGCAAGATACTTCTCCTGTGCCAGACGCATATTGGTGATCAAGGCAGGATTGAAATTGAAGGAGAACGTGACCCCTCCTACAAAACTGGTTGAGGGAGAGGTTGGTACAGTATAAATAGGATTAACTTGGTTATTCCGAGACAAGGACGCCGTTGTCTGTAATGTAGGCAGGAACCCATTCCAACTTACGTCCTTGGCATCCTTGTCCATTTTTAGGTCAAGTTTCGAACTTTCCAATGTCCTGTTGTTGGCTATTGCATAGGAGACGGCATCCTCAACCGTCAGTGAAAGAGCTGCAGCAGGGAGCAAGAGCAAGCTTGCAATCCATACCATAGCAAACAATTTCTTCTTCATTATTCCTCCGATTGGCATCCAGTAAAAAGATACTGGAGCATGGTCTCTTGAGATAATTCGTGTTGATTCTGCACGATACTTGACATTTTTAATGCGACAGGAAGCATAATGCTCACCTTTCCTAAGAAAGGATAGGCTTCACTGAGCCGATCCTGCCAAAAAACGATATTGGGGTAGGTTTTGAACGCCTTCTCTTCCTTCATGCATTTGATTCCGATGAAGAAAGAAGACAGAGGGGGCCGTTGGCTGAGGAACGAACCTGCAATGGCAACGTGAGTGACAATGGCTTCTTCCTTTGTTTGGACATTTCTCAGTTTACCATCAAGAAGGGAAAGGAATTGCAGGAATTCCCTGGTGGCTGTACGCTCGATCAGATCCTCTTTTGAAGAGAAGAAGGAATAAAGGGTACTGTTGGATAAATTCAGTTGCTGTGAGAGACGCCCAATGGAAACGCCATGCATCCCGTAATGAAGAATGACCTCGTTTAGTGCATTGAGAAAACGATCGTCTGCTATTTCATTTGCCTCAATTCCTATTTGTCTTTCCCCGGGCAATGAATAACCAAGACCTTTCCTATAGAAATCCATCATGCACATTATGTACGAGGGAATATCCTGCCCGTTGAATTCTCCTTGATTGAAAGAACTCATGGAAAATACGAAGAAAAATAAGAAGCGATACAGCAGACAGGCCTCGTCGTTGGGAAAGGAAGGACTGACAAAGAGAAGCCTGGAAACATCTGGTATATTGAAATTCCTGGTGAAGAACATCTGTACAAGAATAGGGTAATGATGCTTGGTCGTTTTGAGAAAATTAAGGAGGATTTCCATGTTATGAGGAAGATCACCTGCGATGACATTGCTTTTGACGCTGTCAATTCTTTGGTTAATAACGGACACAATGGAGTCCTCAAGGTCTTGTTTCTTTGGGAAATATCTGAATATGGCTGTCTTGGAAATTCCTACATCCAGGGCAATTTTGTCCAGTGAGATTTCCAATAAGGGGTTTTGGGAGAGCATTCTCAAATAACTCTCGATTATCAGTTTT
>Ga0172378_10002954_pt1 | contig 15955 bp, 9 predicted proteins | sample GrowelOW332metaG_FD_119755 | JGI IMG/M metagenome (GOLD analysis project Ga0172378, IMG submission 119755) | Groundwater microbial communities from an aquifer near a municipal landfill in Southern Ontario, Canada - Pumphouse #3_1 metaG | ecosystem: Environmental > Aquatic > Deep subsurface >... | reverse complement strand
GTCTTACATGAACATTAGTTTTTACTTTTTGCATTATTGGAAATCCTCCTCATTTTTAAAGCTGTTTGTATTGCTATAGAAAATAAGCGAGATAATAGCGCAAATAACGAAAACCAATATACCGATAACTGAAGCCATATCATATGCTTGATCATTAACCGTAAGTTTATATAACCATGTAATTAATAAATCTGTTTGGCCAGCAGTAGAAACCATGTTTGGATCGAGATTTGGACCACCACCAGTTAATAAATAAATAATATTAAAATTATTTAAATTACCAATGAAAGTCGTAATAAGTGATGGAGTCATAACAAACATCATATAAGGTAAGGTAATATTCATATACATCTTATATGAATTTGCTCCATCAATTTTTGCCGCTTCGTATAGATCTTCAGGGATATTCATTAAAATGCCAGTACAACTTAAGACAGTGTATGGAATACCAACCCAAAGATTAACTACAACAACTGTAACTTTTGCTAAAAATGGATCCGTTAAAAAATTTATTGTTTGAAGACCCATTAAAGTTAATAAGTTATTATAAACTCCATCAGATTGAAGCATCTTATTCATTAAAAGTAATGAAACGAATTGTGGAACTGCTATTGTTGTTACCAATATTGTTCGCCATATTTTTTTAAATTTAATACCTTTTTTATTAATTACTATTGCAACAACCATTCCTAAGAAAAAATTAGTAAATGTAGCGAGTACCGCCCATAATAGTGTCCATCCAAGAATAATTCTAAATGAATAATTAAATTTGATGCTATTACCGCCACTTAAACCAGCTCCAGTAAGCATAGTGTTAAAATTTCCAAACCCTACCCAAGTAAAAAGTTTTTCAGGAGGTAAATGTTCCGTATTGTAGTTTGCAAACGAAACAAAAATCATAAAAATAAGTGGAACAATAGTAAATACAACGAGACCAAGCATTGGGAGACTAAGAAGTGTCGTATGGTAATACTTATTACCAAGTTGCTTCAAATCATCACGACCTGAAGATAACTTTTTATTAACATCGATCATTTGACGAACAAGATAAGCTTGCTTAATCGATTGATACCAACAGTAAATAGTACACAAAATAACTAAAATAGTTATGACACTATAAAGTAAAATATTGAAAGAGTTATCACCAACTGTTTTAAAGCCAGTTTCTGGATTTTCATAAGTTTGCACTGTTCCTAAAGTATCAAATTTTGAAAGATAAGGAACACCAAAAGTAATCATAAAAAAGACAAATACACACTCATATAAAAGATATAATAAACCTCTAAAAAATTGTCCATTGACTAAATTGCCAAAACCAAAAATTAAAAAACTTATACGGGTTTTCCAACCGCCAAATCTAAAGGCATCGCTTAAGAAAACAAAAGGATTTTTAATCTTTTTAAAAAATTTCACAGTCTTTGAAGGAAGCGTTTTAAAAAAATTGCAAAAACTATGACCAAAATTCTTAAACTTACGACCAATTCTATAGAATAGTTTCATAGGTTTGCTTAAACTTAAATACTCGAGATCTGACATGACGGAACCTCCTTTTAAAACATAAAACCTTAGGGACATCGTAGTGACATCCCTAAGATTAAATATTAACTAAACTACTTAGTAGCTGATTCGATATCGGCTTGTAAACTTTTTAAAGTACGTTTCAAATTGTTTTCGTTATCGTAAGCACCTTTAGTCTTATCTTGAACGGCATGGAATAAACCATTACCGAATGTTCCGATTGGTGACCAATAGTTACTTGGAGTTGAATCTTGGACACGGGCACCTTTACCATCAAGTAAATTGTATTGTGCGTTTAAAGCCTTTAAGAATTTATCGCTAGCAACTGTGGTATCTTTTTGAGCTTCAATGTTTGAAGGACCTAAACTTGTTGATTCATATCTCTTTAAAGAAACATCTTTATCACTCAAATATTTAGCAAACTTGTGTAACATAGCAAGATTGTCTTCGTTCTTTGTAGCGAATGGAGTATATGGATTAACACCCATTAACTTAAATCCACTAAATGACTTCCAGGTATATTTATTGCCGGTTCCGCCAAGAGTTGCGGTATCACTTACAAGAGTTGGAAGGACAGCAACATCATAGTTATCGCCCCAATTCTTTCTCAAAACACTATTGTTCCAAGAAACGATACCAGCTAATGGTTGAGTACTATCGGCAACACTATATTTATCAACTAAATCGTTATAAGCTGGGTTTCCATCATCACTATACATAAAGTGTTCACTAATTGAACCATCTGCATTTGTATAGGAATTGACCATGCAACGAGCGGCTTCTAAACCAACAGTGAAATCTTGAGTTCCATCTGATTTAGTTGTATAACCGAACGAACACGAAGCACCAGTTTGCTCACCCTTTTCATCATAAGTTACACTATAATCGCCACCAGTAGCAAAGAAAGCGCCAGATTCATACCAAGCACTTCCGCATGGCCATAAGCAAAGACCTTTTGCCCATTTTTCATGACCACTTTGTGCCCCTCTTTGATCAAGAGCAGCGTATAAATCTCTAAAAGTATAACCTTCTTTTATAGTATCTTTGGAAGCATCCCAAACAATAGTGTCTTTAAAAGCATCACGATTATAAATAAAGACAAAGCCATTATCAGCGCTTACTGGATAAGCATAATAATTATCGCCAATCTTTCCAGCTTCGCATGATGGAGCAACGTGATTTTCCTTAATCCATGAAGCATTTTCGCTTGAAAGTTTAGAAATAGCGCCTATACGACGAATGTTTACAAGTTGATCATTTGGGAAGGTGAAAATCGAACCACCAGATTCTGGATCAACAGCAAGGTTTGCATAAGCACCAGCATCGCCTTGTGAACCATATTTAACCTCAGCAGTGAATGAAGGATTTTCCTTCTTAAATTTTGCTGTTGCATCTTCATAAACTTTTTGGTGTTCAATTGGACCCCAAATCATAACACCTTCAAATTTACCACTACCGCATGATGACAACGATGCTGCCATACCAACAGCAAAAATAAGTGCTGATGATATAGTCATTAATCTTGAATATTTTTTCATAAAAATTTAATTACCTCCATTTATGAAATATATATTTCTTGCGCACCGACGGCGCATTAATACCTAAATACGTCTAGATTCTTTTGTAAAACAAAGTAATAAATTAGCCAAACTAACTGAAAGAACCTGGTTACTCATTCGCCAACTCCAATTATCAGTTGACAAGGTTGACGGAAAATTCATTCGACCTTCTTTGCCAATAGTCAAGAGATCTTGCATTGGACAAATAGCACATTTTGCAGGCGACATATAGTTAAGTTCGCAAATCTTAAGAGTTAGATCTTGATTTGAAAAATTACTATCATAATCAATCTTAAAAAATTCACACTGCTTCTTTAAATCGCTAAGAAACACTTCTTTTTGATTAGCCTTCAACTCATCAATAAACTGACGAGTTGTTTGGCTATCGTGTGTCCCGCTATAAGAAAAGAAATTTTCTGTATAATTTGAGGGTTTCCAAATGCTATTTGGATCACCATCAAATCCTTGCATAACAATCTTCATCCCTGGATAGCCAACTTCATCCATCATCTTATAAAAATCATCATCTAATTGACCTAAATCTTCAGCAATAATAGGAAGGTCCGTTAATCCATTAAACACTACACTTCCAGGTCCTTTTACCCATACACCATTTCGAGCGGTTTTTTCACCAAATGGAATCGAGTAATAACCAGCAAATCCCCTAAAGTGGTCAATGCGAACTAAATCATATAAAGACAAATTGTATTTAATTCGATCACTCCACCATTTGTAGTTTGTTTTTTTCATATAATCCCAGTTATATAAAGGATTACCCCATAGTTGACCATCAGGCGTAAAAAAATCTGGTGGACATCCAGCAACACTAGTTGGAACATGATTGCTGTCAAGTTGGAAAAATTCTGGATATTTCCAAACTTCTACACTATCATAAGCAATATAAATTGGCATATCGCCCATAATATCTACACCTTTTTTATGAGCATAATCTTTTAATCTATTGAATTGCTTTAAAAAAATGTATTGGGTCCATTCGTAAAATTCCACTAAATCTTTTTGTTTTTTGAGAATGTTTTCTTCATTTTCTTTTGAGTAGATTCTATATTCATCATTCCAAGTATTCCAAGCACTGTTATTATGCATTTCTTTTAAAGTCATAAACACTGCAAAGTCTTGATATTCTTTTTTATTTATAAAATCTATAAACTCAGCCTCATTACGATTAAATTTTTTAAAGGCTTGCTTCAAAACTTTATATCGATATTTGAACAAAAGTTCGTAATTAACTCGATTTCCTTTTCCCCAATTGACATTAACATATTCAGCTGGCTCAAGTAATCCATCTTCTTCAAGTAAATCTAAATCTATAAAATAAGGATTTAGGGCTTTGCTTGATGGAGATTGATAAGGCGAATCTCCATAGCTAGTAAGAGTTAATGGAAGAATTTGCCAAATATGCATGCCGCATCGTTCTAAAAAATCGACAAAATTGTATGCTTCAATACCGAAAGTTCCAATACCATATTTGGATGGTAATGAAGATATTGGTAACAATATTCCTGCATTTCTTCTTTTCATTTTAATATACACTTCTCTATGTAAGCCCTTTCATATTATAAAAAAAACATATCTATTGCAATACCTTAATTTTCAAAAAATAAATTATATAGAATGCATCGAATTAAAATTAAATATATTATTTTTTTTACTAAATATTGTTTGGTTTTAATTAAATAGTTATAAATTATTGAATATAAGCCTATAAATATTATATTTTGAAAAAAATGTTAAATTTAGTCGATAGTGTCTTTGTTTTTTATTTTTTTTGTAAAATTTATTTTAAAAACAATCAATTTTATATTTAAATTTGCTTTTTACTTGCAATAAATCGTATTTAAATATTTAATAATGCTTAAAGAGGGGTATTTATGTTAAACGAACTTAAAACATACACTATATATCAGGTTTACGTTAGAAATTATACAGAAGAAGGAACATTTAAAGCTTTGACTAATAAATTAGATTATATAAAAGATTTAGGAGTTAAATTTATTCAATTGCTTCCAATTAATGAAATTGGTTTTTACGGAAGAAAAGGAACACTAGGTTCTCCTTATGCAATAAAAGATTATTATGCTATTAACCACGAGCTTGGTACATTGGATGATTTTAAAGAGCTAATCACTGAAGCTCATAAACGTAATCTAAAGATTATGATGGATGTTGTTTTTAATCACACTTCTCGTGATAGCGTTCTTTTAGAAGAGCATCCAGAGTTTTATTACATAAATAAAAATGGTGACTATGCAAATCATTTTGGCAATTGGGATGATGTTTACGATCTTGATTACTCTTGTGAGGGACTAATACCTTATATATATAAAGTACTAGAGTACTACACTATTTTAGGTGTTGATGGTTATCGTTTTGATGTTGCAAGTCTTCTTCCAAGTAAACTATATCAATACGTTTTCCCAAAACTAAAAAATATTAATAAAAATTTAGTATTCCTTGGAGAAGCTGTTCACCCAAGTTTCACATCTTACATTCGTGAGCATAATGGAAATGCAATATCGGATTGCGAACTATTCCTTGATGGATTTGATTTACTTTATCGATATTCAAACTTTGAATATTTTCAAAAGTATTTAGAAACTAAAAATAAAATGTATCTCGATTTTTATCGAGAAACTATTAATCTTGAAAATGCAATCAATCCATTTGATGCGCTTAAAATAGGAACTTTTGAAAACCATGACCAACCACGTATTATTAGTTACACAAATTATGATCCACTTAGACAAAATATCATTGCTTTAAGTTTCTTCTTAAAAGGCACTGGTTTTATCTATGGAGGCGAAGAAAGTAAAGACTTTAAACGTCCTAGTTTATTTGACAAAGATTTAATTAGCCTAAATATTATCGATACAAATTATTTTATGTTTATCAAAAAAATGATCGAACTTAAAAGTGACATCAAAAATCTTGATTTAATTCAAACGAATTCTTATGAACTCGATAAACCAGCACTCTTGCTTAAAAACGTCTATAAAGACGGAAGTTTTATATATGGTCTAATTAATATGAGTGAAAACCCTGTAATAATAAAATCGAAAGAATTATTAGATGGCATCTATACTAATTTAATTAACGGCGAAAATTATATTGTTAAAAACAATACAATAAAAATTAACAAACCACTATTCCTTAAGAATTAAACCTATGATAACGCTTATTTAATTCTTTAAATTTTTTAACTACAAATTTATCATTTAAATCACTAGAAACAATACGATAGCTCCAATTTGTTTCTTTTGTTGTTCCCGGTTTATTCATTCTTGAACCTTTATCTTGCATCAAAATATCTTGCATTGGCAAAACAATACATTGCGCACTCGATTTATAAAGAACTTCTATCAAAACATTAAACAAGTATTTTACATTAACTTCATCTTCACTAAAATTTATATTTAAACTACTACAAATTAGTTTCAAATTCTTGTAAAAATCAGGCGATTTTTCTTCTTTTATATACCCTTTAAGGGTCGTAGTATCATGGTTTGAAGAGTATGCAATGCAACTTCCGTCATAAAATAATGGACTATGAATGTTTGCGTCTAACGGACCTTCAAGACCAAATACCACAAGACGCATATCTGGATAGCCACAATCTTTAATAAATCTAGAAACATGTTCATCTTTTAGACCGATACCTGCAGCAATCAAAGGGAGATTACGTTTATCTTTAAAGAAATCTAGTCGAGGGCCTTCCATAAAAAAACCTTTTTTATTTTCCATAAAACTAAATGGCATCGCATAAAATTGATAGAATCCTCTGAAGTGATTCATACGAACATAGTCGTATAAATCGAGAGCTCTATTTACACGTTCATCCCACCACTTATAGTTGTTAATTTTCATATAAGACCAATCATAAAGTGGATTTCCCCAACGTTGGCCTAACTTAGCAAAAGCATCTCCAGGATATCCAGAAATATACTCAATTTGATTGTTTTTACCAACCAAAAACAATTCAGGATGAAAATAAAACTCTACGCTATCAAGCGACAAATAATATGGTATATCTCCAACTATTTTAATACCTTTGTTATTAGCGTACTTTTTTAAGATTCTCCACTGTTTTAAAAATATAAATTGAGTAAATATGTGAAACTCATATTCTTTATAAAAATTCTTTAAAACATATTCTCTTACAAGAGGAGTATATGTTCTATATTCAAGCGACCAATCATACCATGCTTTGTTAGAGTTCTGGTCTTTAATTGTCATATAAAGCGCATATTCATCATATATTTGAATGCTTTTAAATTTCTTAAATTCATAATTATTCTTATCGAATCTTTTGTATGCTTTTTTAAGTATGCTTTTGCGAGTTGCCCAAACCAATTTAAAATCTATTAATTCAGGATCGTTACCAAAAGTAATTCCTCTTAAATCAGTTTTTTTCAATAAACCATCATCGATAAGTAAATCGAGATCAATAAACGCAATATTGAAAGCAAAAGCACTGTTTGTTTGATAAGGAGAATTAGCTGGACCGGCAGGATTTAATGGTAAAATTTCCCAGCGTGAAAAGCCACAATCGCTTAACCAATCAATAAATTTATATGCTTCTTTACCGATACTTCCAATGCCATATTTATTAGGCAATGATGAGATATGTAAAAATACTGCGCTTTCTTTCATACTTTTTATATTTTACCTTTTAAACGTATAAATTAAAACATAAATAATCATTACTATAAAACTACTAGAAAATTACTTAATAATTATCACTAAATAAAGTTAAAAAAACGAGTCAAGAAAAAAGCTGTCTTAATGGTAAAATTTTAATTTTTTTCTTCTATGTAATAACTAATGAAAAACCATTTAACAACAAATTATAAGGCCTAATTAAAGACTTAATTTTAATTATCTTTTTAATATGAAAATAGAGTCGAAACTACTATAATAGAAGAGAAAAATTTATGGAGGATATAAATATGTCAAAGGTAATGGCGGTTAATGCCGGCAGTAGCAGTTTAAAATTTAAATTATTCGAAATGCCTGAAGAAACAGTTATTTGTTCAGGTAATGTTGAAAGAATTGGTCATGAAGATGCGATTTTCGGTATCAAATATAACGGCAAATCAAAAAAAGAAGTCTTAAATGTTAAAGATCATGGTGTTGCAGTTAAACTTGTTATGGACGCATTAATTAGAGATAACGTTATCGCAAGTTACGATGAAATTAAAGCTATTGGCCATCGTATCGTTCAAGGTGGTCCATATTTCTCGGAATCAGCCATTATTAATGATGATACTTTAAATAAGGTTAAATCACTTATTCCACTATCACCAAATCATAACGCTGCAGAATTAGTTGGAATTCGTGCATTCTTAAAAGTTTTGCCTAGAACTCCAGGAATCTGCACTTTTGATACAGCTTTCCATCAAACAATGGAAGAAGTTGATAAAATTTTCCCAATTCCTTACGAATATACTGTGAAGCACATGATTTATCGTTATGGAGCTCACGGCACTAGTCACAAATACTTAAGCCAAGAAGGTTTAAAGTATGTTGATGGAAATATTCACAGTCGTATGATTATTTGTCATTTGGGAAGCGGAGCAAGTATTACTGCTGTTAAAGATGGAAAATGTGTCGCCACTTCAATGGGATTAACACCTACTGGTGGAATTATGATGGGAACAAGAACTGGTGATATCGATCCATCGGTCTTCTATTATGTTTGCAAATGCACTGGAAAAGACCCTGAGACTGTTTTCCAAGAATTTAGCAAACAATCTGGTTTAAAAGGTGTTTCAATGATTAGTGACGATAGTAGAGATTTAGAGAATGCTCAAAATCAAGGCAATAAACAAGCTTTATTAGCCAACCAGTTATGGGCTCGTCGTGTTGCTGATTTTATTGGTCAATATTATGTTAGACTCGGGGGTTGTGATTTAATTGTCTTTAGTGCTGGCATTGGCGAAAATAGTGCTTTATATCGAAAAAATGTTCTAGAAAACATTAAAGATGCATTACATATCGAATACGATGATATAATTAATAAAGAGCTTCGCGGTGGAAAAGAAGGACTTCTTTCTACCAATAATTCAATGGTTAAAGTTGCAGTAATTCCAACTAACGAAGAAGTTATGATTGCTCGTGATGCCTACAATATGTTACTTAAGTAAAGATAGGGAGAAATTATGGACTTTTTAAAATCTGAAACTAAAAGAAATAGGACTACTTACAACAAATTTTTAAAATTAATTGAAAAATATGATCGTATCATAGTTTTTAGACATATTATGCCAGACTTTGATGCTCTTGGTTGCCAATTCGGTTTAACAACTTGGCTTAAAGAAAACTTCAAAGATAAAGATATTAGGGAAGTTGGAGATAACCATGTCGAATTTTCTGGAAGAATTTTTCCAAATGTCGATAAAGTAACCGACAACTACTTATCAGAAAAACCATTTTTAGCCATTATTTTAGATGTTGGCGATAAAAAGCGTGTTGCTGATCCTAGATATGAAAAGGCTTCTTATATAATTCGTATTGATCATCATCCAAGCGAAGAACATCTTGCCAAATTACAAATTGTTGAACCAGAAATGTCAAGTTGCGCAGAAATCATTGCTAATTTTTTAATTTACGCCAACTCTAAAGGTTATAAATTAAGTGCAAATTCGGCTCGTTACCTTTATATTGGAATGGTAGGAGATAATGGAAGATTCTTATATGGCTCTACTTCATCTTTTACTTTCAATATCGCAGCTGAACTTGTAGATACTGGAATTAATATTATAAAGATTTACGAAGAAATGTATATTAAAGATATGCATGACCTCGAATTTGTTAAATATGTAATTAGTAACTATAAAATCTCAAAACATGGCGTCTGCTATTATATTTTGACTGATTCTCAAGAAAAAGAACTTGGTATTACTTGTGATGAAGGCAAGACTAATGTTAATTTTTTCTCTAACTATGAAGGAATCAATATTTGGTGTTCGATTTCTGAAGATGTCACCGAACCTTGCTTCAGAGTATCTTTAAGAAGCAGAAATTATCACGTTGATAAAGTCGCTAATAAATTTAAAGGAGGCGGTCACGAACAAGCTTCGGGATGCCAAATCAAAGATTTAACCGAACTTCCAGAATTAATCGCCGCCTTAGACCAAGTCATTATTGATGAGGAGAAATAACCTTGTTTATTCCACTTCATCTATATAGTGAATATTCATTTTTAGAAAGTGGCGTTCTTTTAGAGAATGCTTTTAAAAAAGCAAAAGAATGTGAATATAGTACATTAGGCGTTACTGATAAGAATGTTCTAATGGCTTATCCACTATTTAATAAACTAGCAAAAAAGACTGGAATAAAACCAATTTTTGGCATGGATTTAACTGTTGAAGGAAATAATTTTTCGTTATTTGTTAAAGATGAGGGTGGATATAGAAACCTTTCGAAAATCTCAACAATTTTAAGTAAAAATGAGATTGATTTGGGAGCTCTTAAGACTTATTCAGAAGGATTGATTTTTGTTATTTCCACTTCTTCACCGCTATTTTTAAATATCAATAACGATTTTAAAAACACTCTCGCTAATATTGCAAAAAACATCGATAACGATGATTTTTATATTGGATTAGAATTTTACGCAACTAGAGAAATTCCTCACTACACTTTGATTCGTAATTTTGCCCAGCAATATAACTATAAATTAATGGCTTTCCCATTAATTAAATATATCGAGAAGAAGAATGCAATTGTTATTGATCTACTTAAAGCGATAAAAGAACAAACCAAATTAGAAAAAAACTTTGTCACTTCAAACACCGATTATTTTTTTAAAACAAAAGAAGAAATGACAAAATTTTATTTGAGCGACGAACTTGAAATGACTAATAAATTAGTTAATTCAATTTCGTTTAAATTTGACAATAAACGTGGAGAAGTTCTTCACTTTGAAAAGACCGAAGAAGATAGTATAGAAACCTTAAAAACCAAGATTTTGGAAGGTTTAAAGTATCGTAACATTGATTTAAAGAATAATCCTGAATATCGTAATCGTTTAAACTATGAATTTTTAACAATTCAAAAAATGGGATATTGTGATTATTTTTTAATTGTTCAAGATTACGTTAATTTTGCGAAAAATAACGATATTCCAGTCGGTCCTGGGAGAGGTTCTTCAGCCGGTTCTCTTGTATCGTACTTGTTAAATATTACTGATGTAGACCCATTAAAATACGATTTACTTTTTGAACGTTTTTTGAATCCGCAACGTCAAACAATGCCAGATATCGATATGGATTTTAGCGATCAAAAACGAGATCAAGTTATTCAATATTTAAAACAAAAATATGGAAAAGAACGTGTTGCTAACGTAGTCACAATTCAAACGATTGGGGCAAAACAAGCTATTAGAGATGTTTGTAGAGTTTATGGTCTGTCACAAGGAGACGCTTCACTATTAACTAAATTAATTGTTGAAAAAAACAATTTCCAAGTTTCTTTGAAACAAGCTTACGAAATGTTTGCGAATTTTAAAAAAGAAATTGATAACGATTCTTCTTTTAAACTTGTTTTTGATATGGCTTGTTTAATTGAAGGTTTGGGGCGTCAAAGAGGAATAAATGCAGCGGGAATGGTTTTAAATAATACTTCTCTTATTGGGGCGATTCCTTTAATTGATGACGATATCGGCTACATTATTCAATATGAAAAAGATTATCTTGAAGATGAGGGCTTCCTAAAGATGGATATTTTAGGACTGATTAATCTTTCAACAATTGAACATTGCATTGGTTTGGTAAAAGATAATAAGGGCATTAATATTGATATAAGAAACATCGATCTTAATGATGCAAAGATTTATAACCTTATTCAAAATGGTTTAACCATGGGTCTTTTTCAACTTGATACTGAGGCGGCAAATAGTGCAATGAAGATGTTTAAACCACATAATTTTAATGAACTTGCGGCTTTTATATCGCTAGATAGACCAGGCCCACGAAACTATCTTCCTGCATATGCCAATAGACTTAAAGGAATTGAGGATGTAAATTATGATGATCCGTCGCTTATTCCAGCCCTAAAAGAAACTTTTGGTGTAATGATTTATCAGGAGCAAATAATGCTTGTTTCACAGGCGTTTGCCGGTTTTACTTTTGCGGAGGCTGACCTTTTACGTCGTGCATGTGCTAAAAAACATAAATCAGAGATGGATGCTTTAAAAGCAAAATTTATTTCGAGCTCTCTTCAAAAAGGCCACAAAATCCAAATTATTAATAAAGTTTTTGATAATATTGCGAAGTTTGCTGAATATGGCTTTAATAAATCACATGCGGTCGCCTATTCAATGATTACTGCTGAGACTGGTTATCTTAAAGCCTATTATCCTGCAGAATTTTACGCTTCAATTTTAGAATCTCAATATAGTAAAAATGATACAAAATTTTCAAAATACATAAGTGAAATTAAGAAATCTGGTGTCAAAATTCATCTTCCAGATGTTAATTTATCTAGCACTTGTTTTGAAGTTATTAATGATGAGTTAGTTATGCCATTAACATCGATAAATGGACTTATTGGTCGAGTTTCGTTTAATATTATTGAAGAGAGAAATCGTCATGGTATCTTTAAAGATTTTCTTGATTTCGTCATAAGAATGTCGAACACTAACGAAAAGATAAGCGAAATCCAATTATCTAAACTGATTGATGCTGGTTCTTTTGATTCGCTTTACTCAAATCGAAAAACTTTAAAACAATCAATTTTAGATGCTTTACAAAATGCTAGTGTTCGTGTTTATCGAGATGGTGTTTTGTTTGATTCTGCTGTTCCGTTTGATTTTAAATATAAGGAAGCAAAAGATGATCCTTATGAACGAATAGAAAACGAATATGATGCTTTAGGGGTCATGCTAAGCGACTCTCCGCTTAATCATGTAAAAGACAAATTAAAAGGTATTAAAACTACAGAAATAAGCGATTTAGTTGAAAATGAAAACTCAACTATCGTTTGTATCTTTAGAAGTGTTAAAAAAATTACGACGAAAAACAACAAAACTATGGCTTTTATTACAGCTTATGATGATTTAGACGACATTGATATCACTTTATTTAGCGATGCATATGAGAAATATATCGATTTAGTGAATGCTTTAAAAAAGAAAGACGTTATCATTGTAACTGGTTTATTAAAACGAAATTATAAGACTAATGAATTAGGATTTATTTTAGATAAAATTGAGAAGATGGAAGGATTAAACTAGTATGGCAAAAATTGTAATTATTGATGGAAACAGTTTATTATTTAGAGCGTTTTATGCCACTAGTTTTGGTGGTGGCCCACTGCTTTCTACATCTTATGGTACGCCAACTAATGCCGTTGTCGCTTTTTCAAACATGTTATGTAATATTATGAAAACATTAAAGGATGGCGATGGTATTTTTGTTGCTTTTGATAAAGGTAAGCATACTTTCCGCCATCAAGAATTTGAAGATTATAAAAAGAATCGAAAACCAGCTCCAGAAGAGCTCTATCTTCAAATGCCAATTGCGCGTGAACTTTTAAAGTCATTAAGCATCGCCTACTATGAAGATGACAATATTGAAGCAGATGATATTGCAGGAATAATGGCAAAAGCTGCTTCAAAAAATGGATTTAAAGTCGAAATTTACACTTCCGATCATGATTATTTACAATTAATTGATGAAAACATCACAATTGAACTTATCCGTAAGGGTTTAAGCGATATTAATGAGTTAAACTTAACAAATTTTAGCGAGGAATATGGAATTGAACCAATAAAAATAACCGATTATAAAGGGCTTCTAGGTGATGCAAGCGATAATATTCCAGGAATTCCTAAAATTGGAGAAAAAACCGCTTTATCCTTGATTAAAAAATATGGTGATTTAGAAAATATTATTAAGGCCGCCGCTAATGGAAAAAGTAAAATAGAACAATCAATCATCGAATATCAAGATACTGGAAGATTATCTAAACGACTCGCAACGATTCGAATTGATGAACCAATTAGTTTTACCGTTTCTGAAACTCTTTATAAAGGCTATAAACTAAAAGACATCAGCGAATTCGCTTCACGTTATGAACTTAAAAAACTCATTTCGCGACTTCCACAAACTTTGATGATTAAAGATGTCGAAACAAAAATAGTTACTTTTGAAGAAATTGTTTCAACTAAAGACATTAATTTAAAAAATGGCTTTGGTGTTGCTCTCGATGCTGAAAATACAAATTATCATGATGCAAATATCTTTGGTCTAAGTATTTGCGTTGATAATAAAGTTTATTACATTCATAAAGAATCACTTATTAAAGATCAAAAATTGATTGATGCCCTTAGAGATAAAAACATAAAAAAATATGCTTTTGATTATAAAGGCATATATTGCACTTTAAAGCATAATAATATTGCTTTAGATGGTTTATATTTTGATTTGTTACTAGCGACCTATTTACTAAATAGTGATTTAAAAACTGATTTTGAATCAATAATGAAATATTACAATATTGATGTTAGAGAAGCTAGCGAAACGGATAATAGTTTATTTTTAACAAATAATCCTAAATTATCTGCATATATTTCGTACTATTCATATGCTCTTTATAAAGAAATTGTTTTTAAGCTTAAGGAAAAAGATCAGTATGAGTTACTTTATACAATCGAACAACCTTTGACACTTGTTTTAGCGAATATGGAAGTAGAAGGGTTCCCTGTTGATAGGGAATTGCTTCTTAAATACAAAAAAGATTATGAAAGTAAAATTGATGTTCTCGAAAAGGAAATTTACTCGCTTGCCGGTGAAGACTTCAATATTTCTTCTCCTAAACAATTAAGCCATATTTTATATGAAAAATTAAATCTTGTAGGTAATAAAAATAATTCAACTTCTGTTGAATACTTAAAAGAGCTTAAAGCTATTCACCCAATTGTTCCTCTTATTTTAGAGTATCGAAAATACGCTAAATTGATTTCGCAATATGTTGATGGAATTGTTTGCTACATTAAAGATGATGGGAAAATTCATGCCTCATTTAATCAAGCGATTACCACCACTGGAAGACTTTCATCTAGCGAGCCAAACTTGCAAAATATAAGTGTTCGTGATGAGGAAGCAAAGCAAATCAGAAAAGCCTTTTATTATAAAGAGAATAATATTGGAATAATGTCTTTAGATTACTCACAAATTGAACTTAGAATTCTCGCTCACTTATCGAATAGTAAAACCTTAATTGATATTTTTGAATCTGGACACGATATTCATAGCGAGACCGCCAAAAAAGTCTTTCATATCGACCGTGAACCATCTTCTTTAGAAAGAAGAAAAGCAAAAGCCGTTAACTTTGGAATTATTTATGGGATTAGTGATTGGGGATTGGCTGATCAAATTGAATCGAGTGTTTCAGAAGCAAAAGAAATTATTTATAGTTTTTATCAAGAATTTCCAGAAATTCGTACTTATTTAGATGGACTTGTTGACTTTGCCAAAACACACGGATATGCCACTACAATGTTTAATAGACGTCGTTATTTAGATGAATTAAATGATTCATCATATCAAGTAAGAGAATTTGCAAAAAGAGCAGCTATGAATGCGCCTATTCAAGGAAGTGCTGCTGACCTAATTAAAATTGCAATGATAAAAATTAATGATATCTTAAAAGAAAACAAATATAAATCATGCCTGATTTCACAAATCCATGATGAATTAATTTTAAAAGTATATGAAGATGAGAAAGATAAAGTTTATGCATTAGTTTCTAACATTATGGAAACTTGTGTTAAACTCAAGGTGTCGTTAAAAGTAGATGGAGGTTATGCAAAGACTTGGTTCGATGCTAAATAATTATGCCAGAAATGCCAGAAGTTG
>Ga0172378_10002953_pt1 | contig 15955 bp, 9 predicted proteins | sample GrowelOW332metaG_FD_119755 | JGI IMG/M metagenome (GOLD analysis project Ga0172378, IMG submission 119755) | Groundwater microbial communities from an aquifer near a municipal landfill in Southern Ontario, Canada - Pumphouse #3_1 metaG | ecosystem: Environmental > Aquatic > Deep subsurface >... | reverse complement strand
GGATCATACGATAGATGGATATTTGGAGAAGATAACCCCAAAGGATTTGCTTTCATACAATATGATACTGATAAAAATACATACTATTATAAACACATCGATAATCCGTATGCGGATGACTATAAAACGTATCATATAGATACGTTAATTATTAGGTCTATTGAGGATATTAAGCCACTCATCAGTGCAGTTCAAGAAGATTTGATAAAGGATGAAACAATACATATACGTATCAAAATATCAATTAACACATCTGGTGAGATGGTTAATAAATACATTGAAACTCTAAAGATGGAGTTCATAAGTAACCGTAGAGTTACCTTTACTATCATAAATAATTTAAAAGAAAAGGAGAAAAAGGACGAAAAGAAGAAACATGAGGAATTTAAATCACAGTTTGATTATATTAGTGATGATAAAAATACTGATGATCCAGCATTAATCATCCAGAGGTTTATTAAAGAAAAGAATGGGGTAGATGTACCCCTAGAATTAATAGCAGAATACGTCAACTCAGTTGTCGATAATTCTAAAAGAACGACATAAGAATTATTAAAATATAAGGAGAGGATGAATTGATCTATGAATATACAAGAGATGAGTTACCTATTACGAAAAGAAGAATTGGCGTCGCCAATTCAGAAAATTAACCAGTAATCTAAATGAAAGATAGGTGACGAAAGATGCCAAAAGTGAGGCACCCAAAAGATGAAGAAAAAGTTGTAATAAAATTTGATATACCAACATTGAATATGCTAATTAAATATTCATTATGTGACAATGATGTCACAAAAACCCAAATGGGTAATTTACAAAAGTTTATTAACTTTTTAGATTTTGACGCTTATCGATATAATCAAGAGGTTGTAGATAGGCTGTTTTTATTAAAAGATGTTTGTAATGCTAAACTCGATCACAATATGAAAAATCCAGAGATGGTTCATGCGTTCATATCAAAAGAGAACCCAGAATTATTAGAAGAAAAAGGATTGGTCGATTCGATCGGATTAGAACCAAACTCATTAAATTCGTCAGAGTGTAAATTTCTGACAGATGTAATAAACGAGCGGTTAGAATACATGTATATTTATCAAGCTAAAGATAATGTTATAAAATATCTACAGAAAATAGATAAAGGGGGGTTTGTGTCATATCATGAAACGGTCAGTACATTAAAAGGAGTACTGTCTGAATTATTAGTAAACCTTCAAAACTCTGCAATTAATAATGGATTAATTCGTTCAATGAACTTCTCTGGAGATAACTTCGAAAGCGTAATTGATACGATAATCCAACAATCTCGAATACCGAAAGGTAGATTACAAACAGGTATACGATTATTAAACGCTGCATTATCTGGCGGTTTCAAAGCATGTCGTTTATATACTTGGCTAGGGTTTTCAGGAAAGTTTAAATCTGGTATGTTGTTAAACATAGCAGATCAAATCAGACAATTTAACCCACAAGTAAAAGGGTTTGAAAATGGGAAGCGGAAAACCATCTTATTCATAACAATGGAAAATACGATTGCTGAAACAGTCGAGAGATTATTCGATATGTATAACAACGGAGATGAAGAGATTGGTACCTACACAACTGAAGAAGTTATTAAAATATTAAAAGAAAAAGGTGCCTTTAAATTCAGTCAATCGGATGGTATCGATATCGATATGCGATATCATTCAAACTTAGAAATAAAAACATGCGACTTGTATAACATCATTACTGAATTGAATGATAATGGTCGTGAAGTTATTTGTTTAATCTTAGATTACTTAAAGAGAATAGATAGCACAAGACCAAACAATGGTGATGAACGTGTTCGTATTTCAAACGCGGCTAAAGAATTAAAATCATTAGCAACCTTCTTCCAAATACCAGTAATTACAGCAATGCAAATTAATAGAGAGGGTAATGGTATCATAGATGCCGCAATGCGAGAAGATAAACAGGATTTAGCACGTTTGGTTGGTTCATCACAGATTGCAAACTGTTGGGATGTTGTAGAAGAATCCGACTGGATGGGTCTACTAAACTTAGAATTACATAGCTCAACGAATGATCTATATTTAACAATTAAACGGTTAAAATCTAGGGGTAAGAAAGATCCAAATTCATTAGAATACTTTAATCATCCATTTGCCGATGGTAAAGAGATTCGTCTTGAAACTGATGTAGATAAACCAAAATCAGTTTCAGTTATCTCACTCTCTTCTGACTTAGAAAGTGTAGATGATAAACAATACGATAATCTCGTGAAAATGAGACCAAGATCATCGAAACCAAATAAACCAAACGCTATTCTTGAATCAATTGGAATAGGTTCATTGGCTTCATAAGATACATATTTTGTAAGAGTAAGAGACCAGATAACGGCTCTTACTCTTACAAAATTTATTCACTGTGATTCAATGTAAATTTTTTGGACGCTTCAATTACAATGTCGATATTTAAATCTGTAACTTCTGATTCTATATTAATTATTTCATTTAATGTATTTAAGATATCGCTTGTATATACATTACAAGGATTTTTAGTGAAATCTATGGCACTGTACATATTATTCACTCTCAATAATAGGAACCACAATTCAGTAGTACCGTATAGCTCGTACGACAATGCTTTCGGGTTATATTTATAATGTTCGAATTCTTCTGTCGTAAATTCTCGTGACGATTTGAATTCGTCTAATATTTTTTGATATTTATCAAGAATACAATCTCCATTCAGTATAACTGCTTTGGTGTCATGTATTTTAGATTCCTGAAACTCTTGTAAAAAGAAAGAATCAATTCGTACTGGATCTAATCGAGAAGAATCGATATAATCTGTGATATTATACTCGGTAAAACTTGTCATTATTTTGACCTCCTTTACTGTATTATATGTAATTGCGGATGAGTAGTTGATTTGCAGTCCACGCTATTATCTAACTTATCATCAACATATCCATCATTTGGATTTTTATTTAAGAAGACGACACGCATTTTATCACCATGCCAGAAATACCCTTCACTAAAACTTCTGTTGTGATACATTGGAACAGTTAAATAGTTCTGCTCTTCTATAGTTGATGAAACAGTGGGTTTACATTCTGCAGCATTTATAAAACATGATTTATTCAACGATAATGATTTTATTTTTGGTGTCCCAAGAGGAACTCTTGGAATTAGAGTTGAAATATATAATTTAAACGGACCTTTCGATAATCCATGAACGGGGGTATATTGACCAATCGCTTCCGATACCATAGACCACTTCTTAAAGTTCGACGCAACACCCATTTGGGTTCACTCCCTTCTGTATATTAAAATATTGTAGTAATATAGACAAATCTAATAAAGAAATATTAGTTTTAAAGAAAGGATGGCGTTTATCATCGAACTAACTGATGAACAAAAGAATTTAGCAGGTACATTGTGTAAATGGTTTAAGAGTCCATATAAACCATATTACTCATATACTGGTGCGGCAGGCACTGGAAAAACGACAGTAATAAAAGAATTTTTAGATACAATGGGTTTAGAGAATCATGAGTATATGTGTGCGGCATATGTAGGTAAAGCAGTGCAAGTATTACAACGTCATGGATTACCAGCATCTACTATACACGCTTTAATTTACGATGTAATTGAGGTAATTCATGTCAATGACGATGGTACACCTATGCTAACTGCAACGGGTAGATTAAAAACTGATTTGGTAATAAGAAGAAAACAGTCACTTCAGTCAAATCTGAAATTAATCATAGTCGATGAAGCACCTATGATTAACGATGTAATATGCAGAGATCTTTTATCGTTTGGTATTCCGATAATATTTTTAGGAGACTCTAACCAATTACCGCCAGTATTCGGTCAATCTACTATCATGAATAATCCCGATTTTCGATTAACTAGGATAATGCGTCAAGCAGATGAGAACCCAATTGTCAGAATTTCTCAAGATATTTTAAATAATATTCCATTAAAATATGGAAATTACGACACTTCGAAGATCATCAATCGTCTGGAAATGAACGAAGAGCTTTTAAAGTATGATATGATCATTACAACTAAAAATAAGATGAGAGATGATGTAAACGATTTTGTACGAAAGGATGTTTTTAAAATAAGATCAAATCTTCCTATCTATGGAGAAAAAATAATCTGTAGACGAAATAACTGGAAGCGTAATGTTGGGGATATTTTCTTAACAAACGGTTTAGTTGGTTTTGTAACTGATATACATAAAGATAAATCCACTAAGAATCACCTGATGTTAGATTTTAGACCTGAATTTATGGAAGATAAATTCTTGAATGTAAAATTAGATTCCAACTACATACAATTACCTCATAAAGAACGAAAAGAATACGGTAGATCATCAGCTGAGTTATTCGAGTATGGATATTCCATTACTACCCACATGTCACAAGGATCTGAGTATGATAGTGTATTATTTATGTATTCTGGATTTGGTGATCATGAGTTTAGGAAAAAATTATTATATACTGGTGTTACTAGAGCTGTAAACGATATAGTACTTGTAATATAATAGAGAGGGAGAGAGGGATAACAGAGATGGGAATTGTAAAAGCATATGTTGACGGTTCATACAATAAGAAAGAAGGTATTGGTGGATTTGGTATAGTATACTTAGACGAAAATAATATGGTTGTATCATTAGATTCAGGTACTATTAAAAATAAAGGAATCTTGTCAATGTGGAACGTCGGTGCGGAAATAACCGCATCGCTAACCGTTCTAGAGAAATGTTTATATGAGAAAATTCCTTCTATTGAAATCTATTATGATTATGAAGGAATTGAGAAATGGGCAACACAAACTTGGAAAAGAAAAAATGAATATACTAAAAAGTATTCAGAAGTATGTGAATTGATATCCAAAGATGTAAGGGTTCATTTTGTTCATGTATCAGGTCACAGTGGTGATAAATATAATGACTTAGCCGATATATTGGCGAAGATAGGCTCACATACAACTAAGAATATCGATGAGATGGATGGAAATAAAATACGTAAAAATATAAAAGGATATATTTTAAAGGAGAAATAATCATGGAAATATTTAAAGGCAAAGAAATTATAACTGATTTATCTACAATTACAATTGATCTTACTGGAAAGGTTTCAGCTATATTCAATAATAAGAAAGGTTATCGTAGTATATTGGGAAATAGTAATGTTTATTTAGGATCATTAGAAAACGAACATAGTGAATTACAATGCAAGCATGGGTTAAGAAGTAGGGTTGTTAAATGTTCATGTGGATCACACGCCCATTCATATGTAGCAGGATCAAAAGACTGTAATCACATTCTATATATTTGTCAATCTTGTGGTAGATTATACGTATACGAATGCACTTATTGCGAAGTCCGTGAGGTTATTACGAATCAGGAAATAGAATCTGGTAACCATATGGGAAGATTTATTATTCTTAACAATCGTAATATCTACGATGGAGAATTTGTAATCACTAAATTCAATTCTTCGGCTATATATACTGAAATATTAGCCGAAGCAGAGAGGATTAAAAATAAGATAAAAGAGCTCCACCCCGAGGAAGATCTTCGTACCTTTGTAGATTCAGTAATTAGATGCGAGCATAAATATAGAGTTTCTTATTGGTATATCGCTCCTAATTATCGTTTATCGTTTATCGTCTATAAAAAAGTAAAATAATATATTTCCAAGGATATAAACAATCTATATAAATGCGGGCGGAGCTTATTCTACCCACAAAAGACAATATTAAAAGGAGGAAATAAATTATGGCTAAAGATTTTGCTTATTTAACTAACTCAGGTATTATGCATATTGCGGATGAACCATCTGCAAAAAATTCTATCGAAAAAGGTGTTATGGTGGCAACTGATGTTGAAAATGCAGGCGGTTATCCAGTAGTTATTTGTGACGGTGAACCAGAACAAATCATCGTATACAGCGAAGATGACATGAAATTCGAAGCGAAAGAACATTCAATCCCAGGTGCTAAATCCCTCTATCCACATTTGGCAGAGTTGTATCGCAAATGTAGAGGCTAATAAATTCAATTTTAAGATAAGGTATGAGATATCTCATACCTTATCTTTTATAACTTGATAAGTGTGTAAATGACTTATTTTTCATATGTATATCATATAAAGGTAAGTAAAGTGTTCTCATGAGGCTACCATGGCATACCACGAGTTGGAATTGTTTATCCTCAGAAGCTACTTACTCCGTATATGGAATGACCACGAGTTGGAACTGACACTATGTACGGGTAACACGAATGATAAAATCCGATAGTATTAAAGTTAATATTCGAATACCAGATATGTCCGCAATTGATATCTGGTATCTGATCTCCTCATTAACTTTGTACCTAGGATTAATATACGGATAGCTTGTTTTATACAAGCTATCTTTTTTTATAAAAGTACACATAATCTTCTTGGTAAAACAATTAAGATAAATACTATAAATAATATGAGATAAAGGAGCTGATTATAATGGCAGATTTTCTTTCCAAATATACGGGCGAGGAAATAAACGAAGGAATACGTCGAGCATTAATGTTCAATCAATCTATAATTGCCGCAATCAAATTAGATTCGTCGGTATCAACACCATATTCATTAAATGAATTACCAGATTCAGGTATCTATATGATCGAATATGTAACAAATGCACCAGTGGAGTTGGCTGGAATTAAACCAGTTTATATTCAAGCATATGCGGATTCCACTAAAAAATATCAACTGATTAATATGGGTAATAATGCATATATTAGATCAGGTGTTTTTCCAGTAGCGGAAGAACTTATTGTTTGGGGAGTTTGGGAGTCAATAGATTATTCTGGACTTACCCCAGCTAAGATTAAAGAACGGTATGAAAATAACGCAAATACAAATTGCTTTACTGATGCAGATAAAACTAAATTAGGTGGAGTTGAAGCAGGAGCAACTAAATATGACGACACTGCGATTCAGGCTGAAGTTGATGATCTAGCACTTTCACAGGCAACACATTCATCTGCAAATATAAATACCGAAACAGGACTTCATGGCATACGATACTTCAATGGTATCTTACAAGTACGTAGTGAGTTAGAGTGGATTGATTGTACTGGTAAAAATGGAAAAATAAATTTAGTACCATCAAGTGCTGAATTTCCAGTTGATTTAAAACCATTATTTACATCTTTAGGTGTAGATGCAATAGGTGGGAAATGGAACATAGATTTCATCAAAGATCCAATAGGTAAAATGAATACATATATCCCACAATATGTATCATTAGTTCATAAAAATGGTGAAACTGATCCTACTATTTTAGTAGAATGTGGTGGTTATATTTATGAGTCTACATACAATGCGGCATCACCTATTGTATGGAAACTGATATTTGACCCTACAAAGCAGCAACTAAAGATAATTGATTCTACTGATTCAGATCCAGTTAACGCATACACTGAACTAGTTCAGAGCGGTATATACGTTATTGATAATTTAGCCGATAAAGATATTGAGATGGAAGAGTCTTCTCCATTCTTCATAAAAGCATCGGTTGATGGAACTAAGAAAGATATATCAACTATTTGTAATGGATCTGTATTTTCAATTACTGAAAAACATGAACCATTATATCTTGCTGGTTCATTCAATGCTACACCTGAATCGGGAATTACACCAACCGGATTAGCTGTAATTTCAAATTTAAATGAGAGTACTCAAAATGGTATTTATGACGATGTAACAAACCATTTAGAAGCTAATATTCCGTCGGATATAAAAACAGTTTCAGGTACTGCATTAAGTAGTTATGTAAGAGCTATATCTTTTACTTCTGATGGTAAGTACTTTATAATAGGAGGAACCTTTACAGGATATTGTAAACTATATTCTTTTAGTAATGGAGTAAGTACTTATATAAGTGATATTAAAGCAGATAGTGCAGGTACTGCACTAAGTAGTCCTGTATATTCTACTTCTTTTACTTCCGATAATAAGTACTTCATAATAGGAGGAGTCTTTGCTGGATATTGTAAACTCTATTCTTTTAATAATGGAGTAAGTACTTATATAAGTGATATAAAAGCAGATAATATAGGCACTGAATTAAGTAGTAGTGTATTAACTTTGTCTTTTACTTCTGATGATAAGTACTTTATACTAGGAGGATACTTTAATGGTTTCTGTAAACTATATTCTTTTAGTAATGGCGCAAGCACTTATATAAGTGATATTAAAGCAGATGGTGCAGGCACTGCACTAAACACTTCTGTATATTCTTTATCTTTTACTTTTGATGGTAAGTACTTTATAATAGGGGGGGACTTTACTAGTAGAGCTAAACTATATTCCTTTATCGATGGAGTAGTCACTTATATAAGTGATATAAAAGCAGATAATATAGGAACTGCATTAAGTAGTACTGTATTCTCTATATCTTTTACTTCAGATGATAAGTACTTTATATTAGGAGGGTTCTTTACAGGTATATGCAAACTCTATTCTCTTAGTAACGGAGTAGTCACTTATATAAGTGATATTAAAGCAGATGCTATAGGTACTGCACTAAGTAGTTGTATGTATTCTATATCTTTTACCTCCGATAATAATTATTTCATGATAGGAGGGTTCTTTACTGGTTTCTGTAAACTCTATTCTTTTATCAATGGAGTAAGTACTTATATAAGTGATATAAAAGGAAATAATGAAGGTACTATACGTTATTTATCTTTCACTTCAGATAATAGATACTTTATATTAGGGGGAGAATTTACAAGTAAGTGCAATCTGTATTCTTTCAATAATGGATCAAGTAATTATATAAGTAATATATATGGAGATAGTATAAGTACTGCACTAAGTAGTCCTGTATATTCTACTTCTTTTACTTCCGATAATAAGTACTTCATAATAGGAGGAGTCTTTGCTGGATATTGTAAACTATATTCTTTTAATAATGGAGTAAGTACTTATATAAGTGACATATATATGAATAATACAGGCGCTGCACTAAATAACACTGTAAGAACTATATCTTTTACTTCTGATGATAAGTACTTTGTAATAGGAGGAGATTTTGCAGGTATATGTAAACTATACTCCTTTAATAATGAAGTATGGACTTATATAAGTGATATTAAAGCAGATGGTATAGGCACTGCACTAAATATTGAGGTAAGTTCCATATCTTTTACTTCAGATAATAAGTATTTCATATTAGGGGGAGACTTTACAGGAAAGGCAAAGCTCTATTCTTTTAATAATGGAGTAAGTACTTATATAAGTGATATATATGGAGATGGTGCAGGTACTGTATTAAATAGCTATGTAAGAGATATATCTTTTACTTCTGATGGCAAGTATTTTATGATAGGAGGAAGCTTTACAGGATATTGTAAACTATATTCTTTTAGTAACGGAGTAGTTACTTATATAAGTGATATAAAAGCAGATAGTATAGGAACTGTACTAGATAGTTATGTGCGTTCTTTATCTTTTACTTCAGATGATAAGTACTTCATATTAGGAGGAACATTTACAGGATATTGTAAACTCTATTCTCTTAGTAACGGAGTAGTCGCTTATATAAGTGATATCTATATGGATAGTATAGGTACTGCACTAAATCATTATATATATTCTGTATCTTTTACTTCTGATGATAAGCACTTTATAATAGGAGGAGAGATTGTAAGATATTGTAAACTCTATTCTTTTAATAATGGGGTAGTCACTTATATAAGTGATATAAAAGGAGATGGTGCAGGTACTGCACTAAATGGTCCGGTATGGTCTACTTCTTTTACTTCAGATGATAAATATTTTATAATAGGAGGAACATTTACAACATGCTGTAAGCTCTATTCTCCCGATCCTACTGCACAATATGTAAATAATGTATATTCTGTTACATTTACTGATGATAATAAGTATTTTATCGTTTGTAATACATCAAAGCACGTTTTGTTTGATACATGTAAACTATATTCTTTTAATAATGGAGTAAGTACTTATATAAGTGATATCTATAAGGATAATACAGGCACTCCATATAATAGAGTCAATACAACTGCTTTCAGTCACGATAATAAATATTTCATTATTGGATCCCAATTTACGATTGGTGGCGAATGTTTGAATTTATATTCTTTTAATAATGGAGTAGTATCACATCTGAAAACTATAGATGGTACATCTGGGTTTATTGGAACACTTACTACTAAAATAGAATTTACTGCAGATGATAAATATGTTGTAATTACATCAGATACAACACTGCATCTATTTTCAATAGCGAATAATTCGTTATTATTACTAGATACGATATCAGCATCTATTATAGTAGATAGTCATAATTTATGTAAGTTTGATCTATCTAAATCTAATCGCTATATTGCATTCGATAATAAAGTGTATAAATTCTATAATGGAGTAATTGATAAAGTTAATCCATTACAGATAGCATCTACAGGAAACGTAGTTGCTCCAATTATTCCTGTAGAAACAACTCCTAAATTTATAGGAGATAATTATATTATGTATTTAGAAACTTTGAGTGGAAAGCTCCATTATTATAAACTAATAAACAATACGTTAGTGGGAGTTGAATCTATATCCATTGCAGGTTCAGGAATACGTCCCGTAATAGATATCAGTACAGATTCTCGCTTTATTATAATTCCATCGACAGGTGATGGTGACAAGGTTAAATTATACAAATTTAGTGATGGAAAAATCACATTCATAAAAGATATGTCAACTTATATATCTTCTACTTTTATAGCATTCCTACCAGTAGCTTATGGTGACACATACCTAGGCTGGACAAAGACTGGCGGTGGCGTAGTAATAGGGACGAGTTCTTCGTCTGTCAGTTTACCAGATAACATTGTTTTATTCGAGGTTATAGGAGAAACTGACCCTATTGTCATAACCCAGCTTTAATTATACCCCATGTATGAAATTCATACATGGGGAATTTAAACGTCTTAAAACAAATCTATTAATGATATAAACTACAAAAGGAGGCTGAAATAATATGAGTACAGACAAAGCTCAAATTGTACGATTACAAGATCAAAATAAAAAGGAACTATACCCAATCACAAAGAGTGATCAAGCTCTCTATAAAAGAGTTGATAATACATACGGACCTATTACAGAATTGATTCAGAAGAAGGTGTTTATAGATGAAGGTATACCAACATCGGCACCCAATGGATCAATTGGATTTAAAAAAACTGGTATTGTTCCATCAGTTAATATGTCTAAAATGTTTCCATATATTAACGCAGATAGCACTGATGTTAAAATCATCAACTCACCAAATATGCAATACTGTATCATTTATGGTAAAAACGGTGCATATTTGTATAAAATAAGTGATGATAATTCAGAACCATTAACGTTTCTAATAACTCTTTCAACACGAAAGGTTTTATCGGCAGTATTTAACATAAATACTTCAAAGATAGCATTTATTCAAATGAATGGTGATCTATGTTTAGATTTGGTTGTATATACAATTAATCAAATCAGTAAACGGGTTTCAATCATGTGTGAGAAAAATATTACAAATATCGATAACACGAATATCATAGTCCAATCAATTATTTTTGATAAAGATGACTCTATCCTATTATTATTTAAACATAATGGATACGATGGAATTGTCTTATCACTCACTAAAGATAAATACACTGTGTCAAGACGGGTTGACCTTGGATATAATGGAATGGTTGTAGATAGCTATAATAAATTCTCGTTATTGTACGACACAAACAAAATTTTACTAATTGACAAAACAGATTTTAGTAGCGAAACATTTTTAAAATTATCAGGGAATATGTATACGATCACTTTTCCATCAATTACACATAATGTGTATGGAGTAAGTGCCAGTAGAACGATAATAGGATATCAAATTATTGATTGCGTACTAGTATATGTTACTAAAAACGTGAAAGATGCGAATATATGGTTTACCTTGTGTAAACATTCAATTCCATTAACCGATATGGCATATACGGTTACTGATGAAATAATTATAGAAGAATTAAGTGGACTTCCTACATCGTTTACGGAAGTTCCAATATATCTCTCAAGAAATAAAAAGGCAATAATGTGTACATCTACTCTTTGTATGATGTGGGATGTATCATATAAAGATGGAAATGTTATATCGGTCGATAAGAATATCAGACCTTTTATAAAAAATAATATTCCATCATATCATGCACATCAATTCTTATCAAATCGATATTTGTTAATGTATGAAAGCAATATCCCATATCTATTTGATTTAGAATCTGATAAATATTTTCTATCACTTAAACACGCTGACACCGTGTTCGATATAATGAAATCTGGATACGCTCAATATTTTATGATGAGTGATACTTTTATTAACTCATCTCCATTACAAACTCATTTGATATCGACCTCTATATTAGAGAGCATTCACGATATATCCGAATCTATTAAAAGTAACCCTAATTTCAGATTTAATAATGATGTAGATAAACCACTATCGTTAGATATATATAACCAGAATCAAGGCAGTTATGTATCGACATTAACGTTAAATACGGGAATTTTTAAAGAATCTATTACTAGCTATAGTATAGATGCAGTCAATAAGAGACTACTAATATTAGGAGAGAACGATAATAAGTATATTTTTGATCTAGTCACGGGCAGATGTTTAGTGGCTGCTCCTAACATAAGTGGTCCATTCAACTATAAACAGATGGATTATGTAATGGGAGGCAAGTATATATTAGTTAATTCAGGTACAAGTTATGTACTACAGACGGCTAATTTTGGTGCGAGCACCGCTCCTCTTATAGGTAAAGCATTCATTGAACTCGATATGAACGATACAGTAGAAAGTCATTTCGTTCTATACGATGGTACAGTTGTAGAAAACCCATCTTATTACTCACCTATTTGGAGTAATGACAATCCTCGTACTTGTACTGTAAACACTATCCTTCATCAATCAAAATATGTTGATATGGTTAAAGTTAATATTAATGGTGTAGATATGATAGCTTTTCATAATGGTATTGATCGAAAGATACATCTTATTAATAAATACGATACTGCACAAGTATTTGGTAGTTTTTTTGTTGATGAAATAACCGATGCAGGTATGAATACTCGGACCCACACCCTATTTTCTAATGGTGGTAATATTATAGGAATAAGTGCAACTGACTACCTGTCCATTTTTGAAATAAATATAGTCAACGGTGAGATTGTAGCTAATAAAACTGTCAAAATTGATGCAACAACTCTCCCATACTTCATCAAAGGGATTTTACCATCAGGAAGATTACTTACAGAATATAAAACTCAAACTGCTCACGATATAAGTACAGAAACGTTATATTATTATATCGATAAAGTATTAATAGGTAAACCAAACAGTTTCTATACAATTTCAAAAATTGCAAAGATGATATGCGATGATGCCTTTTATAAAACCGCTTCATATCACATCTTAAATGATGAGTATAGTCTAGTATCATCATTACAAGGTCACATGATCGTCACTAATGAGTGTTCTGACACTACGATAAAGCATGATAATCGTATGATAGAACAAAGAACCTACAATATTATTGATAGTGGTGCTATTCTATCTAGACCATGGTTGTTTAATACATTTGGACATTATATAGATATACCTGTCGAAAAAGATCAAGTAAATAAGTACTCGACAGTGCGTATAAACCCTACTTCGACCTTATCGGCTTCTTTATTATCTAAATGGGGTATTAGTAACGATTTATTTAGAGTAGACGAAGTTACCTACCGCATTTATGCTTTCGCAAAGATTCCATATGACGGAAATTTAGCCGAATTACTATATCAAATTATAATATTAAACTGAGGTGATAAATTATGAAAAAAATTATTTTAAATGGAGCGACTAACCAACAATTAGCAATTACTCCAGCTACAAACGTAAAGAACAATGATGACACGACTCTCTATGATACAATCATAGACACAAATCTTCACTCAATTACGAGTGAAGAGGGTATGAGGAAGAGTGATATTTTAGTAAAAGATAATTTGAGCACTATTACAGTCAAAGGAACCAACATTGGTTTAGAGTGTGCAAAAATTAACCCATCTGACATAATCGTAAATATATCACATAATTCCACACAGAAGTTATCAGATGTTTCATATAACACATTACAAGAAGCCCTTGATACAAGTGGTAGTAATTTAGATAATTTACAGATTAAGGAGCGAGTATGTAGAAATAGATATACTGATTTTTCAACCACTACAGAAACTCCATTATCTGGAAATATTATACCAGCATCAAATCGTACATTAATCGACTATCAAACCAATTATCTACTCTCATATATAACAGAAAGTAATAACGGTAAAGTTAATATATACCGTATCAATGGAACCTCTTTTGAATATATATCTACCATATCAATTGGTAATGGTATTGTGTATAAACGTATGGAGATTTCATCTAATAACAATATCATCACAGTTGGAATTGTTGTTAATACCCTTAATACCAACGATTACTATTTAAATACTTTTTGTTTAAAGGATGGTATCTTGCAAAATCCTATATTAGTAGTTAAACTACTCACTATCACTAATCCTCTAGATATAAAAGTTATTGAGAATGGATGTCATGTATCAATAATCAATGATGGAAAGATACATTTATACACATGGTATTTAATCAACTACGGACAATCGCTTTCAATACCTACTGTCACAGTAGTGTCAGATACCCTCAGTCCGTTCTTCAATATTATTAACAATCAACGGTTTGTACAAGTATCTACTTCATCAATAAATGTAATATCATTATTTTACGATAAATTAGGATACGCATCCTCCGCAATTGATACAATTGATATTAAACAAATGAAAGTATCAAATGATGGTAAATATCTCATTTTATATGGAAATGTAAACACCGTAAGCGAGATGCGACTTTACGAAATAGTAGATAACGCTGCTGTATTCGTATATAAAATAACAGATGAACCATTTTCGTCTGATAATGAAGTACCATATTGGTTTGAGGATAATCTTCACTTTGCTATATGTAAAGTACAGGATAACAAAAAATATGTTTCGATATATACAATTAAAAATAAACTTTTGATGATAGAAGACGATTTCGCGTTATATAACGATTCGTATTCGGATATCAGTGTATCTCCGTTCAATAAAGAAATTTACCTCTTTTCTAATATCCTCAACCCTATTCCAGCATTTACACATAAAATTATTCATGTATTGAATGATTCACAAGCATATTTAGAATTATGTACAGATAATGCACCGTACTGTAATAATAGATTACGTATCGGGCTCGATTTTGATATATCGCAAATCACTATTCCATATTCTGCAGATTTTGCAATGTTAGTTCAAACTGATTTAAGAAGTAAAATAGAGGAATATGAGGATTGCGATCTTACAGAAAAACTAAATAATGGTGATGTCACATTGTGTCTAAATGATGAACTAGCTGATTTTTTATCTCAGAATAAAATAAGTCAAGTATCAATAGGTGTAATTGATAATGAATACTATTTGTACAGCGATGATGATATTAGGATATATACTTATCGTGCAGCGGTAGATTCTTCACTAAGCGATGCTATATATTCTATATCTTTTACTTCAGATGATAAGTACTTTATACTAGGGGGAGGATTTACAGGATATTGTAAACTCTATTCTTTTATTAATGGAGTAAGTACTTATATAAGTGATATTAAAGGAGATGGTGCAGGCACTGCATTAAGTAGCAATGTACAATCTGTATCTTTTACTTCTGATAATAAGTACTTTATAATAGGAGGATATTTTACAGGTAGAGCTAAACTCTATTCTTTTAATAATGGAGTATGGACTTATATAAGTGATATTAAAGGAGATGATATAGGTACTG
>Ga0172378_10002951_pt1 | contig 15956 bp, 12 predicted proteins | sample GrowelOW332metaG_FD_119755 | JGI IMG/M metagenome (GOLD analysis project Ga0172378, IMG submission 119755) | Groundwater microbial communities from an aquifer near a municipal landfill in Southern Ontario, Canada - Pumphouse #3_1 metaG | ecosystem: Environmental > Aquatic > Deep subsurface >... | reverse complement strand
TTATGGCATGGCAAATTTCCCTTTTGAAAAATTGCAAAGTACTGTGTGCCATACATTGGATCGAGAAGGCAAAAATATCATTGATGCAGAATGTTTCAATGCGAGCCAAGCAACAATTAAAATTCATGGTATTGCTCATCATACCGGTACCGCAAAAGGCTATATGGTCAATGCACTGACACTTGCAGGTAAGTTCCTTACCATGCTTCCTGGTAGTGAAGCTCCTGAAACAACGGAAGGAAAAGAGGGCTTTTATGCTCCTGTATCAATGAAAGGAAATATTTCTTTAATGACGATTGATATGATCCTTCGTGATTTTGAGTTGGATGGCCTAAAGAGACGGGAAGCAATGATCCAAGAGATGGCAAAATCTTTTGAAGTAATCAATCCTGGTTGTCGTATTGAAGTGAGCTTTGAACATCAGTATTACAATTTAGGTGATACTCTTGGTAAATTCCCACAGTCTACCGCTAATATTGTGAAGGCTTGTGAAAAAGTGGGACAGCCTCTTACATTCAGTTGGATTCGTGGTGGTACAGACGGTGCTCTTCTCTCAGAGCATACCGGTAAACCGTGTCCAAACATTTATACTGGTTGTTATAACTTCCATTCACAATATGAATGGGCTTCTCTTGAAGCAATGTATGAAGCAACAGAACTGGTGCTTGCAATCATGGAAGTCTATACCGAAAAATAATATGCAATGGGTATAAAACGAGGGAGCTTGCTTATCGCTTGCTCCCTCGTTTTGTCCTTATACCTCAGCAATGAAAGAAATCGAGATTGCTTTCATTGCTTTAGAGAAGAAACTATTCAATAACAATGTCCTTGTACACTCTATTAAGAGCAACAGGGTGGAACTGTAAATTCTTGATATGAGACTTTACTAATACGGCATTGTGCTTTTCGTAGAGAGGTACAATAACAGCATCTTCCATGACGAGTCTTTCAGCCTGTTTAAGAGCTTTCATACGTGCTTCAGGATCATTTACTAAAGAACCGGTAGAAGTGCTTGCAAGAATTTCATCATACTCAGCACTGTTCCAACCAGTATTCATTGAGTTGTTAGAGATATAGTTGTTTAAATAGTTAGTAGGGTCACTCATAGCTGGTCCCCAACGAGTGAGATCCAATTCAAATGAACCACTTCTTACATCCTGTAATCTCTGTTTTTTTGGTTCAACACGAAGTTCAATGGTTAAACCAGGAAGAGCTTTTTCGATTTGAGACTGAAGTACTGCTGCAACATTCTGTTGAATGGTTGCATCATCACAGATAAGGGTGAGTGTCATGGTATCTTCACCAAGTTCAGCCTTAGCCTTTTCAAAGTATGCTCGTGCAGCATCAACATCATAACGACATACATCTTCGAACTGAGTGAGGTTAGGGGTGTAGTCATTGCCATCAGCATCGATACTTAATTCACTAGGAACTGCAGAATAACAAGCCTTTGAACCATCTTTTGTAACATTATTAATAATAGAGTTACGGTCAATAGCCATAGTAAGAGCGAGTCTAAAATTCTTGTTTTGTAATTCTTTAGGACCATTTAAGTTTTCTTCGATATACCACATGAAACCTGAGCTGAATGATTTGAATTCTGGATCTTCTTCAACCTGTTCAATCTGGTCACCTTCAAGGAAAACAGTATCAAGATCGCCATTCTGATAGCTCATAAGAGCCTGCTGAGAATCCTGAAGTACTTGATAGTGAATACCATCTATCTGGATGCGATCAGCATCCCAGTATGTTGGATTTTTTACCAGTGAAAATGAGTTTGCAGCAGGTTGGTAATCGCTCATAATAAAAGCACCATTACTGAGGAGTGTGTCAGCGCTGGTTGCATAAGAATCACCACAACTTTCCACAAATTTTTGATTTGCTGGATAATAAGTTGGGAATGCTAACACATCATCGAAAAAGGATAATGGGTTCATTAATGTTACTTCAAATGTTTTATCGTCAAGAGCTTTGACACCAAGCGCTGATGGAGGGAGTTCACCAGATACAATTTCTGCTGCATTTTTAATTGGGGTAAAAACGGTAAACATAAAGGTATGCTGTGCACCAAAATCAGGATCAACTTCTCTCTGCCATCCATAAACAAAGTCCTGTGCTGTGACGGGATCTCCATTAGACCAGAATGCATCTGAGCGGATGGTATAGGTATGTACTAATCCATCTTCGGAAACTTTTTCATCTGCAGCAAGAGCTGGTACGGCATGACCATTTTCATCTAATTGGAAAAGACCATCCATCATATTACCAATTACTTCAAAGGAGTTACCATCATTTGCAAGTTGTGCATCCATGCTATCACCAGCATTTTGCAACATAGCATTGACAATTTTTGGTGTAGGTGTTTGACCACTTACAGTGTTTGATTCCTTATATCCACTAGCAAAGAAGGCCATACTGCTACCCGCTAACACTAAGAGTGTTAATAATTTTTTTTTCATAAAGGCTCCTATAAAATATTTTTGTTTCATGAATAATTATACGAATAATGCATAAATATTTATTTTATTGCAAGGGTAAAATGAAATATTTCTTTCTAAATTGATTCTTTTCTTTTAATGAGTAATAATTAATTTTATGCTCTATGATGAAAAAATATCAGTTCAAATTGAGTAGTAGCACAATTCTTCTGTATTGATATATTTTTGTTCATATCACTATTTATCTTGAATTTTGAGGTTAATAAGGTTTTAAATTTTCAATTAAGCTGTCCTGAGACCTTACATTTGAGTGATAGTGAGTAGGAGTAAGTGTACAATAAAGTGTATTGCATTATAACTAATATTTACATTACAGGTACTTCAGAAAGAAGAGTATCGCAAAAATGAAGTTTGTATCTTTTTTAAAAAAATGAATATTTTTTTTCATTTTCTACTTGACATGACAGTGATTTTTCTCATAGGCTTGCTGCATGGAAAGGCAATGGAGCCAGTTCGATGAACTGGTTCCATCGCCTTTTTTTTTATTCTCAATTATTTTTCGGAGCAAAGGTGCTTTATCCTACGATAAAAGTGCCTTTGCTCTTTTTTTTAAACTTATGTTGCACACCAAAGGAGACAATTATGCATATGACGAACACCGAAGATGAAATTACTATGAGCGACATTGGTATGAAATTTAATAATGGAAATGAAGAAATTACCGCGCTTACCAGTGTCTCTCTTCACGTCAAGAAAGGTGAATTTATTTCTTTAGTTGGCCCTTCTGGATGTGGAAAAACCACACTATTGAGAATTATTGCCGATTTGTTAACTCCTACGTCAGGGACAATCAATATTGGTGGAGAAACTCCTAGCGAGGCGAGACTCAAAGGACGATACGGCATGGTTTTTCAGAGCCCTGTTTTATATGAATGGAGAACTGTTTTAAAAAATGTTGAACTTCCTCTTGAAATAATGGGTATTCCTCAAGAAAAAAGAAAAGAGCGTGCCGAAGAGATGCTCGAAATGGTGGGATTGAAAGATTTTGGAAAGAGTTATCCCGGTCAGTTATCAGGAGGTATGCAACAGAGAGTTGGTATTGCCCGAGCATTGGTTATTCGACCAGAAATATTGCTCATGGATGAACCATTTTCTGCTTTAGATGAATTTACACGAGAGCGTCTTCATGAAGATTTGCTCAATATTTGGAGAAGAACAAACAAGACTATTGTTTTTGTGACACACAATATTTCGGAGTCAGTATTTCTTTCCGATAAGATCTGTGTCTTATCTCCTCATCCAGGACGACTTTCTGCTGTCCTTGATGTTGACTTTGAAAGACCGAGACAGATGGCTATAAAGAATACTCCCTCATATAGTGCAAAGGTTGTCGAAGTGCGTTCATCCTTTGAGGGGGTATAAGATATGGCTCAATTAAAGAAGAATCGTACAACTGCTTTGGTTACACTGGTATGGACGTTAGGGTTTTTTATTATTTGGGAAATTGTCGCATTCCTTGTTCAAGCTTCACCAAATATCCGCTCTCCTGAAAAAGTCCTTCCGCATTTTTGGAAAATCATCGCAACTGCATTTGATGGCAAGAAGATTAATAGAACTGATACTGCCATTCAGCTTGTCTGGATAAATGCCAAAGTGACGCTGTTCCGTTCTGCTCAAGGTTTTGTGATTGGTTCACTGATTGGATATCTGCTTGCACTTGTGATGAGCCTCTCCAAAATAATGAAAAAAATTGCATTTCCGTATCTGATGATTATCCAGATGATTCCCATTCTTGGGATGGCACCCATCCTCTTATCCTTCACTGGTGATATTGATACCAGTCGTATTGTTATTGCTGCAATTTTGACCTTTTATCCGGTCGCAACAAATACGCTTGCAGGCATCGAAGCGGTTGAAAAAGAAAAATATGAATTGATGCATTGTTTTGCTGCGAGTAAATGGCAGTTGTATATGAAGACGCTCATACCAGCAAGTATTCCGTATGTATTTACGGGACTGAAGGTATCAGCTCCTTTGGCTATTACCGCGTCAATTTTGGTCGATACCTTACAAGGAGGAGTTGGCCTTGGTTGTTTACTCTCCCAGTCACTGAAAGGGGCAATGACCCGATATGTCTTTTGGTTAATTGTGGTGATCAGTGCAGCCATCGGTATTTTGAGTTTTGTCGTTATGGGATTATTTGAAGATTTCGTTTCGCCTCATAAGAAGGCAGAAAGAGCAACACGGAGGTAGTGTGATGAAGAAAAAATTTACCATGAATTGGGGAAGTGCATCTACTATTATCTATCCCGCTCTTTTTGGCATCATAATGCTTGTTATGTGGCAGAGTGGACTTTTGAATCTTGTGCTTCATACTGATACCAATACACTTCCATCTCCCAGTCGTATCAATGCCATTATTGCAGACAATGGGGATAAGATATTACTCAATTTGAAAGCGACGGTTCTTGTTGCACTTTTTGGATTATTCTTTGGTTCTTTACTTGGATATGGTATTGCCATCATTGCAGCTCAGTATAAAAAATGGGGTGCAGGAGGTATCACTCTTGCAGCAGCATTTAATGCTGTTCCCATTGTAGCTTTGGCTCCTGTTATGAACAATTTAACCAAGCAATTCTCACCGAGTGTTGATTTCCGCTCGATGATGGCAAAGATGTTTGTCGTCATGATTGTGTGTATTGCCGGTATGTCGGTCAATGCTTACAGAGGGTTAACAGAACTGAAACCTTTTGCAGCCGATCTGATGAAAACCTATGCAGCAAGTAATTTTACGATTTTTAAAAAGCTGTTACTTCCCAATAGTATTCCCTATATCTTTACTGCTCTGAGGGTCAGTCTTCCTGGAAGTATTATATCTGCTTTGGTTACTGAGTATTTTTCAGAAAAGGTCATCGGAATTGGCCGACAAATTCGTGAAAATATTGTTACCGCACAGTTTGCAACTGCCTGGGCCTACATTGTCGTATCGTGCCTTCTTGGTATTGGTTTGTATGTAGTTTTGCTCTTGGTTGAAGGTGTTGTGATGAAAAATAGGAATAAAAATAAAGGGTAACCGTACCGCGACGGTGAAGAGAGATTTCGGCAAAGAGGTGAATGATATGAAAAAAAGAAACATGCATACAATTGCGCTACTGACATTGATTACGGCAACCATGTGCAGTTTTACTGCTTGCAGTAAAACGGAAAGTGGGGAAAGTAAAACAGTACAGTCTGAGACTCCAGCAGCTCCTGTGGTAAAGAGTGATAAAGACCGTATTTTAGAAGCATCTGCAGCGGGTAAAATTGGAAACTGGGGACTGGGTAATGAATATGAAATTCTTGCCTTGCTTGCTAAGTATGATCGTCCTCTCGAATTTTTAAGTCAGGACTTTACGATGGATGGCTTTGATGATAACTCAATATCTCTTGCATCTGCCATGACGTATAACGAGTTAGGCCTGGTGAAAAATGATTATGATGGTGCTTATGGTTATGGAGAGAGTGTTGGCACCATTGATATGAACGATGAAGGGGTTGCCATGTTGGAAGATAACCTGTTTACCTCTGCAGCATTTGCTCAGGAAAATCCAAATACCGTAAAAGCTTTTATTTATGCTTCATTGAAAGGATGGGCTGATGCCTGTGCCGATCCAGCCGCTGCTGCTGATGTTGTCTATAAATATGGTTCATCAGTTTCTTCAGGACATCAGATTTATATGGCAAATGAAGTAAAAAAATTGGTTGAAACAGATACCAAGGGCAATCCCGTTTCTTCCTATGGATATATGGATGAAGAAGCAATGCAACAGACCCTTTCTCTTGCACAAACCTATATTAAGCTTGATGACAGCCAAGCTGCAGATAAACTTGCTAGTTTGACTCTTGATGATATTCGCGATGCTTCATACTGGGAAGCTGCTCAGGCCTCTACCGATGGAAGTGATTTAGGTACTCCGGAAAAGACTGATATTAGTATCCAATTAAAGTGGTTACCTCAGAGTCAATTCATGGGATATTACATGGCACTCGATAAGGGATATTACGCTGATCTTGGTTTAAATGTGACCATTGTTCCTGGTGGTGGAGACATCGCAGAAACAACAGCTGTGTACAACGGAACGGTTGATTTTGGTGTCACCTGGGTTTCAAACATGATTTCTGCAGATGCTGCAGGAATGGGTCTGCTTGAAGTTGCACAGATGTATCAACGTTCAGGACTTTTGCTCGTATACAAAAAGTAAACAATTATCATTTTATGCGCATAGAACTGAACCGTTGTCGTTTTTCCTATGCGCAAAATATCAAAGAAAGGAAGTACCGTATGGATTTAATCATTAAAAATGGATTGTTGGTAACACCCTCAGAAACCTATCAAGCTGATATTGCAGTGAGGGATGGTAAAATTGTGGAAATTGGATATGATCTTGGATCTGATGCAACAAAGGTCATTGATGCTCAAGGTAAATATGTCCTTCCTGGCGCAATCGATGCACATACACACCTTGCGATGCCGTTTGGTGGGACCATTTCCTCTGATGATTATTTTGCAGGAACTAGAGCTGCTGCATGTGGAGGGACAACGACCGTGTTCGATTTTGCCCTTCAAGACTTTGATGAGCCAATGATGGATGTGATAAAACGACGCGATGCAATTGCTGCTCCACAAGCAGCTGTCGATTATGCATTTCATATTGGCGTCAAGGATATTCATGGTGATCTATTGGATTCGATGGAAGCTGCTGTAGCCTATGGGGTTCCTTCCTTCAAAGTTTTTATGGTGTACGATTTTGGCGTATCTGATGGCGTCTTTTATCAACTCCTGAAAAAGTCAAAAGAAATAGGAGCTATGATTTCCGTTCATGCTGAAAACAATGAAATGGTGAACTATAACGTGAAGAAGTTTTTAGCAGAAGGCAAAACAAGCCCATGGTATCATTATCTTTCACGTCCTGAATTTGTTGAAGCAGAAGCTGATATGCGTGCTATTCAATGGGCAAAAGCAACTGGAGCTAAACTGTACATTGTGCATCTTGCCAATAAAGAAGGGGTTGCTGCGGTGACTAAAGCAAAAGAAGAAGGGTATCCAATTTATGCAGAGACCTGTCCTCAGTATCTCAATTTCACCAGTGATGTGTATAAAAGGGAAGATGGAAGAAACTTTGTTTGTTCTCCACCAATGAAAGGACAAGAGAGCCAAGATGCACTGTGGTCTGCCTTAAAACGTGGTGATATTGATGTGGTTGCAACCGATCATTGTCCTTTCATGCAAAGCGAAAAAGATTGGGGTTTGCATGATTTTTCAAAAATTCCAAATGGATGTGCCGGGGTCGAAAATATGTATCCTTACATGCTCGATAAAGCAAATAAGGGAGAGATTACCTTTAATAAAGCGGTTGAAGTATGTTCTGCAAATCCAGCTCGGATTTTTGGTTGTACACAGAAAGGAAGTCTTATGATTGGGAAAGATGCAGATATTGTTATCTATGATCCACAGAAAGACTTTACCGTGACCTGTGATGGTATGCATTCAAACTATGATCATACCATATGGGAAGGGGTCCAACTGCATGGATACCCTGAAATGACTTTTTCTCGAGGAAGAATGGTCTTTAAGGATGGTACCTTCTTAGGCGAAGCGGGATATGGTCAATTTATCAAACGAAAGCTTGATTAGCACACATGATTGCAGTAAAGGATGGAAACAATGGACTCTTCACTTTTTAATAACAAAATATCTTTGAATGAAGCAAATCGTTGCTTGTTGTGTATTGATGCTCCCTGTACTGCAGCGTGTCCTTCATCGAACGATCCAGCGCACATGCTCTTTGCTTTGAGGTTTGAAAACACACGAGTGCATGATTACTTCAATCCTTCTCTTTGTTTCGATTGTTCAGCTCCGTGTGAAGAAGCGTGTATCCATTATGATTTTCCTCTTCGTATCAAAAAAGTGGCCTCTGTGCTTCCTTCGTCGAAGACACCATCACAGCCGGTTTCTTTGGCTTGTCATTTTATGGGTGTTGCTTGTGAAAATCCATTTTTTCTTTCTTCTTCTGTTGTAGCAAGCAATTATGAGATGTGTAAAAATGCTCTTGAAATGGGATGGGGCGGCATCGTTTTTAAAACGATTGGGTTTTTGAAACCAAAAGAAGTTTCACCACGATTCTCCGCAATGGGGAAAGAATCGACTCCGTTTGTGGGATTGAGGAATCTTGAGCAAATTGCTGAACATGAACTTTCTGAAAATCTTCGCTTTATTGCTGATTTAAAGCGTGATTTTCCCCATAAGGTTATTGTTGCTTCAATCATGGGACAAAGTGATGAAGAATGGACATCACTTGCTCGTCTTGCACAAGAGGCTGGAGCAGATATTATTGAATGTAATTTTTCCTGTCCGCATATGAGTGGTGCAAACTTAGGTTCTGATGTGGGGCAGAATCCAGAGCTTGTGAAACATTATACCGCGTGTACCAGACGGGGAACGACACTTCCTCTTTTGGCTAAAATGACACCCAATATAGAAAATATGGAAATTCCTGCTTTGGCTGCTCTTGAGGGGGGAGCCGATGGTATTGCTGCTATTAATACCATCAAAAGTTTGTCAGGCCTTAATTTGGACACCATGGCGTCCTCGCCAAGTATCAAAGGCAAATCGGCTATATCTGGATATTCTGGGAAAGCGATAAAACCCATTGCTTTACGTTTTATCAGTGATCTCTCTGGGTGTACTGCACTCAATAATGTTCCTCTTAGTGGTATGGGTGGTATTGAAAACTGGCATGATGCCTTAGAGTTTATTGCTCTTGGTTGTGGCAATGTACAAATCACAACATCAGTCATGCAATATGGGTATCGGATTATTGATGAGCTTATTGCAGGAATGGCGGGGTACCTTTCAGATCATGGTATCCATTCCCTCTCCGAAATTGTTGGCATGGCAAATAAAAATATTGTCTCTTCTGAACAATTGAATCGAGATACCATTGTGTATCCTCAGTTCAATGAGGAGAGGTGTCTTGGGTGTGGTAGGTGTTATATTGCCTGTCGTGATGCTGGTCATCAGGCACTCTCTTTTGACTTGGTTGAGAGGAAACCAAAACTATTAGGATCTCTTTGTGTGGGATGTCATCTTTGTAGATTGGTATGTCCTGTAGAAGCAATTGGAACGAGTAAACGTATTTCTAAAATACAATGTCAGTCTTAAAGAGGAGGTAAGAGGATGAACGACAGATTTAAAAAGGCGAAAAAAATCATGTTGCAACGTTTAGTTCCAGCACAAAATTTTCGTACGGTACATAGTGAACTTCGTGATTTACCATGTGGCATAACAGAAATTCCCGTGACGATTGAATTTAATAAGAATTATAAGCCACCACCATCGTATAAGGATTTTCTCTCAGGGGGAGGCTTTGTGTATGGTTTTCTTCGCATGAACGAGGAAATGGTGCAACTCAACGGATCAAAGCACCGGAAGAAAAACCATTCTGATGTGATTAAACAATTATATCTTACGGATTGGGATGGAGCCTTTCTCTTATCGGTTATTTTAAATCGTGGTGGTGAATATTTGTATGCGGTGAGTAATGAAGAAGTGAATAACTTACTTGAAAATTGCATGCATCCGAATGATGAAATAGATGTGTAAATAATAAAAATACATCATGTATCAATGGAGGATATGAGTATGAATAAATGTAGTCTTGCACGTATGAAAGACAAAATTGAAACTTTTGCGACCTATGGTGATGCTGGCCATGGTGGAATAACACGTTATTCACTTTCCCCTGAGGCAATTCAGGCAAGAGATGAGTTTAGACGACGCATGGAAGCAATTGGCGCTATCATTGAAATAGATGATGTGGCAAATATGTATGCTACTCTTCCAGGAAGTGATCCAGAAGCAAAACGTATTGTTATGGCTTCTCACGTAGATTCAGTGAAAAATGGTGGAAATTATGATGGAATTTTAGGTGTTATGAGTGCAATGGAAGCTCTGGAAACTATCGTTGCTGAGCATATTCCTCATATTCATCCGATTACAGCGATGGTATGGACCAATGAAGAGGGTTCTTTGTATCCACCAGCAATGATGTGTTCTGGTATTGTCTGTTATGATTATTTACCAAAGAGTATTAAGGAAAAGTTTCGTAAAGAAGACATGCTTGCCACCAAAGATGTGCTGACGGGAAAAACTACGTTTGGAGAAGCTTTGGAGAAATCAGGTTTTCAGGGTGATGAAAAAATGCGACTGAATCCAGATAACTATTTGTACATGTTTGAAACACATATTGAACAGGGACCGATTCTTGAAGATGCAGGAAATGATATTGGTGTTGTTGATTGTGTTCTTGGAATGTTTAATTACCGTGTGAAATTTTATGGCCAAACTACCCATGCTGGAACATTCCCTATGCCAAAAAGAAAAGATGCTTTTTTTGCAGCATCACAAGCTCTTGTCTATTTACACAGTGAAATTGATAAATTAGGCCACCCTGAATTGGTTTACACAACCGGTGAGGTTGCCTGCCATCCTTGTGTGCATACATGTGTCCCTGATTACTTTGATTTTTGTATTGATGTGCGACATGAAGATCCAAAGGTACTGGATAAAGTGCTTGAGATCGTAAAAAGTTGTGCAGATCGTGAGTGGAGTGGTTGTCGGTGTACCGTTGAAAAGGCATGGAACCGTGATACCGTATATTGGGATAAAAAGCTTGTTTCTTATGTCAAAGAAGCGGCAGAAGAAGCTGGGGTAAGTCACCAATACATCCATTCTGGAGCAGGACATGATGCTCAGTTTGCTTCTTACATGATACCAACAACGATGATTTTTGTGCAGTCAAAAGATGGTTTAAGCCATTGTGAGCCGGAGTATTCATCTCCTGAACAGTGTACTGCTGGTGCTACTGTCATGATGAATGCTGTATTAAAAGCTGATAAAGAGTAGAGGTCGAGTATGATGAGTGGAAAAGAAATTACGGAAAAGCAGAAAAAATACAATCTTCAATCATGGAGTAAACAGGCCAATATCCAACCTTTAGCGATTGAAAAGGCAGATGGTATTTATTTGTGGGATTATGACGGAAATCGATATACTGATATGTCCTCTGAATTGGTAAATTTAAATGTAGGATTTGGCAATAAAGCCATCGGTGATGCGATTAAAGCAAAGGTCGATCAGTACTGTTATGTTGGACCTGGTTATGCCGATATCTCACGTGCAACATTGGCAGAAAAAATTATTTCCCTTTTGCCTGATAGTTTCGGTAAAATCTTTTTTACCAATGCGGGTGCAGACGCAAACGAAAATGCGATAAAAATAGCTCGGATGTTTACAGGTAGACATAAGATTATGAGTCGATATCGAAGCTATCATGGCTCAACATTTGGTGCGGGAAATCTGACTGGTGAACCACGTCGATTTGCTTTAGAACCTGGGGTTCCTGGTTTTGTAAAATTCTTTGATCCCTATCTCTATCGTGAAAAAATTCCTTTTGCCAGTGAAGAAGACTCGGTCGATTATTATGTTGCACGGCTTGAAGAGCAAATACAATATGAGGGAAGAGATTCAATTGCTGCAATTGTGATGGAAACGGTTACCGGCTCAAATGGGGTGATTATTCCTCCTGTAGGCTACATGAAAGGGGTCCGTAAAGTGTGTGATACCTATGGCATTTTGCTCATTTTTGATGAAGTAATGGCTGGTTGGTATCGAACAGGCACCTGTTTTGCCTTTGAAAATTTTGATGTTGTTCCTGATATCGTGACCTTTGCAAAAGGGGTAACCTGTGGTTATGTTCCGCTTGGTGGGGTTGCAGTGTCTTCAAAAATAGCTTCCTATTTTGATGATCATTTACTTTCTTGTGGCTTGACCTATAGTGGCCATCCTCTTGGCTGCGCAGCAGGAGTTGCCTGTGTGCAGTATTATGAAGATGCAGGTATTGCCGATCATGTGAAGGAAGTGGGAGCCTATCTTGCTCAGAGACTGGATGCAATTGCTCAAAAATATGATTGCGTTGGGGATGTGAGACACATTGGTTTGTTCTCTTCTGTTGAACTTGTCAAAGATAAGCAGACGAAGGAACCGTTGGTTCCCTATGGCCTCGATAGTGAGGGAGTTATGCCGTCGATTGTGGCAAAACTAAAAGCAAAAGGATTTATGACCTATTCTCATGAAAATATGATTTTCGTGAATCCTCCTCTTATTATTACTCGTGCACAATTAAAAGAAGAATTGGCAAAGTTAGAAGAGGTTTTAGCAGAGCTATAAACTTCTTTGTCCTCTGGAGGTCCGTGTCGTTTTTTTCTCGAAGAAAAGGGAAAAGAAAAGACACAGGACCTCCTTTCTCTTCTCTATAAATAATATCAATTAAAAAGGAATGAACGATGTCAACACAATTTACCACTGCAGGCTGTACCATAATGGGTGACAATGCCTTAGTGAATGCGGGAAATCAAATTGCAACCAAAGGTGAAAAAGCGCTTATTATAACCGGAAAACACATCACAAAATCGGGAATTTTGCAAAAGCTTACCCATTTATTGGATGAAAATTCAGTGTTATATGCCATCTTTAATGAAATTACTGGCGAACCAACAGACACCATGATTAAGGAATCTGTAGCCGTATATCAAAGAGAGCACTGTGATTTTATTATTGGTTTAGGAGGAGGATCTCCTCTTGATAGTGCAAAAGCTTGTGCAGCGATGAGTGTGCTTGAGGGGTCAATTTCTGATTATGTGGGAAAAGAGATGAAAGGTATTCTTCCTCCTCTTGTTTTAATCCCAACGACGGCAGGTACGGGGAGTGAAGTCACGCAATTTACCATCATCACTGATACGGCACATGATGTCAAAATGCTTTTAAAAGGAGCTGTTTTGCTTCCGTCTCTCGCCATTATTGATCCTGCTTTAAGCTATTCTGCACCTAAAAGTGTGACTGCTTCTACCGGTATTGATGCGCTCACGCATGCTGTTGAAGCCTATACTTCGCAAAAAGCAACGCCAGTGACTGATCTTTTTGCTCTTTCTGCAATAAAGCGTATTTTTACTTTTCTTCCTCGGGTGTATCGAGATGGAAGTGATAAAGAGGCTCGCAGTGAAATGGCTCTTGCTTCGTATCAAGCGGGTATTTGTATTAATAATGCTTCAGTTACCGTGGTACATGGCATGTCTCGTCCCATTGGAGCGCTCTTTCATGTACCTCATGGCTTTTCAAATGCCTTGTTAATTGTGCCTTGTTTTGAATATGTGCTCGATGGTTGTTACGAACGTTTTGCAACGATAGCCAAAGAGATTGGTGTTGCATCACTCTCTGATGGTGATGAAGAAGCGGCAAAGAAATTTATAGTTGCACTCAAAGAGCTTTTACATGTGGTCGAAATTCCTTGTCTCCTTGATTATGGGATTGAGAGAGACAAGTTCCTTCAGTTGTGTGACAAAATGGCAACCGATGCACTTGCCAGTGGAAGTCCTGCAAATACAAGAAAATCACTCGGTATCTCTGATATTCGTACCATCTATCATAATGCTCTCTAAGAGGGGTTAGTAGATCTTCTTTTCTCTTAGAGCGAAGGCTCAAAAAATCCTTGGTATTGTTATTGGACTCAATCCAATGCAATACCAAGGATATTTATTTTTTCGTGCTGTTATTTTTTAGAAAGGAACTCCATCACACTTTGGTGCAGCAGATTTCTTCGAGAAGATAACCAGTGCAATCAAGGTGACCACGAATGGGAAGGTCTTTAAGACGATTAATGGAATTGATTCCAATTGAGGTATGACCTGGGATACGTTTGCGATGGTTGTTGCAAGGCCAAAGAAGAATGATGCACCCAGTACGCCAAGAGGTTTCCACTGTCCAAAGATCATAGCAGCGAGGGCTAAGAATCCTAAACCTGATACGGTGCCGTTGAATTCATTACCATAGGTAACCAAGATACAAGCGCCACCAAGCCCTGACAAACATCCACTCATGACGACGCCAAAGTAGCGCATATGATAGACATTAATACCAGCACTCTGTACTGCTTGAGGATGTTCACCACACGCTCTGAGTCTCAGACCAAAACTTGTTTTGTACAGGAAGAACCAGGATAATCCAAGAATAATGAGCACTAACCAACTTGACCAATAGGTCTTTGTGAAGAGGAGAGGTCCAATAATAGGGATTTTACTGAGGAAGGGAACATTCTTTGGAATGATACCTTGAATGATTCTAATATTACCTGAACCAGTAAAAGTTCTACTAAAATACACCGTGAGTGCTGTTGCTAACATATTGATAGCAGTACCACTAATAATTTGATCGGCCTTTAAGTTAATAGAAGCAAATGCATGGAGCAGGGAGAATAAACCACCTGCAATAATTGCCACCACAATACCCACAATAATAGGGAAGGTACTAAACATAAAGCTTCCTTCTGGATAATGGGAATAAAAATATGGTGCGGTGTATTTAATCACAATAGCGCTGGCAAAGAAGCCGACACACATAAGACCTTCAAGTCCTAGGTTTACAACACCAGAATGTTCAGAGTACACACCACCCAAAGCAGCTGCTAAAATGGGTATGGTATAAATGATTGCATAAGGGAAAATAGTAACTAAAACTGACCACATACTATTCTACCTCCTTTACAGGAACCTGTTTTGGTTCGGTTGGTTCATCGATGATGTTCTCTATTTTTTCGATTCTCTTTCTAATAATTTTTCCGTAGAAGTTTTTAATCAGAATACTTGTCGCAATGAAATATATGATAATAGCAATAATGGTATCACCAATTTGAGGTGGTATGAGCATATTTGCATTCATAAATCCTTTTCCTGATTGTAAAATACCGAAGAAAACTCCTGAGAAGAAGATGGCAATTGGATTTAAGTTACCCAGAAGTGCAACGGCTATACCATCAAATCCCATGCTTGGCATGATACCAATCTGGATTCTATCAGAATAACCCAGGTAATAGGAAAGACCTGCAAGACCTGCAACTGCACCAGAAATCATCATGGTAAGTGCAATGTCTCGGTTTACTTTTATTCCTGCATATTCGCTACAGTATTTATTAAAACCAACACTCTTTAATTCAAAGCCTAATGTGGTTTTATTTAAGATAAATTTTAAAATAAAAACGGTAACAATTGCGATAACCAGTGTGGTATTCACCTGATTTGAACCACCAAAAATTTTACTAATCCAATCGGCTCGGAAGGTATATTTTGCGGCAATAGCAATACTTTCAGTTTCTTGATTCGGATTTTTAATCCACACAGGAACCAAACTATACACACTCCAGTATGCAATCCAGTTCATCATGATGGTTGCTACAACTTCATTGACGTTGAATTTAGCCTTTAAAATACCTGGAATAAAGCCCCAAATTCCACCTGCAAGTATTGCAATGAGGAATAAACAGATAAGTGCTGGGCCACGAGGCATGGTGGTGTAGTTTGCAAATACACTGGCAGCAAAACCACCGGCAAGCATCTGACCTGAAACACCAATATTGAAGAGACCAACTT
>Ga0172378_10002948_pt1 | contig 15968 bp, 12 predicted proteins | sample GrowelOW332metaG_FD_119755 | JGI IMG/M metagenome (GOLD analysis project Ga0172378, IMG submission 119755) | Groundwater microbial communities from an aquifer near a municipal landfill in Southern Ontario, Canada - Pumphouse #3_1 metaG | ecosystem: Environmental > Aquatic > Deep subsurface >... | reverse complement strand
CGAGGAGATGCTTATAATGGAGCGGAGAGCGCTTGTTGTGGAGTGCGTGCATACCTATTATTGGGAAAATGATTTTAGCTGTGCGGAGGTGTCCCAACGTATACTGAATGAGTTGTTTAAGGCAAACCTGTCGACACAGCTTCTTTGGGCGACATTCGGTTTGAATGCTGGCCGCTGCGGATTGCAGTGTGGACTTGTAGAAGGACCGTTGTTGTTTATGGGCATTTATGCAGCAAAGAAGCATATTGATCAAGGTGAGATAAGGAAACTTTGTCGTCAGTATTGTGCTGAGTTCAAAGCGGAGTTTGGGAGTATGCTTTGCAGTGAACTTCGCCCGGAGGGTTTCAAAAGAACGAATCCACCACACCTCTGTGAGGCACGGACGGTAGAGGCAGTTGTATTTGCAATAGAGTTTATTGAAAAGCATATGTGAACTTCATCAGGGCTATTAAGGTGTGCTATAATGTAAAAAGCAGCGTCTGCAGCGAATTTTAATGATGAAGGATAGGAGAAAGAGATGAATGGGTAGATCGTTTATTAGAACGGACAATTTTTATTGATGAAGCAAAATAAATGAAGTGTATGCCGTAAAATAAATTTGCTGATAATGAAAAAGATAGCGTGTTTGTCGGTTGAAAATGTCATTTTGCCGACAGATATGCTTTTTTATATGTAAGAAAACAGAAGATTGATGGGAGCGGAAAAATGTTAACAGTAACAGGAATGTCGCAGGGGTTTGGCGACAAGGTCATATTTGATGATGTATCATTTAAACTATCGAAGGGCGAGCATATCGGACTCGTTGGGAACAATGGGCAAGGGAAGTCAACCTTTTTTAAAATTATTACAAAAGAAATTTTGCCGGATGATGGACGTATTGAATGGAGCAGTAAAGCAAATGTTGGCTATATGGATCAAAATGTTGTGCTGGATCACTTTCCTAGTGTACGCGATGTGCTGAAGAGTGCGTTTGATACTCTTTTTGCACTTGAAAGTGCGCTGACTGGTATATATGATGAGATGGCTGTACTGCAGGATAAAGAATTGGAAAAAGCAATGAATAAAGCGGCAAGATTCCAGACAGAACTTGAGGAAAGTGATTTTTACAGCATTGATTCAAAAATTGAAGGTATTACACTGGGGCTTGGTGTACGTGATCTGCTTGATAAAAATCCGCAAAAGCTTAGCGGCGGGCAGCGGACAAAGATTCTTCTGGCAAAGCTCCTTTTGGAAAAGCCGGATATCCTGCTGCTTGATGAGCCGACAAACCATCTTGATGAAGAAAATGTCATGTGGCTTAAAGAGTATCTTATCGGGTATACAAAGGCATTCATTTTGATTTCACATGATACAGACTTTATGAATACAGTTGTTGATGTTATCTATCATTTGGAAAATCGCAAATTGACGCGTTATCCGGGAAACTATATAAAGTTTCAGCGCATCTATAAGGAAAGGAAAGCGCAGCAGCTCGCAGCCTTTGCGAAGCAGCAGGTTGAGATCAGCAAACTTGAGACGTATATACAAAAGAATGGTGCCCGTGCATCGACTGCCGGTCAGGCAAAGTCAAGAGAAAAAGCATTGGATAAAATGGATCGTATTCAGATTGATAAGAAGGCACCTGATCCACATTTTGACTTCAGGGAAGCAACGGAACCGGGAAATGTAATTTTTGAAGCGAAAAAACTTGTTATTGGCTATAAACAGCCGTTGTCGCGTGCACTCAATTTATCAATGGATAAATATGAAAAGATTGCAATTATTGGTGCTAATGGTATAGGTAAGACGACTCTTTTAAAAAGCCTTATGGGTGTACTTTCACCAGTCAGTGGAAAGGTTAGTCTGGATGATCGGCTGGCAATCGGCTATTACGAGCAGGAGGTACCAATCAGTACAGAAGAAACGGTTCTTGAGAATGTTTGGGAAACATTCCCCGACCTCAAATTGTCAGATGTGCGAAAGCTGCTTGCACGCTGCGGACTAAAGCGTGAACATATCGAGAATAAAATTTATTTATTGAGTGGTGGAGAACAGGCAAAGGTGCGTCTTTGCAAGATTATCAACAAGAAGACAAATGTGCTTTTTCTTGATGAACCGACGAATCATCTTGATGTCAAGGCCAAAAAAGAATTAAAACGTGCGCTGATTCACTACAAGGGCAGCATTGTGCTCGTTAGTCACGAGGTTGAGTTCTATAAGGATATTGCAACGAAGATTTGGGATGGACAGGATTTTGTTGCAGGAAAGTTAAGCGAGGCTGAAAAAAACGACAAACCGCAAAATTGTGCGATTTGTCGTTTCTTTATAACTTTTAGAAATAAAAATCAAGCATCATGCCGAGCATTGAAGACGTGGAGCCATACTTGCTTGAAACACTGCTGAGAGCAACCGATGGGTACAGATTATCTGTATTCGCTGCAGCAGCAGATGTTTTGTTGTAGGTGTTAGCAGCAAGGCCTTTTGTGCCAAGCAGCTTACGTACGTTGTCTGAATCAGCTGTAAGTGCCGCGGATAGTTTATCTGTGTTAACTGAAAGTCTGCCGGAAGTATCTGTGCTGATACCGATTGAATCATAGGCATGTTTGTTATATTGTGTGTCTGCATACGAGATTGACAGACCTTTGATGGCCGATGAGAGAGTTGCGTTGTCACTGAGAAAATCAACGGTATCATTGTAGTCGGCAGTAAAGTTTTTGACGTTTTTAACAACGGCAGAAATTTTATCGGTGGTACTTGCTGCTGAATCGGCGGTGATATCAAAGTTTGTATTCTCCAGCGCTTTGGCAGATCTTTTTAGAGATGTTGTTACGTCACTGAAGTCGTTTTTAAAAGTTGTCTGGTTTTTAGAGTACATTTCAAGTGCCGAGATGTCGTTTTGCTGTGCCGAGATTTTTTTAGAGATAAGGTTATAGATCAAACTAGTATCTGTACTTCCATAGAGTGAGGAACTCTTTGACGATAAGCCTAAAAGAGAGCTTATGCCGGAGCTGCTTGCCGATGAACCATTAGAAAGACTTGTGAGCCAACTGGAAGAATTTGTACTAGATGATGAACCAACCTTTTGCATTGCAGCAGACAACATATAAGAGTTATTTGCTATCGATGAAACTGTGTACATGTAACTCCTCCTTCCTTAGAAAAAATGTTTCTTAAAAATTCTAGTGGAAAATTCAATTCAAATTAATAAAAAACTCCTTATCTATATATCGAAATAAATGCAAAAAATTATAAGTACAGGTACTGTTTTCTGAAAATATTTTTTTCGAAGGTTTTTCATGTAAAACGTTTTACTTATAGGGGGAAAAAGTGTAGAATGTAAACATAACAGGGTGATCGATAGGTTTTGTTCCTGTATATATAAAAGCAACGCAGTGCAGTGAATCGTGTGCTGTTTTGGTTTGCTTTATAATTCCTTGAAGGGTGTTAATCAACAGATGCTTTTGCAGGTCTGTTTAAAAAAAGAAATAGGTGGGGATTTAGTAATGTTAAAAAAGACTAAAATTGTCTGTACAATGGGACCAGCAACAGAACGGGAAGGCGTTATCGAGGCATTGATTGAAAATGGCATGAACTGTGCACGATTCAATTTTTCGCATGGTGATCATGCAGAACATACGGCTCGTATCAAAATGGTAAGAGATGCTGCTAAAAAAGCAGGTGAAGTGCTTTCTTATATTCTTGATACAAAGGGACCGGAAATGCGTCTTGGCTCATTTGCAAACGGTAAGGTCCAGCTTGAAAAGGGTGAAAAGTTTACATTGACCTATAGTGACGAACCAGGCGATGCAACGCATGCACCTGTAAGCCATAAAGTTCTTTATAAAGAAGTAAAGCCTGGCGATACGATTCTTCTTTCCGATGGTCTTGTTGGACTAAAAGTTGAAGAAATTCATGGGAAAGACATCATAACAACGATTCTTAACAGTGGTGAAATGAGTACACGCAAACGTATTGCTGCTCCAGGTGTGTCTGTAAGCTTACCACCAATCTCTGAACAGGACGAAAAAGATATTATTTTCGGTGTTGAACATGATATGGATTTCGTAGCTGCGTCGTTTATTCAGCGGGCAGAAGATGTAAGGGCAATTCGCAAGCTTATTACGACACATAATGGTCATATGGAAATCATTCCTAAAATAGAAAATCTCGAAGGTGTAAAGAATATTGATTCCATTATCGAAGCTTCTGATGGCATTATGGTAGCTCGTGGTGATCTTGGTGTAGAAATTCCAGCTGAAGATGTTCCTTTGATTCAGAAAAATATTATTGAAAAATGCAATAAAGCGGGTAAACCTGTTATTGTTGCGACACAGATGCTTGAATCCATGACGAATAATCCTCGTCCGACGCGCGCAGAAGCATCCGACGTTGCCAATGCAATTCTTGATGGTACAGATGCTATTATGCTTAGTGGTGAAACTGCAAGTGGCGATTATCCTGTAGAAGCTGTTCAGACAATGAATAAAATTGCACAGCGTATTGAGACTTCTCTGCAGTATAAGAAAATTTTCGTAAGAAAAGGATTTGAACATCAAAATAGCACGACTGATGCAATCGCACATGCTACGGTGCAGATGGCATATGAACTTGATGCGGCTGCAATCATTACTCCGACAGAAAGTGGCTATACAACAAGAGTCGTTTCGAAGTATCGTCCAAAGGCAGCAATCGTAGCTTATGCACCGAATGAAATGGTAGCACGTCATTTAAACTTGCGCTGGGGTGTATATTCCGTACAAGGGAAGTCCTGGAATGATATCGATGAAATGATTAGTTCCGCAACGGCTTGTGCAGTCAGAAATGGTTATGCAAAACGCGGCGATCTTACGATTATTACTTCTGGTATTAAGTTTGGTGAAGGAAATACGAGCTCAATCAGAGTTCATACAATTTAATTAAAAAGATGCCTTCTTGTGTGGGCTTTGTGTATATAAGGAAGAGGATGTATCCCTGAGGATATACCCTCTTTTTCTTGCATTCTTACAGTGCTTTGTGGTATGATAAAGTAGAATTTGTAGATGGTAGAGGAGGTCCGGGACTTTGCTTACAGTTTTAATGGTTTTTGATGCTCTTGTTGCAATTATTTTAGTTGCTTCTGTATTGGGACAGTCCGCTAAATCTGCTGGTATGGGTGGAATTGGTGGCGGCGAAGATACAGTATTCAGTGGCAAGGCAAGAGGGATGGATGCACTTTTAGCGCGCGTTACTGTAGTATTTGCAGTTTTATTTGGCGTTATTACTCTTGTTATTGCAAAGATGACAATGTAAATTGTACAAATAGGAGCGTTCTCTATCCGATTGGGAGGGGAGCGTTTTTTATTTTCCTTGTGGGGAAAGGCGGGATTTGTATGATCTTAAAAGGAGCACAGCCATTCTTTCTTGTCGGAGGAGAACATGGAGTTTTGTTGATCCATGGCTTTACGGGTTCTCCATCGGAGATGGTTCTTTTGGGTGAAAGGCTGCATCGGGAAGGTTTTACCGTTCTTGGTATACGTCTCAGCGGACATGGAACGAGTCCGGAAGATATGGCAAAGACGGATTGGCAGGACTGGTATGATTCAGTTTATGACGGTTATGCAATACTTAAAGGATTTTGTACGAGGATATCCGTGGTTGGCCTTTCAATGGGTGGACTTATGGCACTTTATCTGAGTGTACATGCCGTTTTGCATAAAGTGGTTTCTTTGAGTGCACCAATTTTTATTGCAGGAGAAAAAAATCTGAAATTGCTGCCGTCGCGGGAAGATGCTTTAGGAAAGTTTGCACCAAAGCATCGTAAAAAGATGGCGAATCTTCCCAAGGAATGTAATGTTTCTTATTCGAGTATGCCGCTTGTTTGTGTTTATCAATTGCTGGACTTTATTAAGACGGCAAAGACTTTATTAAGCGGAGTGTCCAGACCGCTGCTTATTGTACAGAGCCGAAAGGATCATACAGTACAATCAAAGAGTGGCACATATATTTATGACCATGTCGGTACGGAGAAAAAGGAACTTTTCTGGCTGAAAAAATCAGGCCATCTTGTGACGATTGATATAGAGCGTGAAATTGTATTTAAAAAGGTGGCAGAATTTCTTGCTGCAGAATGAGGTGAAGGACATGTTGGATAAGGCAATTCAGGATAATTATTGCTTTGCTTGTGGCAAAGATAATCCGATAGGGATGCATCTTGATTTTCATATAGAGGGGAAGACCTTTAAGGCAGTACACACGGTATTGCCAGAGTATCAGAGCTATGAAGGAGTCGTGCATGGCGGTATTATTACGACGATGCTTGATGAAGCGATGGGGGGCTATCTTTGCGCACAGGGACAGCGAGTTGTTACAGCGCGGATTGATGTGCGTTATCGGGCAATAACTCCAGTGGGGGTACCACTTACGATTACAAGCCAAATCAAGTCACAACGGGGCAGATTTATTGAAATGGTTGGAACGATTGCCTTACCAAATGGAACGATAACAGCGGAAGGAACGGCTAAGATGGCCGTGGTGGAATGATAATGGAGTTAAAAGAAAGAATTTTGGAATACATGCGGCATGAGGATTATAAACCGCTTGATGAGAGCGATTTGGCAGAAAAAATGAAGCTTACCCAAGAGGAACTTATCGCATTTTCCACGATGGTAGAAGAAATGGAAGACGATGCAGTGATTGTTAAGAATAGCAATGACCTCTATGGTGTGCCAGAACACATGAGCCTTGTTGTTGGCAGACTGAGTATGACGGGAAAAGGATTTGGATTTATTATCCCGGATGTTCGGGAAAAGGAAACGGATACTGATGTTTTTGTACCAGGGACAATGCTTGACAGTGCAATGAATAATGACCGGGTTGTTGCTCGTGTAAGTCCATCTGAGATGCCAGGCCGCTCGCGTGAAGGTGAGATTATTCGTATAGTGAAACGAGCAAACACGAAGATTGTTGGTACATTTGAAAGTAGTAAGACCTTTGGTTTTGTGACACCGGACGATATGAAGCTTAATCAGGATGTATTTATTCCCAAAAAGTATTTTAATGGAGCTAAAGTTGGTACGAAAGTTGTAGTTGAGATTACGAAATGGCCAGATGGCCGCCGCAGTGCTGAGGGCAGGATTATTGAAATCATTGGCATGGTTGGTGCACCTGGTGTAGATATTCTGTCAGTTATGCGTCAATATGATCTCTCAACAGAATTTCCTCCAGAGGTACAGGAAGCTGCGGATGCAACAGAACTGTCTGTTAGCTTGGAAGAGTATAGAGGGCGGCGGGATCGTCGTGATTTCCACATTGTAACAATTGATGGAGATGATGCGAAGGATCTCGATGATGGTGTCTATGTGGAGAAACGGGAAAATGGCGGGTTTTTTCTTGGGGTATATATTGCCGATGTAAGCTGGTATGTGCGAGAAAATGCACCACTTGATAAGGAGGCAAGGGAACGCGGCACAAGTGTATATCTCGTCGATCGTGTTATTCCAATGCTGCCAACGCGCCTTTCAAACGGAATATGCAGTCTCAATGCCGGTGAAGACCGTTTGGCGATGGCCTGTGAAATGGAAATTAGCTCGGCTGGACAGGTAATAAGCTATGAAATATTACCAACGGTGATTCACGTATATCGTCGACTCACCTATAATATAGTCAATAAAGTTCTCGTCGATAAAGAACAGCAGTTTGTTGATGATAATGCAGATATACTGACAATGCTGCAGAATATGGCGGATATGCGTAAGGCACTCAAGCAACGCCGCCATGTGCGTGGTTCGATTGACTTTGATCTACCAGAAGTTAAGGTTCGCCTTGACAGTGAAGGCAAGCCAATTGCGCTCATCAAACGTGTTGGTTCTCTTGCCGAGTCGATGATTGAGGAATGCATGCTTGTTGCGAATGAAACAGTTGCAGAACACATGGATAAAAAAAATCTGCCGTTTGTCTATCGTGTGCATGAACAGCCAACATCGGATAAGATTGATCGTCTCAATGATCTTCTTGCAGCATTTAGTCTGCATATCAATAAAAACTCAGAAGATGATAATATAAAGCCGATGATGCTGCAGAAAATACTTGAACAGGTCGCCGGAAAGCCGGAAGAACGCATTATAAGTTCGGTGTCACTGCGTTCAATGCAACAGGCGCGATATTCGACGGAAAGCCTTGGACATTTTGGTCTTGCGGCGCGGTACTATACACATTTCACCTCACCAATTCGCCGCTATCCAGATCTTATGGTACATCGTCTGCTTAGAGAAACATTTCAGACTGGTACGATTGAGGCACCGCGTCAGGAAAGACTCAGAGGGATGCTGCCGGAAATTGCGACACATGCATCACAGCGTGAACGTGTTGCCATCGAGGCAGAGCGTGAAACAACGGATATGAAGAAAATCGAGTATATGGCACAGTTTGTCGGAGATGAATTTGCTGGTATTGTTAGCGGTGTTACAGCTTTTGGTGTCTTTGTTGAGCTGGATAATGGTGTTGAAGGCCTTGTTCATGTATCAAGTATGGTTAATGACTACTACGAATATGTTGAAGCACAGTACTCGCTTATTGGTCAGCGTACACATCAAGCATATCGCCTTGGCGATGAAGTTCAGGTGGTGCTTGCACGAGCAAGTATCGAAGAACGTAATATCGATTTTATTTTCAAGGATAATGGAGTTTACACACCACTTAGCGATAGAAAGCCAAAACCTGAAGTCAGCAAGCCTGCTTGCGAGAAAAGCATAGACAAGCCAAAAGCTGGCACTGGTAAAGGAAGAAATCGAAAGCGCGGTTCAGGTAAAAAGAACAGTGAGAATAAATCTGATGATAAAATAGTCATTGGTGTAGTAAAGCCATTAGAGCTAAAGACTATTGATAAAACATTACCGGAAAAACCTAAAATGGCAAAGCGCCTGCCAGGCGCACCAATGAAAGAATATAAGGTCAGAAAGTCCCCGGGAGCCATATGGCCGGATCCAAAACCAAAGAAATATGGTGAGTTTACAGGGGGAGCAGTAGGCAAGAATAATGTGAGACCGCACCGCAGAACAACAGGCGGTACAACAAAGAACAAATAAGTCAGGTGAATTACATGGGAAGAAAAAATATAGGCATAAAGATTGCTTGTGAAAACAGAAAAGCACGGCATGATTATTTTATCCATGAAGCTTTTGAAGCAGGACTTGTATTGCAGGGAACTGAGGTAAAGTCCCTGCGTGCTGGTAAAGCAAATCTCAAGGATAGCTATGCGCAGATACAGAATGGCGAGATTGTTCTTTGTAACATGCATGTAAGCCCGTATGAACAAGGAAACATTTTTAACCATGATCCGTTGCGTCCCCGCAAGTTGCTTATGCACAAAGCAGAGATCATAAAGCTTTTCAGCAAGACACGTGAAAGAGGCTTTACACTTGTTCCGCTCAAGATTTATTTCAAGAGGGGCAATGCCAAGGTAGAACTGGCTCTTGTAAGTGGAAAGCACAATTATGATAAGCGTCAAGTACTTGCTGACAAGGCAGCGAAGCGTGATATGGAGCGTGCAATGAAAGATCGTCAGAAATATTGATACAACCACATCTTCAATTATAAAAAATTGCAGTTATAGTGGATTTGTGCTATGATATTATGTACAGCAGAGGAAAAGAATGCTGGAAGCTAACTAACCGGGGACGCAAAGGTTTCGACGGGGGTAGCTGGTGTATAGGTAGCGAGTCGGGGGTTCATCAACCCGTTAGTAAGGTGAAAAACTTTTATTTAAATATAAAAGCAAACGAAAATTACGCTTTAGCAGCTTAATGCTAACCTCTTTCTGTTCTTATCCCGCGTGAGCGGAAAAGAGGCCAATAGCGGGATACCTGAAGGCCAATTCTCGGAGGTCTGACCGGGAAACTTTATCGAGATAGGATTTAGTAGTCTGTCTGTAGACGGCGAAGATCCAAAATCAAATTATAGACTGCACTCGAAGAAGCCTATGAACCAATACTTTCGGACAGGAGTTCGATTCTCCTCGTCTCCACCACTCATAAACCAAATTTTGGGTAGCAATTGTAAATTTGGTTAAAAATAAAGCAAAACTACCTCATTCCGTAATTTTTTGGGATGAGGTAGTTTTTTATCATATCCGTAAAAATGACGCAAAAAAACGAGCATAAAATAAATTTATACTCGCCTCGATTAAATCAATAGTAGGTAGTTTTTATAATAACAGTTCCAATTATTTTATTGATGCATCATTGGATGCTCTGGTCTATCATGGTTATATTGTGGTATACGTTCTAGTCTTCCGTGGTCATATCGCAGCGTGTATTGTGGTGGTTGTTCTGGTCTATGCTGGTGAATATTTTCTGGTGGATGCTCTGGCCTGCGATGATCATCTTGTGCTGAATGTTCTTTGTGCGGCTTTTGGTGATGGTGGTTATGATCGCTTTGGTGCGGTGGTTCTGGCGGTCGTTGTTCCCCGTCATCCATGTAAACCATGTTTTTGTGTGGAGAAGCTTCTATCGTACTGCAAAATCCTAAAGATCCGGCTATTATAGCTGCACCTAAAGTTATGGACATAAGATTCTTAGTGATCTTTTTCATAATTATCATACCCTTTCGATATTACTAGTATAGCAATTGATTATTACAATTGGATAAGAGTAGCATTAAAAGTTTATTAGATTTTCAAACTAATAAACTTTTAATGTTCAGGGAATAACAGCTTGATTGTATATGCTATACTAAGATAAATTGAAAAAAGTGCTTATAGAATAAACTTTGCAGCACCTGGAAATATTATAATGACCTATAAAATTTATTGAAATTATTGCTAGAAGTAGGAGGATAATACTATTGTTATATAAAGCTGGAATAATTGCATGGATGGTTATGTTGATTGGTGCAATACTAAATGGTGTGCTGCGAGAAAAAATACTTCAGCCAAGGATAAAATCTCTTGCACTTCCAATAAGTGCTTTAAGCGGGGCAATCCTTTTTACGATAATTGCATATGTGATGTTTAAATGGGGAAATATTATATGTACAACTCGAGAAACTTTGATTTTAGGGAGTATGTGGTTTGTTTTTACGATTTTATTTGAGTTTATTTTTGGTCATTATATTTTAAAGGAAGACTGGAAAAAACTTTTTAAAGCTTACGATGTCAGAAACGGCAATTTATGGAGTGTACTGCTTTTGTATTTGCTTTTTTTGCCTTTTATTGTTTCGAAAGTATTGATATAAATATTGCTGTGACGTTTTTAAATAATTGGGCAGAAAACAGTATCATCTGTTTAAAATGTTTCTTAACATCCCATTTTTGTTAGAACTACAATTTTTAGAAGACCATCTTCAATGGAGTGGGAAAATATAACAAAGTTGTAAATAAGTATAGTAGTCGTTCAATCGACATTCATATTCTGTGTATGCATCGACGCCTGCTGTTTTTATATACATGGTTTGATTGTACGTTTACTAATGTTTTTGTTTTGCAGAACAAACTGTTTGGATATATGTTCTATAGAGCTGTAAAAGCTAAATGGTGATTTTGCAGTTTATTTTTATAAAAAGATAAATGTTTGAAAAAAATTGTTTATTAAATCCAAGGAATGTACATGTGAAAGATACGAATGTTTTTTAATGTTGACATTTATAAACATAAATGATAGAGTATGTAAATGTACTGCAAATTTAATATTGAATTTCGTATGAAGATAATGGGAGAGAGATTTTTATAATCCGCCGAAGATGTTATGCTTTCAGGCAAAAGGACCACTATTGGACGAACCTCTGGAGAGCCTCAATAGAGCACCGAAGGAGCAAACTGATGACGTTTGAATCAGTGAATCTCTCAGGTAAAAGGACAGAGCTAATTGTATTTTATTATTAGAGGCCAAATTTTATATTTGGTCTCTTTCTGTATTTTTTGAGGATTTATTCATTCTTTTTGGCAGCAGGGTAGTCAACTCAATAGAACGTTGTATCTCAATAGTTAAGTAAAAATCTAAAAGATTGAGACTGCAGTAACATTTTGGAAGGTGGAATATATATGTCAGAAAATCAAGATTTATCGAGAGGACTAAAAAATCGGCATGTTCAACTACTTGCGATTGGCGGTGCAATTGGCACGGGATTGTTTCTGGGTTCAGGCAGATCCATTCATTTGGCAGGTCCGTCCATTTTATTTGCGTATATGATAACCGGAATCATATGTTTTTTTGTTATGCGTGCGCTTGGGGAATTATTGCTTTCTAATTTAAATTATCATTCATTTGTCGACTTTGTCCGTGAATATATGGGGAATGGTGCTGCATTTGTTACGGGATGGACTTACTGGTTTTGCTGGATTTCACTTGCTATGGCTGACGTAACTGCTGCTGGACTTTATATACAGTATTGGTTTCCCAATATAGCACAATGGGTTCCAAGTCTTATTGTTCTTGTGATTTTGTTAATTGCTAATCTTACTACAGTAAAGATGTTTGGTGAAATGGAATTCTGGTTTGCTTTGATTAAAGTTGTGGCAATACTAGCACTGATTGTAATTGGCACATTTATGATTATTAAAGGATTTTCTACCAATGCTGGTGCCTCCAGTTTTTCAAACCTTTGGTCCAATGGCGGTTGGTTTCCTAATGGGGCAAGTGGCTTTATTCTTTCTTTCCAAATGGTTGTATTTGCTTTTACAGGAATTGAATTGGTCGGATTAACTGCGGGAGAAACCGAAAATCCGGAATGTGTTATTCCAAAGGCAATTAACAATATTCCCATTCGAATTATTCTTTTCTATATTGGAGCACTTCTTATTATTATGAGCATTTATCCATGGACTACAATTAGTCCGGATAAAAGTCCATTTGTACAGGTGTTTTCAGCTGTGGGCATTGCCGCTGCTGCAACAGTTGTAAATTTCGTTGTTTTGACTTCTGCGGCATCCGCCTGTAACAGCGGGATATTCAGTACAAGCCGCATGGTCTATTCACTGGCAAAAGAAAGCAATGCACCCGATTCGATGACAAAATTAACGTCGAATCATATACCATCTAATGCGTTAATGTTTTCGGCACTAGTTGTTCTGATTGCGGTTATTCTGCAATTTATTATGCCGAAAGGGGTATTCGTACTTATTACAAGTATATCAACATTTTGCTTTATTTTTATTTGGACAGTTATAACGATTTGCCATTTGAAATATCGTAAAACGAATCCTGAACTTGCGGCAAAAAATAAATTCAAGATGCCATTGTATCCAGTTATTAATTATGTAATCTTAGCATTTTTTGCTTTTGTTATAGTTACGCTGGCACTTAATGAAGAAACTCGTGTAGCCTTGTTTGTAACTCCTGTATGGTTTGCGGCACTTGGGGTGATTTACAAGATACTTAAAGTAAAAGCCAAAAATGAAGAAGCGGGCGAAAGCAATTTGGTATAAGAGAAAATAAAGAAGGCATCATAGGAGATAAAAAGAGAGGACGCTAGTAAATGGAATTGTTTACTGGCGTTTTTTGTGTGTAGAATTAGATGAAATATGGTGTTTCATAAACTAAATAAAAAGCAAAAAAAGAAGTAGTGGATTTTGGAATAAGCATAGTCGGAAAAAGTGATGATGATGAACATAGTAGAATAAGAACCAAACATAATGGCAAAAAGTAATTTAAATGATTATTTAATAAAGCAAATAATATCTAATGTATGCTATAATAATCAGATAAATAAAACAATTTCATTATATGGATGAAGGGCCTCTTGTGGAAAATCACAACAATAAAAAATATTTTGTACATGAAATAGTTATAATGAAAAATCGGTACGAACCGAATAACGATTCAGACAATTATTTTGTTTGGAGTAAATGTAACTTTTGATGAAGCGTGGAATGCACGAAGCATTATATAAAGTGTTTTTTTACAAGGAGGGCAATATAGAAATGATGAAAAAATTCATACACAAGGAAGCTTCGGGCAATGTTTTTAGTGCAGCGAGTATTCGGACACGATTGTTATTAATCATGGTATTGCTTATGTTTGTTTCGCTGAGTTTACTCACATGGGTAAGTTATTATTTTTCGAATAAAACACTTACAGAGAGTGTCAATGAAAATGCAATGGCAATTGGAGCGGATTATTCAAATCGTATTCATGGTTTTATTAATGAATTAGTTTTATATGTGCAGGATGTGGCGGTTAATCCTCATATTGTAAATCCGAGGAGCCGTGAGCAAATTGTCGTTGAACTAGCAGATGCCTTGCAGCGAAACAATAAGTTTACGGGTATAACTTATTGTGATTTGAACGGAAATATAATTCGAGCACAGGGCGACACAGTACATTTAAGTGATAGGGAATATTATCAGAAAGCTGTGCAAATAAAAAAAACAGTAGTCTCAGAACCTATTCTTTCCAAAGGCTCTGGCAAATTGTCAATTATTATTGCTGTACCTGTTGTAAGAAATGGAGAAGTGACGGCAATTATACAAGCAACAATGCCACTTGACAGTTTGATTGGAATAGTCAAAAATATAAAATTTATGGATAACGGCTATGGATTTATTATTGATCAATCTGGTATTATTATTGCGCATTCACTAAGGCCTGAACTAAATGGAAAATTAAGTTTGGCTGAAAATCATGCAGATCCGGTGTTGGCAAAAACGCTTCCTGAAATGGATGATCAGCTTGTCCGCTTGTTTCATATTGCCGTCGATAGCAGTCATCCGGTAAGTGGGACCTACAATGTATTGAATGAGGCTATGTTCACAGTATTTACACCAGTAGAGCTGCCGGGAGGTGTCCGCTGGTTGGTGGCTGTTTCAGCGCCTGTACAAGAAGTAACAAGTGTAGTTTCCAAAATGAATTTTAAGCTAATTTTGACAGCACTAAGCTGTATTGCAGCTGGGATTTTAGTGATCTTTTTGATTAGTAAGCGATTTGCCCGGCCGGAAGAGCGGTATTTTAAAGCTTTTCGCCATGTTGCTGATGTCATTGGTATAGTGGATCTTGAGACTGAAAAAATTCTTGAAGTAAATGATGCTTTTTTCAAAGTGCTTGGTTATCAACGGGAAGAGGTTGTTGAGCATACGTGTGACTCTTTGGGGTTATGGGAAAATGATGGTAAACAAGAAATCTATGCATCACTAAAGCAGGGTATTTCAGTATATAATTTGGAAACGTTTTGGACTACGAAAGATAAGAAAAAGCGAATTGGGCTTTTATCAGCAGATGTTATTAAGATTGGAAATGAGTACTATGCTGTATTTATATGGCATGATATTAGTGGACAAAAAGAGGCAGAAACAGCGCTCCGTAAGGCATATGATATTATGGGGGAAAAGGTTGAGGAAAGAACGCAAGAACTTTTTGCGGCCAATCAAGAGCTTAGAGCCATAAATGAAGAAATGATTGCTATTAATGAAGAAATGGAACAAAGTAATACTAAACTTCATACAGAAAATTACATTCGGCGTCAGGCAGAAGAAAAACTTTTATTGCGGGAACGGCAGTATCGTGCGACTACAAATCTTTTGATGCGACCAGCTGAGGAGGCCGGACGACTTGCAGAAACAGTATTGGGCAATGCCATTCAACTGGTTGAGGCAACGGGTGGCTTTATTGGCATGTACAGTGAAGCTGGTGATAGTTTTGTCATTCATTATGGAATTGGTCTTCATGAAGAATTTAGGATGGATAAGATTCGGGTTGAATCGAATGGACCTTTTCAAACTGTTTATGAGACGGGAGAAGTTTTTAGGGACAAAGAATACTGGTGGAATAGTATTCTGCAGGAAGGAGAAGGGCCTACGATATTGGGGAGTATGATTTTTGTTCCGCTTAAACAACAGGAAAAAGTAAAGGGAATTTTGGCAACAACATGGAGTGCCCTGTATGAGGTTTCTGACGAGAATGTTGAAGTTTTGCAGCAATTTGCTGATCTGGCATTTTTTGCTATGGAACGGGCGCAGAATCAGGAACAGATTCGCCATATTGCGTTTTATGATGTATTGACTGATTTGCCAAATCGTGTCAGCT
>Ga0172378_10002947_pt1 | contig 15971 bp, 8 predicted proteins | sample GrowelOW332metaG_FD_119755 | JGI IMG/M metagenome (GOLD analysis project Ga0172378, IMG submission 119755) | Groundwater microbial communities from an aquifer near a municipal landfill in Southern Ontario, Canada - Pumphouse #3_1 metaG | ecosystem: Environmental > Aquatic > Deep subsurface >... | reverse complement strand
TCATAAACAAATGCAGGTGCACTCATCGCTAATTTTGCTAAATCACGATGAATTTCCAAAACCAATTCAAGATTCTGTTGAGTTTTTCGTCTGGGAAACAAATAAATAACATAATACCCTATAACGATAGCAAATAAGACCAATATACACAACGTGATACCTACCGTACGATTTATGGTATTCGTTTCGAGCTTGGCACAATAACTTTCCAATGAACGGTCACTACTAACCAAACGATACAGATTTGCATACACAAAATTATTGTACTGATACTCTTTGAACTGTTTCAATGCTAAGAAAGAGACAGCCGCCTCATTGCGAATATCCAATATAATATAATAATCAGTAGCCAAACCACTATTCCACCAAGTCAACTCAGCAAATTCCTTTGTCCCTGATAAAGTCAACAAAGGCAATGTATCTACCACATAGGATAAATTCGTTTGCTGCTTCATATCTTTATTTAAAAAATAGATAGCCTGTTTACTATGAGCTAACGCATTTTCATACCGCCCGTTCACATTATTATAGTAAGCTGAATCAGCCTCCAATGAAGCTCGTTTCAGCAAAGTCAACGATTCACGTACCCCAACAGAATCAGCCAGCACTTGAGCAGCACTTTTCTGTATGCCCCCCAAAAAACATCCGAAAAGCATGACCATAAACACAGACAGTGTCTTGCCCAGCATCCCTTTAATCAAACTAAGACCAGCTCCTGCCTGATGCGGCATTTCTTTAGGTACACGAGGTAAGCGAAAACAAACCCTTGTTCCTACCCCTTCTTGACTCTCTATGTCAAACAGACAAACCGAAAACAAAGGACTCGTCTTACGATACTTTTCGATGATACCATAACTGTTAGACAGACCGAAACCATTACTTTGATGATTCGCTTTGACCTCTTCCAAAACCGAAGCAGCGATACCTGAACCCGTATCCTCAACAACTATTTCGACATAATCATCCTTTTCGATAGCCTTGATTTCTACCGAATCTCCTTGAGCCGTATATTTTCGTGCATTGTCTACAAGCGTATTGATCATAAACAAGGTCAGTCCCCGATCCGCTTTGATTACGGCACTAGTAGGAAGCACACGGAAATGTCGATTAGACAACTCAAAAGTACGTGTTCGTTGTTCTTGTATAGCGAACAACTCCTGTAAATTGAACTTACTAATCTCCAATTCTACTTTTCCTTTCTTTATCTTGATACTCTCAGAGAGCACTTCATTTTGTAAGATGATATCTTGGAGTTGTTCCTGCGCAAAGTCAAGCATGTTTGACAAGACCTTAGCCGATTTTTCCTTCTTTATAGCATTGAAATCATAACGCAAATGTTCCACAACAGAACGCACACTATTGAGGATAGACAAACTCGTTTTCTTGATATTGTTCATTCGTTTTCGTTGCACGATTTGATTCTCAATCACATATTGCTGTTTGTCCAACATCAATCGTGCATCCGACAATTTCTGTAAACCTTGGTTATTGAGATAGCTACAATGAATAAAATCATCTAGGATTCTATTCATCTTTCCCAATTCTTTAGCTGCTTTATTCTTTTTATAAACCAAACATAATTCGGCACGCAAAGCTTCATACTGTTTTGCTACTTTTTCATAAACCAGATTCTTCCAAGCCTCCTCATCAGCAATCAGTTCATCCCCATTCTCCTTCACATCCAGAAACGTTAACCCCGTTATATGCCTACAAATATCCAATAACAAGGCACGCACATTGTGCATATTCCTAGCCCGTTTGTGACTATGATTATTGAACCAGATAACCAACATAACTAATAAAATGATACTAACAGATAACGTAAACAAGAGCCAATTAGTCACCGAAGCAATCGATTCCAAATGATCTCTACGAGCTAGTAATTCACGATTCTGACGCGTAGATTCCAAAATATCCAAGAAAACATTGCGATGAATATCACTCAATTCCTTATTATCCAAACCAGAATAACTCATACTTAACTGCTCTTGAATAGCAGCCATTATTGGAATATGATTTTCTGCTGTACCCAACATAGATAATGCACGATCCAACTTAGAGATAGCTAATTGATAATGCTTCTGCTGATTGGCAATACGCCCTTGTGTAAGCAAACCAACCGCTTCTTTATAGACCTCATTTTTTTCCCGATAAAATAGCGTAGCTTGGTGAGCTATATACAGTGGGCGGATACTATCCATAAGCATCGGCAACCGAAGTAAATCATTATTGCGAGCCCGTTGCAACAAACTCAATTGTGCAGGATCTTCAATCGCCTCCGCAAAACCCAACAAAGCATCACCCATGATAGATATCGAGCTATCATTGCGAGCCATTTGATAAACTTGTAACAAATGGTCAACTTGTTCTAGATAGAAAAGGTCTTCGGGATTCTGTTTCAGAAGCAATCGACTCTGAATCGTATATGCCTTCATTTGATCAGGAGAAGTATCTCCAGGTAACAACGGACGTTGCAAACTCTCAACCTGACGTAACTCCTCATTCATCTCTTGATACATAGACTGTCCCTCTTCATACTCAGCGAGTACCAAGTGATACTGGTCCAAAGCATTTGAAATACGCAATTGATCACTCGAAGAGATGAAACTAGAGCGTTCCTCTAAGATACGCTTGATTCGTTTCTCAGCTTGAATACGATAACTGTAATAATTTTTATTTTCGCCACTCAGTTGATAGATATGCATATGCCCTACGTCAGCAATTAGCTGTTCCAACTGACTTTGAGTTTCCGAATAAATAGAATCAAAGGTAATCAATGCCTCTGGCCAATGATACTCTCGCGCTAAACGTTCGGCACGCTCATTAATGCTTCGCGCATCAGAATCATTCGTTTCGAAATTTAACGTCGTATAGCCATAAAAGATGCACAAAGCCCCTACACATAACATGATTAATATTGAGTGTAGGGACTTCATAGTATCTTATTTTAGTTTCGAACGGCAAAGTTCGACTATTTATAATAAATCTTACTGATGTTCTCTTCGCAAAAGATCATTGACCGTTTTTACAGGATTAAAAGTATCCGAAGAAACCTCAACAAAAATAGTATTCCAATCACTCATAGCTCCATTCCACAAGCCAGGCAATTCCAACGCTTTCAACTCACGACCACTCTTTGACTTATAAGAAATAAACCCAGTCGCTGGATCCACGTAGCGAGGCAAATCAAAAGCATCCCCCTTATAATCCTTCAATGCACAAACAAGATCAACCGGATTGAAATGAGTACCTTGTTCAAACATCGCCTTCTTCTTAACATCAGTCGTATCGATTTGAGAGCTCTCAAGTATCTGACAAGAAATAGAACCATCAGGATTGACAGCCAAGAAAGGACCACCACCAGGTTCACCTACATTTTTGACCATCCCGCATACACGCATAGGACGATTTAATTTGCCTAAAAGATACGATTTCAAATCACCCGCTGTATTAGCACCTCGTTTACAACACAATTCATGCTCTACAAACTGAAGCATCTCGTCGAGTTCTGCCGAAGAACAATCCCCAGCAAGCAATTTCTTGACATAATCGAAAGCACGCTGTTGAAGTGATACAAGTACTCCACCAATCAACTTCTTGTAAGAGACAGTAATTTCTTTCAAAGAATCGGGAACCACATTATCAATATTCTTCACAAACACAATATCAGACTTGATATCATTTAGATTCTGAATCAATGCACCATGACCACCTGGTCTGAACAACAAAGAACCATCATCATTGCGGAAAGCATTATTATCCATATCAGTTGCAATCGTATCCGTATTGGATTTCTGAGCAGAGAAACTAATCTCATAACTCACCTTGAACAAATCCTCATAATCCGCTTTTTTCTCAGCAATCAACTCTTCGAATAATTCTTTATGATCAGCAGAAACAGTAAAATGCAAACGAACCTTTCCCTTGCCATCAGCAGCATATAATGCCCCCTCAACAAGATGTTCCTCTACAGGAGTACGAACCGCATCCGCATAACGATGAAACTGTAACAATCCCTTTGGCAAAGAACCATAATTCAAACCATCCTCATCAAGCAAACGCTCAACGACAGCCTTATATTTTCCTTCATCAACCAAATCCTCGATAGCCTCACCCTCATAGACCTCACAAGCATCATTGAGCGCATCATAAAAAGCAAAAGAAGTGATTTCGTTGAAAAATTGTTTTTCGAAATCAGTAGTAGGCACCTCGTAATCCGCTTCTAAGAAAGCAAACAGATTCTTAAACATACGACTAGCCGCTCCTGATGCAGGAACAAACTTCACAATTTCATGCTCTCCTTTCTGGTACTCTTTCCATGCCGAGAGATAATCAGCTTTTATTTGATTAGTCAAAGACAGAATGCCATGACCTATAGATGCAGCAGCTTCTATATCCAAAAAAGGAAAACCCGTTTTAAAGGATTCTATTTGTTTTTCTACTTCTTGAGTAGTTATTCCTTTACTCTTAAGTAAATCTAAATCTTGTTGTTTAAACATATATTTTTATTTAGTTTATCAGTATGACAAATTTATAAAAACAATCTTACAATATAAACATAATAGGAGAAAAAGCGCTAACTTAGCAGTCATAAAAGCAGAATAACGCTAATTTATTACTAAAATCCTCGAAATCAATCTTAAGTAACAAATCAACCACCATATAATTCAAAAAAATGAAAAGAATGACCTTATCACTCCTGGCGCTGTGTCTTGTTTCCCTGACCCCGTCAGCCGCTCAGACCCTTCAATCACCAAATGGCAATCTAGCTTTAACTTTCCACCTATCAGAAACGAAAACCCCCACTTACTCATTGTCTTACAAAACAAAAGAAGTGATTAAAGACAGTAAACTGGGATTTATTCTGCAACCATCTTACCTATTTGATCAAGATTTCAAGGTCTTTCAGACTACATATACAGCATCAAATACTACTTGGACACCCGTTTGGGGAGAAAATAATGAGATTCAAGACAATCATAAAGAGATGCTTGTACAACTCATCCAAGACAAAACCAATTGGAAATTGAATATCCGTTTCCGCTTATTCAATGACGGTCTCGGATTCCGGTACGAATTTCCGGTACAAAAAGACCTTAGACACTTTATTATTAAAGAAGAGCAAACAGAATTTGCGCTCACTGGAGACGCCAAAGCCTTTTGGATACCTGGCGATTATGATTCTAATGAATACCCAATCACAACATCAAGACTCTCTGAAGTTTCCAACTTGATTGATGAGGTACGCAAAGAACCTCTAGCAGCAAAAGCAACCACCAAAGAACTCGCCGTACAAACCCCTTTGATGTTGAAAACGGCAAATCATCTATATATAAACATCCATGAGGCCTCACTAATCAACTATCCAGCCATGTGCCTAAATCTTGATGATACCCATTTCATTCTAAGCGCAAACCTCACCCCAGACAAAAATGACAATAGGGGCTATATCCAGACTGGAAGTACTACTCCATGGCGCACGATAGTTGTGAGCGATGATGCACGTAATATCCTAGCATCCAATCTGATTCTTAATCTCAATGAACCTTGTAAGATTAAAGACACCTCATGGATTAAACCCACCAAATACGTCGGGGTATGGTGGGAATATTTTATTGGAGCCGGTTCTACTTGGGCCTATACAGATACACAAGATATTGTCATAGGCAAGACAGACTATACCCAACTAAAACCCAACGGACATCATGGAGCCAATACTAAACATGTAAAAGATTATATCGACTTTGCTGCAGCTAATGGTTTTGACGCTGTGCTCGTAGAAGGTTGGAACGAAGGCTGGGAAGATAACTATGCTTATGTAAAGGAACAAATATATAGCTTTACCAAAGCATACCCTGATTTTGATGTACAAGCCCTACATAACTATGCTGCTTCCAAAGGCATTAAGATTATCATGCATCACGAAACGACCTCCTCTGTGGCAGACTACGAGAGACAACTCCCCTCTGCATTCCAGTTTATGGTCGATAACGGGTATAGTGCCGTCAAGACAGGATATGTCGGTCCAATCTCTCCTCGTAGCGAATATCACGATGGACAGTGGATGGTCAATCACTACAACCGCGTAGCAGAAACAGCAGCCCGTTATAAGATTATGGTCGATTCTCATGAAGCAGTTCGCCCTACTGGTATGTGTAGAACTTATCCTAACTGGATAGCACAAGAATCAGCCCGTGGTACCGAATTTGAATCTTTCAATGGCAATAAGCCAGACCACACAACTATTTTACCCTTCACTCGTTTGATGGGCGGTCCGATGGACTATACTCCAGGTATCTTTGAAGGAGACCTCTCTACATACGGCGGTTCTAACAAAGCACAATTAAGTACGACACTTGTGAAACAACTAGCCCTCTATGTCACCATGTATAGTCCTTTGCAGATGGCAGCCGATTTGATTGAAAATTACAAAAGATATCCAGATGCATTCCAATTCATAAAAGATGTAGCAGTAGATTGGGATCATACCTATATCCTCGAAGCAGAACCCGGAGACTATATCACTATAGCTCGTAAAGCCAAAGGCAAAGACGAATGGTTTATAGGCGGCATTACAGATGAAAATGCACGAAAAGCCATCATCGATCTTAGTTTCTTACCAAAAGGACAGAAATATCAAGCAACGATATATGCAGACGGTAAAACAGCCAATTGGAAGACAAACCCCAAAAGCTATGTCATTTCGACCAAGAAAGTAACAAACCATACCACATTGAAACCTCAATTAGCTGCTGGAGGTGGTGTTGCAATCACCATCAAAAAAATCTAGAAATTAATTAATCGAACAAAGAAAGTCAAGTCACACCATATACTTAGTGACTTGACTTTCTTTTTTTATGCATCGTTTTAAACATTTAGTTGTATGACATCTTTCAAAAAAACAATCTGACAATCTATACATTTTGAAAGATAATCGCTAACTTAGCGGTCATAATAACAACAAAAGACATGATTATACTAGATAAGAGTCAAAAGCAGAAATTCAATAAGACCTACAAAGATGTTTATTGGGATACCAAAGACTTCATTACAATAAAAGAGAAAGATTATCTCAAACATTGGATTCGCGAAGCCATCGTAAAAGATAAAATACAACTACTTCGTTTCGATTTGCACCCTATCTTATATCGACTAGATACAGCCAAGATTATCATTGAAGACATGAACCTCAAACGTTCAGGATTCATCGCACTGATGCTTCTAGAAGTCGTCTTGTCAGGGACACTAACTGTCGATAAAGTTAGAAAAGATATGGGTGATGAAGTGGCAACTATCCTCAGAGGCTTAGTAAAGACCCGTGAGCTCTATGTAAAGAGTCCAGTGATTGAGTCAGAAAATTTCCGTAACCTCCTACTCTCTTTTGCTGAAGACATGCGCGTCATCCTCATCATGATAGCCGATAGAGTCAACCTGATGCGTGCAATCAATAATCATCCAAATGATGAGAAACGCAAACGAGTAGCCAACGAAACCGCCTATCTTTATGCACCATTGGCGCATAAGCTAGGTCTATACCAGCTCAAATCAGAACTCGAAGACATGAGTCTGAAATACCTCGAACGTGAGATGTATCAAGACATCAAAGAAAAGTTAAATGAGACCAAAGCTAAACGAGATGCTTATATAGAAAAATTCATCAGTCCGATAAAAGAAAAGTTAGAAAAGGAAGGGGTAAAGTTTAGTATCAAAGGCAGAACAAAATCAATCTATTCTATATGGAATAAGATGGTTCGTCAGCAAACACCATTCGAAAGAATTTTCGACTTGTTCGCCATCCGTATCATCTTAGATACTCCCTACGAGCGCGAGAAGCAAGAATGCTGGCAAGCTTTCTCTATCTGTACCGATATGTATAAGCCCAATCCGAATCGTCTTAGAGATTGGCTCTCAGTACCCAAAAGTAACGGTTATGAAAGTCTTCATACCACAGTGATGGGACCAGAAGGAAGATGGGTAGAGATACAGATACGTACCCAACGAATGGATGAAGTTGCAGAACGAGGTGTAGCCGCTCACTGGCGTTATAAAGGTGTGAAAGGCGAGACAGGACTTGACGGATGGTTAACCTCCATGCGCGAAGCCCTCGAAAATCAAGACACAGAAGGAGATCCAAATGAACAAGGACGTGATGTCATGGACCAGTTTAAGATGGACCTCTACGAAGACGAAGTATTTGTATTCACCCCAAAAGGAGACCTCTATAAACTAGCAAAAGGAGCCACCGTACTTGACTATGCCTTTAGAATTCATAGCCGACTAGGATGCCAATGTACAGGTGCCATAGTCAACAATAAACACGCACAGATCAGACAAGTACTTCAAAGTGGAGACCAAGTAGAGATCCTCACTTCGAGTACCCAACAACCTAAACGAGACTGGCTAAACATCGCCACAACTAGCAAAGCAAGAACAAAAATACGTCAATCAATCAAAGAACTAGCTGCCCGCTATGTAGCCTTTGGTAAAGAAGAAATAGAACGTAAATTCAAAAATAGAAAAATAGAATACGACGATAAGGTCATGATGCGTGTCATCAAAAAGATGAATCGTAAAACCGCCACCGAATTCTATCAAGATCTCGGAGAAGGGACCCTATCCGTCAATGAAGTTCTCGACCAATACCTCAGGATACAAGATCTACTAGCCAACCCACAGCAAGATTTGAGTCGTACTGCTGACAACTACAATGTAGTAGCCAACAGCCTACCAGAAGATAATGAAGGCCACATCAAAGAAGATATCCTAGTGATTGATAATCAACTCAAGGGGATTGACTTCACCCTCTCCAAATGTTGTAATCCAATATACGGAGACGATGTCTTTGGTTTTGTGACCATCAATGAAGGGATCAAGATACACCGTAACGACTGTCCCAATGCACCTCAACTGCGAGAGAGATACGGCTACCGTATCGTACCAGCAAGATGGGCAGGCAAAAGTACAGGCAAGACTTATCCTATTACTTTACGAATCATAGGACAAGACGATATAGGTATTGTAACCAATATCACTTCTCTAATCAGTAAAGAGGGTGGCATCACCCTAAGAAGTATCAATGTGAATAGTAACGATGGCTTATTTTCTGGTACATTAACGGTCATGGTTAGTAGCCAAACGATACTAAAAGGGCTGATCAAGAAGATCAAGGGAGTGAAAGGAATTAAACAAGTAATAAGATAAAACAACTCTTTCTAAACACAATGATATTCCTACTCTGTTATTACAATATTTTGTAATAATCTTTTGTAATAAGACCTATCCTCATAGTATAAAAGGTACTCGATACCTCGAAAAGAGACACCGAATACCTTTTTTTATTTATTCCTTTTTGGCTTTTAGATGTTTTGGACATTTAGACAAAAAAGATGTATTTTCAGACAACGATTAAACCTGAATTGTTTTACCTTTGTTAAAAGAATAACCTTTTCATTTGAATAATGAAACAATAAACTTAAATTAAAATGAATCAGACACTTAAGTATCTTTCATTGCTTAGCTGTACCCTACCTTTTGATATTGCAGCTGAGACTCATCCAAACATCATTTACATTTGTACTGACCAGCAAACAGCTTCTGCAATGAGCTGTATGGGTAACACAGATTTGAACACACCCAATCTTGATAGAATTGCAAAAGATGGTATTGTCTTTACCAATGCCTATTGCACATCTCCTTTAAGTGGTCCTTCAAGAGCCTCCATGTTCACAGGACTTTATGCACACGAATTAGGATGCAGTAAAAATGGGACTCCACTACCGGAATCTTATGATAAGAGGGGTGTTTTAGGTAATAAGTTGACTGAGGTAGGATATGAATGTGTTTATGCAGGTAAATGGCACGTGAACACGGCCTCCATGCCTACAACAAATCCTTTTGGATTCAAGGTAATAGCTCCTGTTTCTGACAATGGGCTTGCTGAAGCCGTTGTAAAATATCTTGATACCAGTCATGACAAACCTTTTTTCTTAGTTGCTGGTTATGAGAATCCACATAATGTATGTGAATATGCCCGACAACAGAACCTACCTTACGGGAATATAGGTGACATAAGATTAGAAGATTGCCCTAGTCTACCAGCAAACTTTGCAAAGAATCCGTATGATGCCGATGTGATTGATTTCGAGAAGAGACAGAACTATTTAGCTTATCCAACTCGAAATTATACGCCAGAAGATTGGCGTAAGTATCGCTATGCATATTATCGTCTCGTAGAAAAGGTCGACAAAGAGATTGGGAAAATTATGGATGCTGTTGACAGGAATAATTTATGGGAAAATACAATTATTATATTCAGCAGTGACCATGGAGATGGTGTAGGAGCCCATCACTGGAATCAAAAATCGGTCTTGTATGAAGAGACAACCAATGTACCAATGATTGTCACGCTGCCTGGTAAAAAGAATGCAGGAAAAGTTCTACCACAAATTATTAACAACGGTATTGACTTTTACACAACCATTTGTGACTTTGCTGGTGCCGAACCTACAGAAGGTACATGTGGTGTCTCATACAAAGAACTCGTAGAAAAAGCCGATCCTAATATGGACCATCAATCTTACATCATCGAGGAAACTGAATTTGATCGTGGAGCCAATTCAAATGGCTGGTGCGTACACGACAATAACTATAAGTATGTATTGTATGATAAAGGAAATTATCGAGAACAATTATTCAATATACAAAAAGATAAAGGTGAGATGTGTAACCTTGCAATTCAATCTAAGTACAAGAATACATTACAAAAATATAGAACTATTTTGTATGATTGGCAGATTAGGACCAAGGTACCAGGAGTTATACCTAAAGAACAAAGAGGAAGAACAATTGTTCCAGGAAAACCATAATCCAACAGACTAATTAAAAAGGAGGTGTACCAAGTGCACAAGCACTTGGCCGTTCAGCTGTCATCGTCTCGAAGTGAGTAGCTACAAAATTGCATTTACTAACCGGAAATTCTTTGAAAGTTCAATTTAATTGGTTATTACAACAATAAACTAAGAACGCTATACACCATGTGATGGTGTATAGCGTTCTTAGTTTATTTTGCAATTCCAATAACTCCGTAAGCTGCTCTTTTTCCAGCATTGCCTGTTGGTTGGGACACAAGATCATCTTCTCCTGAATGGATGATGATTGTTCTGCCTACTATATTATGTGTACCGCTGAATGATATAAGCGAATCCAGCTCTTCATAATGTGCTTTTCCGTCCTCATCGGCTACAATATTGCCAAAGTCACCGACATGTCTCACTTTATCACCATGTCCAGCGTGTGTTACACCTTCGGGGTTAAAATGACCACCGGCTGATGTACCGTCCAATTTGGAGATATCTCCAAATTGATGAACATGGAAACCATGTTTGCCAGCTGCTAGCCCTTTTATATCCGCTACAATTAATATTCCAGAGTCTGTTTGAGTAAAAGTGACTAATCCATTTGCCGTGTTCCCTTCTGTAGGGGTCATCACACAAACTGCTTTAGATATCTTATTGGTATCGTCCTGAGTAGTACACGTTTTGCTTGTAGTGTTTCCACTGCTGCATGCATTTACGAGAAGAAATAGTCCACTTATTGCAAGCAGTCTTAATCCAATCTTTTTTTTATTCATCATTGTACTTTTTAAATTACTAATTTGTATTAGAAACGTTTGTCATAAGCTTCTTTGAGTTGCTTCATGGCGCGTTGTATTACCGAGAAGGGTGCTGCTATATTCATACGCATAAATCCTTCTCCTTGAGGACCAAACGCGGTGCCATCATTTAGATAAAGACGAGCCTCATCATTATAGAAATCAATGAGTTCTTCTTGGGGAAGACCTAATTTCCGATTGTCTAGAAAGATTAAGAAAGAGGCTTCAGGGCGCATCCCTCCTATCTTAGGGCAATTTTCTTTTAGGAAATCAAACACATAGTCTATATTATTCTGTAGATAAGCAAGCATCTGATTCAACCAATTCTCCCCTTCTTCACTATAGCAGGCACAAGTAGCATCAAAAGAGAATACATTACCCATAGCCAGATCATTTTCTTGAATATACTGAAAGAATTTTTCTCGGATGGTTTGTTCGAGCACAACAGCATATGATGTGATTAGACCAGGGATATTAAATGCTTTACTTGGTGCCATCAACGTGATGCTATTTATACGTGCCTCTTCACTGACCATCGCAAAGGGAGTATGTTTGGATGGAGAAAGAACCATTGATGCATGAATTTCATCACTGACTACTAACACATTGTTTTTATTACAGATGTGAGCTAAACGCTTCAAATCTTCTACATCCCATACTATGCCGCCTGGATTGTGGGGATTGCATAGGAGAAAGAGTGAACAGTCAGCTATCTGTTCTTCGATCTTTTCAAAATCCATTGACATATATCCATTGTCAGCTATTTTGAGAGGAGCTGAAATGGATTCACGAGAACTGGCATTGGTTACCTTGAAAAAGGGAAAGTATACGGGGGTTTGAACCATGACTTTATCTCCTATATTTGTAAAACATTGGATGATATCGAATATGCCGGGTACGACACCAGGAAGGAAATGGAGTTCGTCTGCCTTGACTTCGAAATCGAAACGATGTTTCAGCCATTTAGTAATGCTTTCATAATATTGCTCGGATGGTTTTGTATAGCCAAAGATTCCTTGTTTTAACCGATTATTGATAGCATCTATAACAAATCGAGGAGTACGGAAATCCATATCTGCTACCCACATCGGTAGATAATCTTCGGTCTGATATTTTTCGGGGATATGATCGTATTTTACGCAGTCGGTATGTCTTCGGTCTATTAGCTCATCAAAATTATATTTCTTCATACTATTTGTTTTATTTTAAGGGGACAGATTATCTGTTTGATATTTTATCTATTTAGTTGCATTAAATGTACACTTTATAATTCAGAAAACTGTCCGATTCTTAAAAAAAATGCTTTTCCTTGTCTAATACCTTTACTATAATCAGTATAAAAGCATCGATTCGAGAAATCAAATTATTATGACAGAAATCAATAATCAGATACTCTCTAATAAATTCAACGAATTTAAATCGTTCATAAAGGAAAATGACAGCCTACCATTTTTAATGACTGTCTTTTCATAAAAAAAGTAGAAAACGACAAACAATCTATTCTTTTGATCACCATCAGGCCTATGGAAAAGAGATTGGACTATCACTCAATAAATCAGCCAATAGGTCTTCCTAGGTTATGAAACTTATTCTTTCATGGGTGTGATAAAGCTGGATTGTTTGCATGGCTCTTGAAGGAGGAGATAATAAATTCTATAATTGTTTTAACTCCCGTATGTCCCAACTGCCATGCAATGCTACACAAAGGGAAAAAGCCGTTTAGTGAAAAAAAATTTGATACAATAAAAAAATGAAGGAAGTTAAGTAACTTAATGAATTTTTCATCGATCCTTTTTGTATCTATTTTGCTTAATCTGAAGTCGTTACTTTTTATTTTAACAATAGTGAAATATTTTGCTTCAAACTGAGCTTGACTAATCTTTTTGACTGACACTAGTGTATCTGGATCACTTTAAATGCCGAGAAATCCTTTAAAATGCGTTTTTTTATTTTTGAACATACGAGTTCAAAAAATTGAACACACGAGGTTATCAAAGTAAACTCGCCTTGTTAGTAATCACTTTTTTTGCGTTGAATGTTAATAGGTAATATTTCAACGAATAGAGCTGTAAATTGTTTAGCTTTTCTAGAATAGCATTTGGAATTAAATATTCTTATTTTTGTTTTTGTTTTTACACCTTATATTTGGTAAACTGTATACAGTGAAATCAATTAAAGAAACTGATTTTAAACAGGTGAATCATAATGAAATCAAAGCTTTTATAGCTTTTGTGTTTAATGAGATATAACGGAATAAAGAAAGCTCTACGTTGGAGAATATAAAATTGTTTGATTAAATCTAAATCGGCAGTTGTTAGCTTGTTTAGAATTACTAGCCGTTCGTTTCTCGGTATAATATAGCCCGAACGATAGTGAATAAAGATAGCTGTTATAAGACAGGAGGCAGCAACTTGTTTCAATTCTTTAAAGTCATAATCAGTCACTTTTGATTTATCCATCGCGTCTATTAACACAGAAAAAGATCGAGATAATCTATGTTCCGAGATATAAGATGTAATCACTGAATGAAGTCCGCCTGTAAATATTCGATAATAATAATTAGAATTTGAGATAAACTTTACCATTTTAATATGTAACAAATAATGTAACATAAAAATCAAATCTTCACGGGCACGTATATCTTGGTCAAAACGAATATTATGAGTCGTAAGGATAGCCCGATTAAATAATTTAGAGAAGGGATATCCAAAGAGTTGTATTTTCATCACAGAAAAAAGATCTTTATAGGAATTTGCAGAAACGATATGATTATCAAATTCTAAAAGGGTATTGTCATCTTTATTCTCTTTGATAAAATGGACTCCTTGAAAAATAAGCATCTGATCATTGTCTACCGCTTTAATCAATGCATCTATATAGTGAGTACCGACCCAATCATCAGCATCTATAAATACAATCCACTGTCCTATAGCATTATCGAGACCGACATTTCTAGCAGAAGAAACACCACCATTTGCTTTGTGGATGACTTTAATGCGATGGTCTTTACTTCCATAAGCATCGCATATTGCAGGTGACTGATCTATACTCCCATCATCAACTAGAATTAGCTCAAAATTGATATAGGTCTGGGCTAGTACACTTTCTATGCAATGTGGTAAATATTCGGCTGTGTTATAGACAGGAATTATAATTGAGATTGTTGGATTCATATCTTTCTTTTGTGTATTTACTGGATTATTTTTTGTGGTTCTGAAATTTTTGCACCAAAATTTCGCTTAAGAATTTAAAAAAATAGAACAGAAACATCGGAATTTGTTTGGGGTGTTTGATGACATCAATTAAGACTAGAAGACGCTCTTTCCCAGATTTGCCGTATATAAAACGAAGTGCACATTTGATGCCTATCAATTTAGAAAATACTGTACGGTATTTGTGATCGTAATGCTCTTCTATGGCTTTGTGGTGATTGAAGTAAACATCAAAAGGTACTTTCTTCTGAGCGGCTCCATTCACATTGATTCTATATACTGACATGACCTCATCTAAACAATAAATTTTACCTTGATCACATAACCATAAAAATAGAATGATATCGCCATAAATAAATCTTGTATCTTCAGGAAAATTGTCTCTTTTTATATTCCGATACAGGGTACTTGCCGTTGGAACGGTCCAATTAGCTAAGATTTCTTCTCCCGAATATTCTCTTTGTTCTAGATTTTGATATAGGCCTTCATTGGCGTGTTTGTCTATCCCTTCTTCTCGTATGACTTTAGCTTTGTGAAAGCACATAGAATAGGCTTTATGTGATTCTAGAAAATCGACTTGCTTCTGAAGTTTCAAGGGATCAATCCAATAATCATCTCCTTCACAGAGGGCAATGTATTTTCCATTTAGGGCATCATTCATTATTTTGGCTAAAGACCCATCATGTTTAGAATACTGATTTTCTTCTTCATAAATGGGTTTGATTATGTCTGGATATTTCTCTGCATATTCTCTTATTATGGCAGCAGACCCATCTGTCGAGGCATCATCATGAACAATTGCTTCGAATTTAAATGATGTTTTCTGCATGACAAAACCATTTAAACATTCTCTTAAATACAATTCATGATTATATACTAGACATTTTATACTAACTATAGGTGTTTCTTTCATTTAACTACTTTTTTTTAAAGACACTTATCAATTCATGTAGCTCTTCGCCTTTTGAAATATATGATAGGCTTATATATGATAAAACTGCGACCAAAAGATCTAACGATATTTTTACTATATTATTCTCTATCACTGTGTTCATTAGGGCGATCAAAGCATACATAATCAAACATCTAACTATAATGGGGATCAAGTC
>Ga0172378_10002946_pt1 | contig 15973 bp, 5 predicted proteins | sample GrowelOW332metaG_FD_119755 | JGI IMG/M metagenome (GOLD analysis project Ga0172378, IMG submission 119755) | Groundwater microbial communities from an aquifer near a municipal landfill in Southern Ontario, Canada - Pumphouse #3_1 metaG | ecosystem: Environmental > Aquatic > Deep subsurface >... | reverse complement strand
GTCCGCGTTATGTTACAATGGTCTTTTGATGTAAACCGGGTCTTTATTTCAGTGGTTTGATCCTTATTGACAAAGAACCGGGTCTTTATCCCTGCTTTTGCAATGTAAGCTCCGGTACCGAGTGCCTTTCCGTTTTCTGCAACGATTCCTTTTGTTCCGTGAGAAAGCCATTCAAAGCGCATTTGTACTTGATTATCGGAAGAGAGGTATTTAGATGTCACCGTGAAGTTTCCTTTGAAGCGGTTCACGTAACTTCCGAGATTGGAGTAGAAGGGAATATCGTATGCGACAGTTAGACTATCCCAGGCTGGAGCTTCCGTATAGGATGTCCCGCGAGGAACACCCATGTGCAGTTCGAAGACTGCACCGGAGAAGTTGTAACTTGCTGTATCTATGCTTGTTACGAAAAGACCGTTTTCGAAGATATCCCAGTTGCTTGTATTTTGGTTGAGGACGAACAAACGGTAATCGGCTCCGCTAGAAGGAATTTCTTCGGCAGATGTACTTTGTGAAACGTCCATTACAGGGTTTATCGGATTGAAGGAGAAGTCTATGCTGGGAGTTCCCGTACCTGTTACAGTTGCCCAAGGATTTTGAAGAGAAGGCAAGTTGCCGTTTTTATCAATGAACAGGCTTGCATCAAGCGGGGCAAAGCGGATGCGGTCGCCCTCCATGACGGCTGATTCTTCATCCTTGGAGTAGATGAGAGTGAATGAAGCCGTGCCGTTTTTCCAGTTGGAAGCCTTGACTGCAATGGGGCCTTTGCGTTCGCGCTGGATGAGCGTAAGAGTGGAATCGTTGACGAGCAAAGGTTCGCTTGGAATCGCAAGAAGCGTAATGACTGTGCCTGTTGATTTTGCAGATGCCTCGACTATTACAGGTCCCGTTAAATCCTCGGCAAGTGTAGAATCGCTTTCATAGTTCGCTCCGGAACCCTTGTGCTGTACGACAAGACCTGCTCCGACGAGCTGTCCGCCTTTGTAAGAGAGGCCGGAATAGTTTCCGTTCGTATTGCCGAGCGAGAACGGCTTGGATAATCCGAGTTCGGCTTCGGTGCGGTCCGTATTCCAAGTGAGCGCGCTTGTCCAGAGTGTTTCAGGGATTGCGCTTCCGAAAATGACGGAGAGGCTGTCGGGTGCGTGGCGGGCATCGACTGCGGAAGCAAAGTCTACGATAACCTTTTCGGCAAGACCATCGCCGTTTCCATCTGCAATGCTTGCATATTTGAGTGCTATCGGGATCAACTAAGGATTGGAGCTGCGCAAGCTGTGGCCACTCCGTTCCCAGCTTTGTCCGTGATGGCTGATGTAGAAAGGAGCTGCCCCTTCATTCCTTCTGTAATCACGGAATTATTGTCAGAGCCGAAGGCGATATCGAATTCCCAGATATTCTTTGCTTCATTATAGATCTTGGAACTCTTAACTGTAGGAACTGTTGCTATTGCGTTTCCATTTGCATCATAGAGGGCAAGCGGCCAATCTGTTCCTGGAGCGGAAATGGGCTCCGAAAATTGAAGATACACGCGGTCGTAAGATGCCGTATCCAGACGTTCTAGAACGGATAGGGATATAAGGGTTGGCGAAATGCCATCTGTGTATACATCCGAACTGGATTTTGTCTCTCCATCAACTGTGCTGTAAAGCGTAATGGAACCGGACGGATTTGTGTTGATTGCGGTATCCGATATGGTAAAGGACACGGTGACGATGGAGTCTACAACGGTAGCTTTTGTAGAGGTAAGCGTATCGCCTTTGTATTCAAAGGATACTGAGTTGAATCTCTGGCCTTCTTGGTAAGAATTGGAAAGAACAATTTGAATCGCATCCGGTATGTAGTCGCAATTGGTATCGATCATTCTTGCTGTATTTATAATCGGCCAAGGCGGTAGTTCTTGAATGATGAGCACGGCTTTTGCAGAGGAGTAACTGTACTTGGAACTCGATGTAGCAGGAGATGCGTACAACGTTGTTTCTAGAGGCGTATCGGCGCTGACGAAGAATGTGGCTTTGCCGTTTTCAAGCGTAATTGTCGTAGTGGCAATTGTTGAAGTAGCTGAAGTCCAGAAAGAGGCTGTGCCGTTCAATACGGAAAGAGCAAGGGTGATATCTTCGTTTGTGAGGAGCGTTCCCGTGCTGTCGTAAAGTGATACGGTGACTTGAGCCCTCTTGCCGACGTAAGCTTGTACGGTATCCACATTGAACATGAGATAACGTTTTTCGAGTGGAGTTGTGATGGAATCCCATTCCACATTGCTGCGCACGACTTTGCATGCACAATCGTAGCTGCCGCTCTTGTTTGCTCCATGGTTGTGCCAAGTGACCCAGTCGATCATATTGTTGCCGTAAGAAAGGTCCTTTTTGACGGCGAAGATGTAGTCACTATACTTGCTCACGTATTCCGTATTGGATGCAAAGTAGGAAACTCCGTTGCCTTCAAAATCATCTAGGTAACCGGAAGGAGATACCGTGCTCTCTCCCGAATAGGTAGCTGTGTCGGTGGTCTGTTCGAGCGACGTTGCTGGCGTAATGAACGGGGTGATGAAATCGAGTGTGAGAGTCCGGTCAATCGTGAGGTCGCTGGATTCTGTATTGGTATCGGCTGGCGCATATCCATAGATGTGTTTGCCATTGTAGTAAATAGCAACGTAGGGATCCTCGATGAAGGCTTGTTCGCTCTGGCCATCTGCATTTTTTTCTAGCCATGCAGTTTCGCTTCCTGTATAGTAGGGCCCTTTGGTAAGGTCAATTCCATCGAATTTGACTGGAGACGTATGGGCGCGTAGCGACCAAGAACCGTCTAGATCTCCGAAAGTTGCGTTTTGAAATTTTAATTGGAACAGGTATTGCCCGGAAACGGCAAAGGTTCCCGTCAATGTTATCGGGAGGTAGTAGGTGAGTCCGGACGCATCAAGTGTCGGAGTCCCAAATGTAACGTTCCCGCTGGATCCCGAAGTTCCCGAGCCATCCCAGATGGAGCTGATATAGCTCACGGGATTTAAGTTATTGGTCTTGAGATAGAGGCGGAGTTCGACATCTTTATATTCGATGGCATCGTTGTTTGTTACAGAAATGATAAGCGTATTGCAGGATTTCCAATCGGAGCAGGCGGATTGATAGGAAGACGGTTTGATTGAGATAGAGAAGTTTGCATAGGCTGCTTGTGCTGTTGTTGTGAAGCTGTAATGAGAACCGTTGTTATTGTCCGTAACTGTTCCGGAGGAGACATCGAAGTAGTAGGTAGTGCTTGCGGCAAGGCCTGTGAGGTAAGTTTCATGGAAGCGCACTGCTTTTCCCGAATCGCCGACGAATGATGTTGAAAGATCCGCTGTACTTGTGCCATATTTGACGAGCGAATTCAAAGCTTGGTCGCCAGTCCACCAATAAATATGAGCACTGTTGTTTGAAACTTGGCAAATTGTGACGCCGCTGATGTTTGCAGAGGTACTTGTCATTGTGAAAGAATACCATTGGCCGTGATTGTCATCGGTTGTCATGTTCTTTTTGACATCGTAACCTACTAAATAGAAGTAATAAGTTGCATCTAAGGTGAGTCCTGTGAGGGTGACGGAACCGCCAACGCCTGCGATTGCTGTAATAGAGTCTGTCTTCGCTGCATCTGGGGTTGTGGAATAATAGACTGTGACGACGGCGCGTTCATCCGTGTTCCAGCTGATGATCGCGGATGTGTCGGAAATGGGCGTCCCCTGAATATTGCTGAACAGGGGGCCGTCGACGTCTTCAGGGACATCCTTTGAAAGGCTGAGTCCGGGGATGATGAATTGTGCAGAGAAGTCGATGCAGGTTTCGGTGGCGGTGTAATCGTTCCAGTCGTCTTTAAGAGTTTTCTCCGGTGCAGATCCGCCCATTAAAGCGCCTTTCGGGCATTTATATTTGTAGGGCAGTCCGCCGGCGTTGTAACCGTCCGGGTTTGCCGCCCGGTTATGCGGGTGATTCTCGTTCCGGGATCCGGCTCCCATAATGAAAGAAAGTCCCCAGGGATTTGCTCCCATATTGTAGTAGAAGTTGTCGAGCGCAACGTTCAAGTATTGCGTTTCTCCCGTCATGTCATAGAGCATGAACACGGCATTCGCTGCACCCATATTGTAGCGATTGAATCCCCAGTCGCTCGACGTCCAGACGAGGTTGTAAGGAGGAGTGACGCGGAAGCTTCCGTATGGATTTGTGCTCACCGTAGAGTCTCCTTGGGTGCCGTCATCGGTCAACCGGTGCATAGTCGCGATGATGCGCGTAAGCAGAGTGTCCCGTTCCGCGCTTGAAATTCCATAGCTCTGGGCTTTGGCGACTGTCGGAAGAATCAGTTTGTCGAATGCGAAAAGGACGTAGGCATGTACGTTTTCATAGTCGGTCATCCATCCGCCGGGGTAGAATCCGCTTGTGTGGCCCATATAACCGGCGCGGAAATACGGCAAGTTCCATTTATAATTTTCCGCATTGTTGTTGATTGCCGTATTCTTATAAAGGTCGTAAGCGTAGCTTGTATCTTTAGTTGCATACCAGAGGGCGAGCGCTGCGGCCGCCGCATCGTCATTGCAAGGCCCTGCGCCGGGGTAAAATCCAAGTAAGCCATCGGTTTGCTTTCCTTGTGTACTACATCCGGTTCCAGCAAGGAATGTAGGGGCGACGATTTTTGCATACATCTCTTTCGCAGCTGCAATAAGCGAATCGGAATAATGATCCGTCTGGTACATTTCCCACCCGACGGCAAAAAAGGCCATGGCGGCGGTGTACATTCCGGCGACGTTTGTCCCTATGCCTTTGGCGACGGGGCGAGGAGCTCCGCCCTTTGCCGTGCTCTGCACGTCCTGTTTTTCGGGAACGTCCCAGAACTGGTGATCGGCGCTGCCCACTCCCACGGAGTGATACATGTCGCCTTGATCGATCAGTCCGTCTTCCTTGGATGCTTTATAGAATTTATAGATAAGGTCTATGCCGGTTTTTGCTTCCCAGAGAACGTCGGGAATACCGTCCGTGATAGTCGTGTCGTTGTAAGATTGTCCGTAACGGTCTTCCGCTTTCTCCGAATAGACATCATAGGCGAGTGAAAGAACGAGTGCCGCATAGCCCTCGGTCTCGCTCGCTTTGAAGTGGTCGCCGCAGTCGTGCCAACCTCCGGTGAGATCGTGGCCTATCGCGGAACCGTCGTTTAGGTGACATGCGCCGTGGAGTTGTGAATGCGTGTCTCCGCAGCGTTGTATTCCAAAGAATTTGAGAGTTGTTTCAAATACCGCGTTAAACAGATAATCGTTAATAAGGAAGGTTGATGAAGTATCGGTCCCGACGACTACGAAATATTTCCCGGGAGTTGTGAGGCTAGAAAAATCTGCGGAGTAAAGATTTTCTGTAGAGGATGAAGCTGTATCGCCGAATTCATAGACTGTAGAAATAGAATTGAAAGCACCGTTCACCCACATTCCCGGTTTTTTCCAACTGCCTAGGGGAGTGAGTGAGCCTTCAGTAACGGAAGTTCCGCTAGACGCATCGATGACTTTGAACGTAGTAACCTTGGGATCTGCCACGTATGCGGATTTGTGCGAATCCATTGGGCGAAATCCAATCTGGTTCACGCGGATAACCGGCCTTGCATACACGTTCAAGCTGTCGAGATGGCGGCGGGTACAGGTGTCGCAAGTGTTATCGATATTCGGAATGTAGTCTACCGAAGCGGCAAACGCGGAGCCCCCAAAGAGGGCTTCGGCTAAGAGAAATAGGGTAATCGCTTTTTTATTCATACAGTACTTTTTGTTATTTAATGGCTAAACGGCGGAATCCGAAAGTCTTTGTCTTTTCGGCTGACGTTTTAATCGATGTGCCTTTCTTATAAGTCGCGGATTTGTCTTCTGGGTCTTCGAGACAGAGGGCTCTTGCCTTAAATGAGAACTTGGAAAGATAGGGACCTGTTCCCACTTTTTTCCCGCTTTCTGCGACAGGAGCCTCGTTATCCTTCGCCATCCATTCCAGCTTGAGGGAAAGGACTCCGTTGGCATCTAGCCTATCGTATCCTAGATCGGAGAGATTAAATGAGTAGGAGGCTCTGTTTACGAAATGTCCTTGGTTGTCGAATAAGTCGACAGAGAAACTGATGTCAAATCCCCATTCTCTGTTGCCATTGGCGATGGTCAGAGCGGAAGGCATACTGATATCAATGTTGAAGGTCGGGCCTGCATGCTTGTAAGACGCTGTGTCACTAGATTTCCCGTTTGCAACGTCGATAAGTTTGCTATTGCCTTCTGCAATGATTGTTTCTATACCTCCGCTAAATACTGTAAGGCGGAAATCCTTGGAGTCTGAATTGATCACTTCTCCATCATAATACTCCTCGCCTTTTTTCGGGGCTGTTATGTTTTCGAGGAGTGTTACCTGGAATTTCGTCTTTTCCGCTACAGAACCTTGCACAAGAATCCATGGATTTTTGCTTCCCGGGTAGTTGGAAGCCTTGTCTTTGAGCTTGGAGAGCTCGGAACTTGGCACCAGGCGCACGGAATCGCCAGTGCGGACGGCTCCTTCTGCGTCTTCGCTATAGAGGAAAATCCATTTTTTGTTGCTAGAAGACACGTAGGATGGAATAAAGTTTGCAATATCACTGCTTCCACGCTTGCGCTGCAAGTAGTAGGTCCCTGCAGGAATGCTGTCCAGTGGTTCGGATGTAAGGATTCCCAAGGAATCCAAACTGGAGAGTGTTGCCTTGCGGGCGCTTATAATGATCGGCGGGCACTTGTCTACCAAGGAATAGGATTTATCAAAGAATCCACCTTCGGGACCAAGGCGCGGAGTTACAGAGCCGTAACCGTCTTCTGCACCGTTCGTTGTTCCCTGATCAAAAGCAAGACTTGGAGGTATTGTGATTGTGATGATGGAGAATGTATCCTGTGCAGAAACTTTAGTCGCCGAATCTAACCATTTTTCATACGGGTCAGATAATTCTATGGTATGTTTCCATGTCGAAGGAGGGAAACTCCTGATGATGGCGGGGGATCCCCAGGAGACTAAGAAACTATCCAGCATATCTTTATCCCGGAGTTTTTTTGCGAATTTCAAGAAAATTTCGTCAGGGATACCATCACCTTCGTTGTCGCGGATTTCTGCAAGTTCTACAGGAACCGGTGCTGGAGTTTCGACAATGATTACTCCTTGAGAACAGGGCGAAGCTGGGTCGAGCATATTGAAGGCGGGGTCTTGAATTCCCGAGCCGGATTTAATTTGTGCTGTTGCACCGATAGGAATAACAGCTCCGTCTGCGTTGCCCGTAATAATGTATTTCCAGCTTTTTCCGTTGTTTTCAGAAGAGACCTTCTTTATTTTAATTGCGCTCTGATCAATGGAACTTATAGAGAGCGGCCAACTATTTTGAGAAGCGAGCAGGACCGGTTCAGTGAATGCAACAATTACAACATCTGTATCCGCACGAGGTTCTGGATTTTCCAAAATGGTGACGCTCAAAAGTGTAGGTGCAATTCCATCCGTAATGGCAATTGGTTCTGCATTTGTCGTACCTTCGCTACTCAGGAAAATGGTTGCTTTGCCTGTTGGTGCAGCTGTTTTTGGAATACCCATGTTTGCAATAGGAATTGAAACTTCGGTAAGGTTTAGAACAGTCTGTGTTATGGGCACAGTCACAGAGTCTTTCATTCCATCAATGTAGAAGCGAAGGCTATCAAAAGCATAGTTTTCGTCAAGAGCATTGCTGAACGTTATCTGCAATTGATCTGCTACATTATCGCAGTCAGAGTCGATTGCGAGTACTTTCTGCGGAGTCGGGTATTTGGATTCTGCAAAGAAGGACTGGGAGGAAACATCTTCCTCATCGTCTGGATCCGTGTAGATCACTCTGATTGTATCGCCAGAGAAGAAGGATATCTGGTTATTGCCCCGTTTATCTTTAGATGTCGCCACTGCAGCAATTGCCGATTCACTTGTGAAGTATCCTGGATTTGCAGGGTCTGCAACCATTTTTACTTGTAGAGTATCTTTTTTCTTACCATTGATTACCAATACGTAAATTGGTGTAGAAGATGTCGCTTTGTCCTTGTCCATCAAATTGATAGTGAAGTTTGTCGCTCCCGGTTCTGCAGGGCTTGTTATGGCATTACCTGTTGCCGCGTCTTTAATTGTAAGAGCCGATGCTGTTGCGTTTCCCTTTGTGAATTGCACATAGTAAGTACGGTTGTCGAATGCGCAGCCTCCATTTTCTGTGCAGGCATCGCAATTTGGATCCGGACCCGCAAATACGGTAACGTCTATTTTGTTCGAACCGATTCCCATTTTGACAGGAATATTGAGATCCCACATACCTGTAGCGATGTTATAGACTGCGGCTGTCGGTGATGTAACTCGCTGACCGTTTGCCCAAATTTTAGTGACAAAACCGCCTTCTGTGATGTATGCGTGGCCTGTTACATAAACGGTGCTGCTAGTTTGGTCAATTTGTACATAAGATCCATTAGAAACATTGAATGGATCATCATAAGTCACTTTAATATCATAATGGGCTTTTTTAGTAGTCATCTCCTGATAAGAAGGACTAAATCCCCAAATGAATTCATCTTTCCTGTACACCACGATGTAAGAATTAATAGGAATATCGTAATCGATGTCGCCATAGTCCTTGTCTTCACTCGGCATACCATCGTAATCCGCACCATCTACTTGCCAAGTATGTGGAGCCCAAGACCAGTCGTTCGTTGTCTTATCCATATGTTTGGTTGATGGTTGGCGTAAAGTTTCACAAGAGATGTAGCCATCATTGGAAAGGCCTTGTGAGAAGCCGAAGTCTAATCGGGCTCGGGAAGAAGATTTAATTACTGTAGAGCCGAGGGGTACGGGAAAGTAGAATGAATACTTGCCTGTTGTTGCATCGTATGTGTCGTCTAGACGAATGGGAAGTGCTGTGCGCATCAAGTAGCGGATTTCGTTTTGGGTATCCTCTCCGTTTTTGTTTGCGCACGGTTTGTTGAAGCCAGCTTCGTCATAAGCTTGACAAATGTCCAAGTCGATGAGCAGCTTGCATTTTTCTACTTCTTCCGGGCGTGCAGTAAAGTATAGGCGGAGTGTCAAACTGTCGAAAGCCCGTGATTCGTTATTGATGATGTTCATGTCTAGAAAGTCTAGATTACCAAATACATATTGATAAGCCCGTACAGAGAAGTCATACCAACCGACAGGTGTTTTGAATTTCAGCAAATTCCCAGTAGAGTCTGTATTGGTATATACGCCATTGCTTTCTACGGCGTAGTAATAAAGGGTCTGTTCTTTGAGTCCTCCGATTTTCACATAATGGAATTTTGTCGGGATCCCGGAAACGTCTGCATTTTTTGATCCTGTATTCCAAGCAAATTCAGAAGCATTTGTATGGGGTACCGTATCCCAATAAACTTTGGACTCGTATTCGCCATTAGGCGTATACCACATAATTTCAGCGGAGTCGGATGTCAAATTGCATACTGTGATATTCTGGATATCGGCAGATTCAACTGAATTAAGGGTTGTAAAAGTGTATGGCGTATATGTGCTGTCCACCATATATTTTGTTGTTACGTTGTTTTCGTTAAGAGCATTGGTGGCGACTACAAAGAAGTAGTACGTCGTTCCGTTTTGGAGCCCGCGGAGGACTATTTCATGAGTGACCCCAGCTACATTACTGTCCGGGACCGCTAGTGTGGACATAGTCTTTTCAGAAGTTCCATAGACAACGGTTGCCATTCCGCGGAGGTTCTGCTTGACATAGACAACAGCCGAATCCATACTGACATGGCGAATTTCAACTTCAACATTCGGGGCTTGGGAATGATCCGTTTCCTTGGCTGCAATCATGCATCCGCTGACGAGAACTGCAGCGGCATCAATGCATGTTTCCGATAGATGGTAGTCTTCCCAGCTCTTGTTGCTAGGGACCCAGGAATTGGTTCCACCTGGAGCGACGCCACCGAAGAGAGCTCCTGTAGGAGGATTGTATTTGTAGTTAGCTCCCGGAGTATTTTTGCCCTCCGGGTTTGCGGCACGGTGGTGCGGATGCGCATCGTTCTTATCGCCGACGCCGAGGATAAAGGAAACGTCCCAGGGGTTTACGCCAAGCATATAGTTTAATTGGTCTATTCCCAATTGATGCATTTCGGCTGCTTTCCAGTCCGGAGATCCCATAATAGGAAGCGTCAGTCCTTGTTCTTCAATAGAGCTTGCAACGTCCGCATAGGCGAGTACTTCAAAAATATTGCCTGCCTGGTAGCGGTTGTAAATCCAAGTCTGGTCTGTCATCATTGTATACCAAGTCGGATCGTATCTAACAGTGGTGTTTTTCCAACCAATGCTTCCCGATGGGAGCGTTATGGAAGCTGATCCTGCGTAACTCATATCGCTCACATTGTAGATCATATTCGCTACGACGTCTTCGATATAGCCCAAGCGCTTCGTTTCGTCGATTCCATATTTTGCGGCTGTTGCAGAGTCCTTTAAAATCAATTTGTAGAAGGTATAAAGTGCATAAGAATATGCGTTCGCCCAAGAAGTATTCTTCCCGTTTTTTAAGAATCCTTTGTTTTCCGTAACAAACCAGCCTCCGTTAAAGAATCCTGCACCTGTTGCAAATTCTTGGGTGGGCGTTGTTGTAAAGGTTTTATCTTCGGCGGCATCGCTTAAGTATTGCGCCTCGCCTGTGGCATAGAGCAAGGCGACTGCGGCTAGAGCCATATCATCAAAGAATTCATTATTGCCGTTGTAAGCTGCGCTAGACCAGCCTGCGGCTTTTTTATTGTTAACAAATGTTTTTGTCCCGTTTTCGTAGGTCGATTTCCCGTTGGCGAGGTTCTTTGCAAAGTCATACATTTTCTTTGCGACCATCAAGCAAGAATCTGCAAAAGGTTTGTCATACGTGGCGTAATTTTTGCCTAAGATTGCAAGACCTGCCGCGACTTCGCCGCCGATATTTGCGCCAATTTCGCCTAAGCGGACTGTTCGTGTGCCAGGGCCTCCTCTGTCTGTCGCGGAAGCTGAGTTGTCGGTTGGAAGATTGTCCTGGTTTTCGGGTCTACCCCACCAACCGTGGTCCGAACCAAAATTTCCTATTGAGAGAGCCATGTCGTCAATAACGCCATTTGCGCGTACATAAGCGCGAAGCACAAAGTCTGCACCGTGTTTTGCTTCACGGAGCATATCAGGAATACCATCGGTATTTACGGTTTCGCCTTGGTTGTAGGCATAGTTGTCCTCATCTGCATCTGGATTGGTTGCGGCGAGTACTGCTGACACCATAAAAGCGAACATTGCCGTTTGGGATTCTTTTAAGTGGTCTCCGCAATCATAGTAACCGCCTTGCAAGGTTCCTGCTAGAGCGGGGTTAAAAGGGCTTCTGACATCCTCACCATCAGTAACGATTGGACCGCCTCCGTCTTTGGTATGACTTGCCGGGTGGAACCAAGATTCTCCGTTGCCGCTTCGGTTGATCCCGTAAAATTTCAGGGCCGCTGAACGGACCATGGAATAGAGATCGTCGCTAATGATAAAAGTAGAAGAAATATCGTTTCCAACTTTGACGCGAAGGCGGGTCTTTGTAGGGAGGTCCGTTGGCAAGTGGCCTACTTGAATTGTGCCGCTTTGTCCGGTAATATCCACTTCATAGCGCTTCTGGTCATTAGAAGCTGCATTTGTACCTGCAATAATTGTCCAGTCAGAAGATGTTGACACTCCGCTAGATGTCAGTGTTCCTGTAAAGGCTGGGCTAAACGGTTTCCCGTTTACGTCTACGACTTCAAAGGTCGTTGCATTACCGACGTAATAGAATTGACGGTCCTTGTCTTTTTCTAGGTAACCCGCTTGATTGATGCGGATAGGAGACATCTTTGTGTTGATTGCATCTAGATAAGCTTGGTTCAGAGTATCGGGAATGAGTGCGTTCGGTGCATAAGAAGCTGGCGTCCTGTTCTTTGGCACCATATTGTGTTTTTTTGTAACTGTTGTATCAAAACGGTCAAAAACAGCAGAGTCCCACGTAAGAGGATAGGTGGGGCGTATTAAATCGTAAGGGGTTGGTTGCTCTTGTTCGGCAGCAATAGCGAGTGAGGCTGCTATTAGAACTATTAGATATTTAATAGGCACAAAAACTCCTTTTCCAGATAAGAACATACAGGTTCATAATAAAATGAATCTGTTATGGGCAAAATCCCTAAAAAATGTGCACTCAAAATAGATTTATCTTGGATTGAGCGGAATGCTTCGGAGTAAAAATGTTCACTAAGTGCTCTCTGGATAAGGAAGAAAAACAATTGTTGTAAAATTAAAATTTACATTAAAATTCCGTGTGATTTTCCGCATAAAAAAACGTCCGTCAATGACGGACGCCCAATAGAAAGAGTTTGAATTTTAGGATCAGTCTTTGCCCGTGAAGATGATTACGAGGACGCTAGCGACAAAGGCTGCGCTAACAATGATAAATTCAAGCGGGTTTTCCATAATGGTTTGGCCAGCGGTGCGCGGTTCCGGATTAGATACCGGAGCCTCTGCCGGAGCTTGAGCGCTATCGGCTGGAGCAGGAGCGACTTTAGCTGTGTCCGTCTTGGCTGTATCTTGAGTAACAGGAGCCTTGGTCTCGAGAACTTCCGTGGAATCGGCGACTTTAGTGGTATCAATTTTTGCAGTCGTATCAGCGACTGGGGCTGCTGCTTTAGCAGAGTCAATCTTTGCAGTTGTATCAGGCATTGGAGCTGCTACAGCCTTAGTTGTTGTATCAATTTTTGCAGAATCGGTCTTTACGGCAGCTTTTGCGGTGTCCTTGACAATTACTTTAGCTGTATCGGTCTTCACTGCTTGGACAGCTGGAACCGCTGCTTTTGCAGTGTCTTTAGCGACGATGGCGACTTTGGCTGTATCGGTTTTTGTTGCGGCGGCAGGTTGTGTGGTTGTCGCTCCGAAAGCGAACGCGGAAAGAACCATTGCTGCAAAGAGAGTCTTCTGAAGCTTCATTTTTTCCTCTTTTTAAAAAGTTCCGGTAGATGTCTACCCTTTTTGTCTGCAAAAGATAATTCTTCTTTTGGGAAGGTGGCTAAAAAATTTTCTTAAAAGCATTAAAATTCTATTTTCTTATCACCTTTTTTACTCCTCATGAGGCTTGATATGCAATTCAAATATGAACCAACCATTCAATATGGCAAGGATACGACAGAATATGTGAATTTGGGGAAAGACGGCGTTTCCGTCTCCGAGTTCGAAGGAAAGAAAATCTTGAAGGTTTCCCGCGCTGCGGTGACAAAACTCGCCCAGGCGGCATTTGAAGAGGTGAGTTTCCGCCTCCGTCCGGCGCACACAAAAAAGGTGGCGGACATCTTGAAGGATCCTGAGGCGAGCGATAATGACAAGTTCGTGGCACTCACCCTGTTGAAGAATGCCTGCGTAGCAAACAAGGGAATCCTTCCGTTTTGCCAGGACACCGGGACGGCGATTGCCGTAGTTTCCAAGGGCCAGCAGGTGTGGACGGACGCAGACGATTGCGAGTCCATTTCCGAAGGCATTTACAATGCCTATACAACCAAGAACCTCCGCTACAGCCAGGTTGCACCTCTTACCATGTATGAGGAGAAGAATACGGGCTGCAACCTTCCCGCTCAGATTGATATCCATTCCGAACCGGGTTCTGAATTCCATTTTCTCTTTGTCGCCAAGGGCGGTGGAAGTGCGAACAAGACTTACTATTGGCCAATGACTAAGGCGCTCCTCAACCCGAAGTCCCTTGAGAAGTTCATCGCTGAAAAAGTAAAGACTCTTGGCACGGCGGCTTGCCCCCCGTACCACTTGGCGATTGTGATTGGCGGTACTTCCGCTGAAATGAATACCAAGGTCGTAAAGCTTGCGAGTTGCGGCTATCTAGACAATATTCCGACTTCCGGTAGTGAGGGCGGTCGCATTTTCCGCGACCTTGAACTGGAAGAGAAGGTCCTCCATATCTGTCAAAAAACGGGGATTGGCGCCCAGTTCGGCGGCAAATACTTTGTACATGACGTGAAGGTTATCCGCTGCCCGCGCCATGCGGCAAGCTGCCCTGTATCTATTGGCGTATCTTGTTCCGCGGATCGAAATATTAAGGCTAAGATTGATGCGAACGGACTTTGGCTCGAAAAGATGGAGCACAATCCAGAAAAGTACCTCCCGCAAGGCGATGTGGTGAACCTCGCTCCGGCTGTAGAAATCAATCTTGACCGCCCGATGGCTGAAGTGTGCAAGGAACTTTCCAAGTATCCGGTGAAAACCCGTCTTTCCCTTACGGGAACGATGATCGTTGCTCGTGATATTGCCCATGCAAAGCTTGCCGAGATGCTTGCAGAAGGCAAAGAACTTCCGGAATATTTTACCAAGCACCCCGTATATTATGCGGGTCCAGCGAAGACCCCGGTCGGCATGCCTACCGGAAGCTTTGGCCCCACGACGGCGAACCGCATGGATCCGTATGTGGATTCCTTCCAATCGAAGGGAGGAAGCCTCATTATGGTTGCCAAGGGAAACCGCAGCAAGATGGTGACGGATGCCTGCAAGGCGCATGGAGGCTTCTTCCTTGGCTCTATTGGCGGTCCGGCTGCAATACTTGCGGAACAGAACATCCTCTCCAATGAAGTTGTCGCCTTTCCGGAACTCGGTATGGAAGCTATCCGCAAGATCACGGTAAAGGATTTTCCTGCATTCATCCTTGTGGATGATAAGGGAAACGACTTCTTCGAAGGTCTTGTGTAGACGATCTTGCCCGATGTTTGCGAAAGTCCCCGGCAATGTGCAGGGGACTTCTGCTTTATTATGGGTACGTGCGGTTTTGAAAGATGGTGAATTTTTATATTTGTAGTGTACTTTATCCTCTAGGTCTTTATGGCTCCTTTGATTGTGGTTGATTATAATGCCGGCAATTTGACTTCCGTGATGAATGCTTTCTGGCATTTGGGGATTCCGGCGGAATCTTCGCGGGATCCTTCTTTGATTGCAAAAGCGGAACGCTTGGTATTCCCCGGTGTGGGGGCTGCGGCTTCTGCGATGGAAACTTTAAAGCGGACGGGAATTGGCGATGCGATTGTGCAAGTAGTGAAGGCAAAGCGCCCTGTGCTCGGTATTTGCATCGGTTGCCAGATTGTACTTGAATCAAGTGAAGAAAATGGCGGCGTAAAGACTTTGGGCCTTATCTCCGGACGTGCGGTCCGCTTTTCAGATGAACCGGGTATCAAGATTCCGCATATGGGTTGGAATCAGGTCGTGTTTCTTAAAAAGCATCCAATCTTTGACGGCATTCCATCTGGCAGTGATTTTTACTTTGTCCATTCTTTTCATCCGGGCTTTGTTCCTGTAGAGAACTCTTTTACGGAAACGACTTACGGGACGCAAAAATTCGTATCCGCCGTGGGCAAGGAAAATTTGATGGCGACGCAATTTCATTTGGAAAAGAGCGGCGAAATAGGGCTTCAAGTACTCAGAAACTTTAGCAAGTGGGACGGTCAATGCTAACAAAACGCTTGACTATCTGCCTGGACGTCCGGGACCGCAAAGTGACCAAGGGCATTAAATTCAAAGGCAACATCGATGTTGGTGACCCGGTGGAATTGGGGGCAAAGTACAGTGCGGAAGGCGTTGACGAACTCGTGTTTTATGATATTACAGCGAGTGCAGAGAACCGCGCGTGCGATTTGGACTTGGTAAAGGATATCGCGAAGAATGTCTTTATTCCGTTTGCCGTGGGTGGCGGAATCCGCAATCTGGAGGATATGCACCGCGTCCTTCTCGCCGGTGCTGAAAAAGTGAGCGTGAACAGCCTTGCCGTGCTTCATCCTGAGATTATTTCCGAAGGAGCCAAGGCTTTTGGAAATCAATGCGTAGTGCTCGGAATGGATGCAAAATGGGTGGGCGTATCCGATAAATTTCCATCGGGGTATGAAGTTTACATTAAAGGGGGACGGGCTGCGACAGGTTTAGATGCTCTTGAATGGGCAAAGAAGGCC
>Ga0172378_10002945_pt1 | contig 15975 bp, 12 predicted proteins | sample GrowelOW332metaG_FD_119755 | JGI IMG/M metagenome (GOLD analysis project Ga0172378, IMG submission 119755) | Groundwater microbial communities from an aquifer near a municipal landfill in Southern Ontario, Canada - Pumphouse #3_1 metaG | ecosystem: Environmental > Aquatic > Deep subsurface >... | reverse complement strand
TAAATAATATAACTATTGGTTGTATCAAAAATAATCATGTTTCTTAGCAGAGAAAAATAGATTTTTTTGAAAATAATTATTAGTTAGGTAGTTATAGATGTTTACCAAAAAAGGAAACTTTTTCTTTAAATTAAATTAAATTATTTACCCGAAAAGAATATTTATATCTTATTCTAAGGGACGGATTCTAACCTCGGAATATGTCCCGGCCTCTTTTGAAAGTCGTTTAATATCTGTTTTTACGTTTGTCTCCCCATAGTGGTATGGATAGAATATTTTCGGTCTGATAGCCTTGATTGCATCAATTGCTTCATCTACAGTCATAGTGTATGGTTGATTAACCGGAAGGAAAGCTATATCAATATTTTTGAGAGCTTTCATTTCGGTTGTATTTTCACTATCTCCTGCTATATAGATACGAGAACCTCCTATAGTCATTAAATATCCGCAATTTTTATTTTCTTTAGGATGAAATTGCAGGTGACCCGGAGTGATATTGTAAGCACTTATTACTTCCAATGGTATGTTATGTAATAATGTCAGATTGTCACCCGGTTTCACAATGTGTCCTTTGTGTATTTTCTCGTTGGAAATGGAATCACAAAGAATAGATGTCGTATTTTTACTTAATTGTTCTATTGCTTTCGCATCCAAATGGTCTGGATGAGAATGTGTGATAAGAATGACATCAGCCTTCGGTAGTTTAGAATAATCGGCATACATTTCGACAGGATCCACATAGATATATTTGTTTCCTACCTCAAGTGAAATGGAAGCATGTCCGAAAAACATCAATTTGACAGCACTGCCATCACGTGTGGTATAGGTGTCACTGGCATATTTGTCGGCACCACATGCATGTAAAAAGTTCAACATAATGCAAAGTGTTATAAAAATTATTTTCCTCATATTCGTATCAGTTAAAGTTCATGGATTTGTAAAAAGGGACCTGCCTTGCGGACAAATCCCCTTCCTTTTGTTGGTTATTATAAGATATAGTATCTATATAACAATGCAAAGTTAATAAGATAATCTAACTATTAAAACAAACCGGGAACTTTTTATCCTTGTCTATATACGATAGTTCCTGTAGCTTGATTGGTCGGCATTACCAGAACTTCGGCTATTTGCATGTATTCGGGAACTGATGAAGTCCAATAAATAACTTCGGCTATATCATCTCCGTTCAATGGATGAACGCCCTTGTATACATTATCGGCCGCTCCTTTATTTCCGCGATAGCGTATAACGGAAAAGTTGGTTTCTACTAATCCCGGCTTTATATTGGTGACTCTTAACGGTGTATCGACCAGATCAATTCTAAGTCCGTCCGACAGGGCTTTTACAGCTGCCTTTGTTGCACAATAAACACTGCCGCCGCCATATGCGTAATCACCGGCTATTGAGCCTAAGTTGATGATATGCCCTCGTCCTCTTTGTATCATTCCGGGAACGATTAATCTTGTCATGGCCAGCAGACCCTTGATATTCGTATCGATTACCGTATCCCATTCTTCCAGATTTCCTTCGGATTCCTTGTCAACACCTAGAACCAATCCTGCATTGTTTATCAATACATCAATGGATTTGAATTCTTTTGGCAGATGGCCCAGAGCTTCTGCAGCAGCTTTGCGGTCTCTGACATCGAAAGGCATCACATAAACTTTTACCTGATATTTTTCTTCAAGTTCGTTTTTCAGGTCGGTTAGTGCATCAAGATTTCGTGAATTAATGATTATGTTATGTCCGTTTTGGGCAAAAATTCTGGCGCATCCCATTCCTATTCCGGAAGAAGCACCTGTTATCAATACTGTTTTCTTTTTCATATTTTATATAGTAAAATAATGTTTTTATATAAAGAGATATATTTACTGTGTTGTTAATACTCATAATTTTATCAGAGAGTTAATCTAATTATTAGATTATTTGATGTAAAGGTACTGCTTTCTTTTTAAAAAGAATAGTTCAGGTTTTATTTATTTTTTATGTAAAAAAACATACTGAAAGGTTGAAAAAGATATAACCAGCCGAGGAAGAAAACATCCTTATCGGTTTTGTCTCGGCTGGTTACGTTTTTTTTAAGGATTCTTTTGTTATAATCAAATGCAGGATTCTTTTTTTATATTTGTTTTTTTTATAATTTAGCCGGATAAAACAATAAGAAGTATGAGAAAAAATTGGATCCTGCTGTTTAGTTTAGTCTTTTGCTTTTGTTCCATTACGGCACAAACAGCGCGTAAAGAAATCGAAAGTAACATTCTGAGAAGTGCAAGTAATTATTATGCTTATCCATCGGAGAATCTTCCGATTCTTACCCCTGCTCCGAAAGGATATCAGCCTTTTTATATTGATCACTATGGAAGGCATGGAAGTCGTTGGTTGATTAATAAAAATCAATATGCACTTCCTGTAGAACAGTTGACTAGAGCTGAAAGAAATGGGAAACTTACGGAAAAAGGAAAACAAGTACTTGCTGAACTTAAAAAAATTGAAAAGTCTTCTGTTAATAGACTTGGCGAACTGACAGATTTGGGTGCAGATCAACATAAGGGCATTGCCGAACGTATGTATAAAAATTTTCCACAAATATTTGCAGGAGCTACTCCTATAGATGCTCGATCAACGATTGTTATTCGTTGTATTTTATCTATGGAAAATGAATGCCAGCAGCTTATCTCAATGAATCCGAAATTGAAAATTACACATGATGCAAGTCATGCTGACATGTATTATTTGAATTATAATGATACTACGCTCAAGGATTTAAGGCGTGAGGCAGATAAAGTTTTTGCCCAGTATATTAAGACGCATGTTCATCCTCAGCACATATTGAATAGTCTTATCAATGATAATAGTTTTGTCAGAGATAGCATCGATGTAATAAAATTCATTTCCGATTTGTTTGATGTTACAAGTAATCAGCAAAGTCACTATACGAAAGTTTCTTTTTATGACTTGTTTAATAAAGATGAAATATATGATTTGTGGCAAGCAGAAAACGTTTATTGGTATATGAATTACGGTCCTTCTCCTATTACTAAAGGAAGAATGCCATATTCACAAAGTAATTTGTTGAAGAATATGATTGCAAGTGCAGATAAAGCAATTGCTACGGGTAAGAGCGGTGCCACATTACGCTTCGGGCATGAAGTTTGTGTAATGCCTTTGGCTTGTTTGATGGAATTGAATAATTGTGGCAAGAGTGTTGACAATCTTGATGAATTGGCCGATCAATGGCAGAATTACAAGATATTTCCTATGGGATGCAACATCCAAATGATTTTTTATAAGAAAACAGGAAGTAAAGATATACTTGTTAAGGTTCTACTTAATGAAAAAGAAGCTACTTTACCTGTACAAACAGATATGAAGCCTTACTATCATTGGAAAGATTTGAGAGCTTATTACGAGAAAAAATTGGGAAGTTATAATTGAGCTATAAATAAATAAAAAAGAATCATGGTCGTTTCCTTTCGATCATGATTCTTTAATTTTTTATCTTCTATTGCGACTGTTTCTGAGTAATGTATTGCGAACTTCGTCTTCACTGAAAACGGATATATCATTGACTATCAGTTTATAATTTTCAGGGTCTATAATATAAGGTGCAACCAATCTGAATATATTTTTCTTTTCATCCGAGAACACGGTAAGTGACATGAAACGGACGCATTGGCGACAAGTGAAAAGACGATTGCCGTTTATTGAGAATTGAAGCACTTTCATTTGATCATCTTTGAATGGTTCTTTTTTAATATTTCTCATTAAATGTGAAAATTCTTCTTCTCCTACAACATGTGCTCTGTCTCTTCTGTAATTGTATTCATTCATAGGAAGTGGAGGAGGTACTACGGTAACAACATTCTCCTGTTGATTTTGAGGCGGATCGATAAAAGAGTCCAATGTCGTAACTTTGTCATCCGAAAAATTAATAACATAGGTATAACTATTGAAAATATCGGATTTTTTATATACCCATTCTTCTCCTACTTCGTTGAAACGTCTGAGATCGGGTCGCCCCATAATGGAAACAACATCTTGAGTGGACATCCCTTGCTTGATCTTCAAAGCATAATTTTGCGCATTCATTAAACTTTTGCACGAGGATAACAAAAATAATGATACGCAAAAAAGAAATGCGAAGGTACATAGATTTATTAATTTTTTCTTCATGACATAAATAATTATATTTGTTACAAAAATAAGAATTCTTATTATATAAAAAAAGCGATAAAGTTGTTTTATTTACCTTATCGCTTTTATAATAAGAAATGTCTTTATTTTTCTTCAACTGCTGCCTGTGCCGCTGCCAAACGTGCAATCGGCACTCTGAACGGGCTGCAAGATACATAGTTCAAACCTACTTTGTGACAGAACTTGACAGATGAAGGTTCACCTCCATGTTCTCCACAAATACCACATTTTAAATCCGGACGTACAGAACGGCCCTTTTCCGTTGCCATCTTAACTAACTGCCCTACTCCATTTTGATCGAGAACCTGGAATGGATCTACCTTTAAAATTTTCTTTTCCAGATAAATAGGTAAGAAGCTGGCAATATCATCACGAGAATATCCGAAAGTCATCTGTGTCAAATCATTTGTACCAAAAGAGAAGAATTCTGCTTTAGTTGCAATCTTATTGGCTGTTAAAGCAGCACGGGGAACTTCAATCATTGTACCGACTTTGAAATCGATACGATCACCCATTTCTTTGAAGAGTTCTTCTGCCTCGTCTCTAATAATCTTTTCTTGTGCAGAAAATTCATATACAATACCGGTAAGAGGTACCATTATTTCAGGATGAGTCTTTATTCCTTCTTTCTTCAGTTCAAGTGCAGCTCCCAAAATAGCCCGTGTCTGCATTTGAGTGATTTCAGGATAAGTATTGCCCAAACGACAACCACGGTGACCCAGCATCGGGTTCTGTTCCTTTAAAGCCTCTACTCGTTTCTGAATATATGACAGACTTACTTGCATTACTTCAGCCATTTCACGTTGCCCCTTTTCATCGTGTGGAACAAATTCGTGCAAAGGAGGATCGAGCAGACGGACTGTCACTGGATATCCTTCCATCGCTTTGAAAATACCTTTAAAATCGGCTTTTTGATAAGGAAGAATACGAGCCAGTGCCCTACGACGTCCTTCTAAAGTCTCGGCAAGAATCATTTCACGCATAGCCTTGATTTTCTCTCCTTCAAAAAACATGTGTTCCGTACGGCAGAGACCGATACCTACGGCTCCAAAGCCCCGTGCAACGGAAGCATCGTGCGGAGTATCTGCATTGGTACGTACTTGCAGACGCGTATATTTATCGCAGAGTTTCATTAATTCGGCAAAATCTCCCGAAACCGTGGCGGCTTTTGTTTCGACTTTTCCTTCATAGACCTGTCCTGTTGTTCCGTTAAGAGAAATGAAATCACCTTCATTAAAAATAAGATCGTCAACTTCTACTATTTTCTTTTTATAATCGATATTCAGTTTGCCTGCACCCGAAACACAGCATTTACCCATACCTCTGGCAACAACGGCCGCATGTGAAGTCATACCTCCGCGAGCAGTTAAGATACCCTCTGCCACAGCCATTCCAGCAAGGTCTTCCGGAGATGTTTCAATACGGACCATAATAACCTTGTGTCCGTCGTTGGCAAATTTGGCAGCGTCATCGGCGAAGAATACAATACGTCCGCAGGCTGCACCCGGAGATGCGGGAAGTCCTTTCGCTATTACTTTTGCCTTTTTCAAAGCCTCTTTATCGAATACGGGATGCAGTAATTCATCAAGCTTATTCGGTTCTACACGAAGTAAGGTGGCTTTCTCATCAAGCATACCCTGATGCAGCATATCTATAGCTATTTTAACCATAGCTGCACCGGTACGTTTTCCGTTACGGGTTTGTAAGAACCATAGTTTTCCTTCTTGAACCGTGAACTCCATATCCTGCATGTCATGATAGTGATTCTCCAGTTTGGTTTGGATCGTATCCAATTCTTTATAAATTTCGGGCATTGCCTCTTCCATGGAAGGATATTTGCTTACACGTGTGGATTCGTCGACACCTGCCAAAACAGCCCAGCGTCTTGAGCCTTCTTTTGTTATTTGCTGAGGAGTACGAATGCCGGCTACAACATCTTCACCCTGCGCATTGATTAAGTATTCGCCGTTGAAGAGGTCCTCACCTGTTGCTGCATCGCGGGAGAAGCATACACCCGTGGCTGACGTATTTCCCATATTGCCGAATACCATTGCCATAACGGAAACGGCCGTACCCCATTCTGCAGGGATTCCTTCCATCTTTCTATATAAAATGGCACGTTCATTCATCCAGCTGTCAAATACGGCACAGATAGCTCCCCATAATTGTTCATAGGCATCAGTCGGGAAATCTTTATGAGTTTGTTTTTTTACGGCTTCTTTAAAACGTTTAACCAATATTTTAAGATCATCGGTGTCAAGTTCATTATCCAGTTTTACACCCTTAGATTTCTTGACATCTTCGATGATGGCTTCAAATGGATCGATATCGTCTTTGTTTGTCGGTTTCATGCCGAGAACAACATCTCCGTACATTTGTACGAAACGACGATATGAATCCCATGCAAAACGAGGATTTCCCGTTTTTTTTGCCAAACCTTCGACAACAGTATCATTCAGTCCTAAATTAAGAATTGTATCCATCATACCCGGCATAGATGCACGAGCTCCGGAACGTACAGATACCAACAATGGATTTTCTACGTCTCCGAATTTTGATTTCATTAAAGTTTCAATATGGTTTACGGCTTTGTGGACATCATCTTTCAATATTTCTACTACTTTGTCTTTTCCTTTAGCATAGTATTCGTTACATGTGTCCGTCGTAATTGTAAAGCCTGGGGGAACCGGTACTCCGATTAAGTTCATTTCTGCAAGGTTGGCACCTTTGCCTCCTAAGAGGTTTTTCATGTCTGCTCTACCTTCGGCTTGTCCATTGCCGAAAAGGTAAACTCTTTTTTCGTTCATAATTTTGTTTAAAAATGTTGACTGCTATTAAATTGTGGCAAATTTATGTAATAAAGATGAATTAAACAAACATTTTGACTACTAATTGCAATCTCCATATTACAAATTTGAGATATAAAGAATAACCGATTGTTTTATAAAAAAAAAGCTATATTTTTGCGAAATAATATTTAATATGCAGTAGAATGGCTAGAAAGAAAAAAGAACTTCCAGTTCTTGAAAATGTGTTGATAACCGGTGTAGCTGCCGAAGGGAAAGCCTTGGCTCGTGTGAATGATTTAGTGATTTTTGTACCGTATGTTGTACCGGGTGATGTAGTCGATTTGCAATTGAAACGTAAGAAGAATAGTTACGCAGAAGCTGTAGCTATCCGTTTTCATGAATATTCTAAAGAACGAGTGGAGCCTTTTTGTTGTCATTATGGAATTTGCGGTGGATGCAAATGGCAATGTCTTGATTACAAAGAGCAAATTAAATACAAACAACAACAAATTATTGATAACCTAACTCGAATCGGTAAAATAGAATTACCTGAAATTTCTCCCATTTTAGGTTCCGAAAAAACGCAATTCTATAGAAATAAACTTGAATTTACATTTTCAGACAAGAGATGGTTAACGGAAGCTGAAATAAAGAGTGATGAAAAATTCGAACAGATGAATGCTTTGGGGTTTCATATTCCGGACTCGTTTGATAAAGTACTTGATATTAAAGAATGTTGGTTGCAGGATGACATTAATAACAGAATTCGTAATGAAGTGCGTGAATATGCTTTGAGAAACAATCTACCGTTTTTTAATATCAGGGCTCAACAGGGATTATTGAGAAATTTGATGATTCGAACATCGACTACGGGAGAATTAATGGTATTGTTGCAATGCAAGGTGGTAGAGCCTCATGATATGGAATTGGTAAAATCTTTGTTGGATCATGTTGCTGAGAAGTTCCCTGAAATTACTTCATTGCTGTATGTGAACAATAATAAGTGTAATGACACGTTCGGTGATTTGGACGTTGTAACCTACAAAGGGAATGATCATATTTTCGAAGAAATGGAAGGATTGAAATTCAAGATAGGTCCTAAATCTTTTTATCAGACAAATAGTGGACAAGCTTATAATCTATATAAGGTTACAAGGCAATTTGCAGAGTTATCCGGTAATGAGATAGTTTATGATTTGTATACTGGAACGGGTACTATTGCCAATTTTGTAAGCCGTCAGGCAAAAAGTGTTATTGGCATTGAATATGTACCGGAAGCCATTGAAGATGCTAAAGTTAATTCAGCAATCAACAACATAAATAATACGACCTTTTATGCCGGAGATATGAAAGATATTCTTACTTCTTCATTTATAGAGGAACACGGATATCCCGATGTAATTATTACCGATCCTCCCCGTGCGGGAATGCATAAGGATGTTGTTAATGCCATTCTGTATGCACATCCCAAACGTATCGTATATGTTAGTTGTAATCCTGCTACACAAGCCCGTGACCTGGCTTTACTTGATGATAAATATAAAGTAACAGCCGTACAGCCTGTGGATATGTTTCCTCATACCCAACATGTGGAGAATGTGGTTAAGCTTGAGATTAGATAAAGACAGATGTAATAGTTTTAATCTCCATAAGTATAATACCACCAATAGGTATCACCGAATTCACGACGGGTATAATTCTTCTGATAAGTAGAATTATAGGCGTATTTATTCTGAAGTGCCAGAAACTTTTTGAACTTGGATGACATTTTTATGTTCTCGAATGGTATTTCATATTCCGAATGCATATATTGGTACATAAATAACGCCTCCTGATAATGCTTGTATAGAACCCCTCCTACTTCATAGTATGTATCCAACGCACTGACAAAATATTCCAATTGTCTATCGAGAAGCAAAGAACATAGAAAATAATCCAGAGCCATGTGGCTGCCTTTATTATTATTACAAAGGCTTTCTAAATAATGAACAGTAGATTCATCATTGCCTATAGGTTTTCCTCCTAATGCAGCAAAGATGTTCTTGTTTTTCAAGCGGGTTGTGATGGTGTTATCGTCAAAGAATAATCCTTGTGTTCTGTAATATTGTGGAAATTCAAATAGTTTTTGTCCTAGAGAATCGGTACGCGCCAGAGCATAAGATCTCAACACGGTCATTTCTCGGCTCACCTTTAATGCTTTTGCATCGACAATCGTAGCTTCCTTGAATTTTCCTTCTCTGATGAGTTGTTCCATTTTCATTTCGGCATGGAACTGTTCGTTTGTGTTACCTATTAATATAGTTCCCAAAAATAGTAAGAGTAAAATAAAAAGATTTACATTCAGTTTAGGAATTAGTTTTTTTGTAATTAAATTGTATGGAATAAATTGAAAAATGAGGGATAATACAAGGTATATAACAAAGATAAGCGGACCAATCCATATCCATGGACCGAAATTGAAATTGCCGGAATATATTCCCCGATCAAAATGAGTGAAAATGCCAAGAATAAGACAAAACGGCAGGAATGACATGGAATATAATGAGCCTTTCCATTTCGTGATTAAATTTAATACTATTTGTAATGCAAGCAATATTAAGGTAATACCAATAGCACCCACAAGTGGATGGTAGATAGTTTTCCAATGAGAGAACACGCCTTGAATATTGGCAAGCAAATTTGATTGCAAACCATACAAATAGGAAAAACTGAATATTATAAACAAAAGGCCGCAAACTATTTTGATAGGATTTGCGGTCTTTTTTGTATTATTTTTATGTATCCACATCTATTCTTTCACTTTTCGTAAAATGACCGCTGAACGGGCTGGTATATACAGTTTCAACCATCCTTTCCCATCTTTTTCATATAAAGGATCATAGTTTGTAAAATGGCGAACTTTATCATCTGCAAAACCATTCCCTCCAAAATTTTTAGCATCGGTATTTAAGATTACGTCATATGATCCTGTAGAAACAAGAAATCCATAATCAGTATAGGAATGACTCGGACTGAAATTAAATACAAATACCAAATCATTGCGACAATAAGCTAAAATTTGGTCATTATCATTACGCCAAACTTCAATAACATCACTTTTCTGGAAGTCGTTTTCGCTTTTAATAACTTTAATCATTTCTTTATCAAAGTCACCTAAATAATGGTAACACAGCTTCTTATTATCAACAAGATTCCATTGACGACGAGCATACTTACAACTCCATCCATTTCCTTCCCGAGGGAAATCTATCCACTCCGGATGGCCGAATTCATTACCCATAAAATTCAGGTAACCGCCATTAATTGTTGTTGCCGTGAGCAGTCGAATCATTTTATGAAGCGCAATGCCTCGGTTTACATTATAGTTTTCGTCTCCGATCTGGAAGTGCCAATACATATCGGCATCAATCAAACGGAAGATTAGGGTTTTATCTCCTACCAAAGCTTGATCATGACTTTCTGTATATGAAATCGTTTTTTCATCCTTGCGTCTGTTTGTCATTTCCCAAAACATACTGCTTGGCTTCCAGTCTTCATCAATACATTCTTTGATTGTTTTGATCCAATAATCCGGAATATTCATGGCCATGCGATAATCGAAGCCGTAACCTCCGTCTTCGAAAGGAGCCGCTAAGCCCGGCATTCCGCTGACTTCTTCGGCCACAGTAATAGCCGCTGGTTTGAATTCATGGACAAGTTTGTTTGCCAATGTCAGATAACATATGGCATTATCATCTTCATGTCCATTGTAATAATCACCGTAGTCACAAAATTTTTCTCCCAGACCGTGACTGTAATATAACATGGATGTTACCCCGTCAAAACGGAATCCGTCAAAATGATATTCATCCAACCAATACTTGCAATTCGATAACAAGAAATGGATTACCTGATTTTTTCCATAGTCAAAACATAGAGAATCCCATGCCGGATGTTCATGACGACTTCCGGAATAAAAATACTGATTAGGGTCACCGCAGAAATTATTTAAACCTTCCACTTCATTTTTTACCGCATGAGAATGAACGATATCCATAATGACAGCTATTCCTTTTTCATGGGCTGCGTCAATTAATTGTTTTAATTCTTCGGGCGTTCCAAAACGGGAAGATGCAGCGAAGAAGCTACTTACATGATATCCGAAACTTCCGTAATATGGATGTTCCTGAATTGCCATAATCTGGATACAGTTATAACCATCTTTGATGATACGTGGAAGAACATTCTCTCTGAATTCGTTGTATGTTCCAACTTTTTCGGCATCCTGCGCCATACCTATATGGCATTCATATATAAGCAGTGGAGAAGTCCTGGGTTTAAAATCTTTCTTTTTAAATTCGTATGGATTTTCGGGGTCCCATACTTGAGCACTGAAAATTTTTGTTTCAGTATCCTGAACAACACGTGTGGCCCATGCAGGAATACGTTCACCATAGCCTCCGTCCCAATGTACATTGAGTTTATACAAGTCACCATGTTTAATGAATTCTTCCGGCAAGTTAATTTCCCAATTATCGGACTTTTCAATTCTTTTCAATTCGTAATCAGGGTTTTCTTTCCATCCATTGAAATCTCCGATAAGAAAGATTTCACTGGCATTCGGAGCCCATTCACGAAATGTCCATCCTTTTTCAGTCCGATGCAATCCGAAATATAAATAACCTGTTGCAAAGTCAGACAGATTTCCGTCCTTTCCAACTAATTCTTTCTCTTTGCTTATGGCATATTTATGACGACCTATTATAGCCTTTTCATAAGGCTCCAACCAAGCGTCGTTTTGTATAATTTTTAGCTTTTCTTGCATAATGGAAGATTTTTAGATATGCACTTTTACGACTACTTTTTTAAGTCCCATACCACTTATACCGGGAGCATGTCCGTCCTGCGGAAAGAAAATAGCAAATTGTCCCGGTTTAAGAGTGAAATAGTTTTCTGCTTCTCCCGGATAAAAAGTAATGTCCTTTTCCTTATCATATTCTGCTTCCGGAAGATTGCATAAAGGAGTATATCCTAATATTTCTATGTTTGAGAGCGGAATTTGTATATCAATAAAATCCTTATGAGTTTCCAATTTGGCCATCTCCTTTGTTTTGGATTTTGTTTGCTGCAGATTGATTACAAGGTCCGTTCCCTGTAATGAAATCTTACCTATTTCTTGATGTAAAAGATCATGTGAATCTAAATATTCTATTGCCTTTGTAAACAAAGGATTTAGAGCTTTATACTTATCTAAATTATCAATTGTGTCAATAATCATAATAATAAAGTTTTTTAGTGTATAATTAGTATTTTTTACAAACTTAGGTATAATTTTTTGAATTTTTCCCAATTCAATGGAAAAAACTTCATTTTATTTATGCAAAGGTAAAGATTTAATGATAGTTAAAATAGACTCGTGTAATAATTTATTTGATGCAAAGACAGTGTGTCCGTTGGTCCAGGTATCTTCCCCCTCAAAATCCGTTATCTTACCTCCGGCCTGTTGCAGGATAAATCCTCCGGCAGCGACATCCCATGGACCTAATAAACCTTCTATTCTGGCTTCGAAACGACCACACGCTATATAACATAGTTCGGCGGCCGCAGCACCTTGAAGACGTAGTCCGCATACATTACCGTAAAGCTTTTCTATCAGTTCGGAAACAAATGAGCGATATTTATTTGCGTCGTAGGGAAATCCCAATTCGATGAAAGCATCATCTAAATTACTGATATTGCTGACATGTATTTCCTTGTCTTCCAGATAAGCTTTACCGCCTTTATAAGTCCAGAAACATTCGTTGCGACATATCTCATAGACTACGCCGATGAGAAATTCTTTTTTTGAACGGAGGGCTATGCTTATGCAGAAAGGGCAATTATTGTGAATGAAATTTGTTGTTCCGTCAAGAGGATCGACCACCCAGCAATAATCTTCATTAAGAAAAGAACCGGAGCCTTCTTCGGCAATAAAACCTGCTTCGGGAAGCAGTTCCTTCAGGCGTTTTATAATTCTTCGTTCTGATTCTTTATCTACATAACTGACATAATCATGAGTATTCTTTTTTTCAACGCAATTTCGTTGGAATCCTTCTCTTTCTTTTCTAATGCAAGCACCTGCTTCGATGGCTAGTTTTTTTACTTCGGCCGTCAATTGAACTAAATCCGGCATATTTTTATTCTTTTATTTTTCCGTGTTGATATACTCCTTTACGAATCACTTTTCCGCTTTTATCCGTTTCGATAAAAGGCCCGTCCTTAACATCTTGTCTGAAAAATCCCTGGAACCTATTTCCATCTTTATCCGTCAAAACACCGTCACCGTCCTTTTTCCCGTTTTTAAAGCTTCCACGGTACTTGCTTCCGTCCGGCATTTCCATTGTTCCTTCGCCATCGACAATATTGTCTTTCCAGTTACCTTCATATACCTGACCGTTTGTCCATGTATATTTTCCTTTTCCGTTTCTTTTGTTGTTTTTCCACTGACCCTCGTATACACATCCGTTAGCCCATACAAAGGTCCCTTCTCCTTCTTGCTCTCCATCAAGAAAATGACCGGTATATTTATCTCCGTTTTTGTATGTATATGTGCCCATCCCGGTACGTTCTCCTTTTTCGTAATTGCCTTCATAGACGTCACCCGTATGAAATGTGTATTTACCTTTTCCCTGTTGCATGTCTTCTTCCCAACTTCCGGTATATTCGTCACCATTAGTATAATGGAAAGTCCCTTGCCCATGACGGAGATCGTTTTTCCATTCGCCGTCATATTTTGAATTATCACCCCAATCCAGAGTACCTTTACCGTTTTTTTTGTCATTTTTCCACTCGCCTACGTATTTTGCACCGCCATCCCATGTGTAAATACCATGACCTTCGCGTTTATCTTGGACCCAATCTCCTTCATATTTATCACCGTTATAATAATACATAGTTCCTTTTCCTTGCTGATAGTCGCGAAACCATAATCCTTCGTAACGGTTGTTATTCATGAAATAGTATGTACCTTTTCCATGCTGTTGGTCCTGATACCATTGGCCCTCGTAACGTTCTCCGTCCGGAAAAGAATATACACCGTATCCTTCCCGATGTCCTTTGACGTATTCTCCTTCATAGACATTCCCGTTTTTAAACACTGTTTTCCCTTTTCCATCAGGTTTTCCGCTTTTCATTTCACCAAGGTATTGACCTCCATTTTTAAAAGTGTAGTTACCGATTTTTATCTGTTGGGCAAGTGCAGAATATGATAGATTACTCAGGAAAGGAATCAGTATATATATAAACAGTTTCTTCATATTGGATATTCTTTTTTGTCGAATCTACACAAAATTAAATTTATCTTTGATATAAGGCAAATTATAAAGAGTCCTTTAGGATTTTAAAACACTTGTTATATCTTTTTTCCTGCAATAATATCAATCATATATTCAATTTTCATATATTTCTGTGCTAACGAACGAATCTCTTCAGAAGTAATATGAATGATATCATGTAGATTTTTTTTAAAATAATCATCTTTCAATCCGTATGTCTCGAGCATGATATAGGCATCCGAAAGAGAAAACATCCCCTCGAAAGAACGACAAAATTCTCCTATAGAATAATTCTTAACCATTTGGATTTCTTTCTCATCAACATTTTCTTCTTGCAATTTCTTTATTTCTTTATATATTTCATTAATTGTTGGTTCCACATATTCATTGGCTACTTCCGTACTTATAATAAAAAGACCTGAATCTGGATAGGGTATGATATTGGCTGATATACCATATGTAAAGCCTTTGTCCTCACGTATATTCTTCATCAACCGACTGCCGAAATAACCACCTAATAAGGTGGCTACGACTCTCAATTTTTGATAATCCGGATTTTTATAATTAATAGTAGGGCAACCTATGCGGATTGAACTTTGTACGGCATTCGAATGTTCGATAAATTCGTGTCTGGAAGCTGAAGTCTGTATAGATATCGGCTTTAAACTCTCCCGCTCTTTCCATTCCCCCCATTGTGAATTTCCGAATAATTTATTAATAGTATCCACAGTCTTGTCGGTTACATTACCGGATGTATAGAGAGTCACATTATTATTGTGATAGTACATACGGTGGAATTTTTTCAGTGCATTGGTAGTTATTTGATCGTAATCATGTTCCGACGCAAAATATCCGCAAGGATGGGATTCTCCGAATATTTTTCTCATAAACATCTTTTGTGACGTATATTCTGTTTTTGTCTGATTGATGATGTACTGCTGCTTGTTATGAGCTACCATTACATCAAATTCTTTGGACGGGAAATCCGGTTGTATAATCATCGAATGAACAAGTTTTAACGTTTCTTCGAAATACTTTCCTAAAGAATAGAGTGTAATATAACTTTTTGTATATGAACACGAAAGATCCAACCATGCTCCATAGAAATCCAGAGAAGATGAAATTTCTTTGGAGGAATAGTCTGTAGTACCTTCACGCAGCATCCTATTTGTGAATAAAGCCTGGAGCGGTTGGGTCTGCTGCCATATTCCGGCATGGACGACAATATCGAAACGAACTACATCTTCTTCATTTCTTTGAAATATATTTAAAATAATGCCGTTATCCAGAGAACGTATTTCCGGACGAGGTATTTCTAATTGTGTAATTGGTAATATGGCCGGTTGTTGTTTACGATCAAGCATAATTTATTACAGGTTATGTGTTTTAAGAAAATTTTCTGCATTCTTTAAATCTTCCGGCGTATCTATGCCGATTGTTTCGATGGTGCTGATACCTACTTTTATTCGATAACCATTCTCCAACCAGCGAAGTTGTTCAAGACTTTCGGCCAATTCAAGAGATGATTGCGGAAGGGCTGTTATTTCTTTCAACACATTTGCTTTATAGGCGTAAAGTCCGATATGTTTATAATATGTATGTTCATTGACCCATAGGCCTTGTTCTTTTCCTCTTACGAAAGGAATGATGCTTCTACTAAAATAAAGAGCTTCCCTGTTTTTGTTGATAACGACTTTAGG
>Ga0172378_10002944_pt1 | contig 15976 bp, 30 predicted proteins | sample GrowelOW332metaG_FD_119755 | JGI IMG/M metagenome (GOLD analysis project Ga0172378, IMG submission 119755) | Groundwater microbial communities from an aquifer near a municipal landfill in Southern Ontario, Canada - Pumphouse #3_1 metaG | ecosystem: Environmental > Aquatic > Deep subsurface >... | reverse complement strand
ACACCATGAAAACCATCATGAATAATTTCATATAAGAAACTTTCTAATTGATCCCCATATAATCCAGCAGCACCATCATAATAACCTGTATATGATGCTTCATCTACCCATTTTGCATATAAAATAACACTTTCATATGGCATATAATTAAATGTAAAGTTAAGTGTAAATTCTTGATCACTGTACCATCCAGCAAATACATAACCATCTTTGGTTGGTTCATTAGGCTCGTTAATTGAAACGCCACCGTTATTTGATATAACTTCTACAGCACTACCACCATTTGAATCAAATGTAATAACATAAACATTTTCATCAATATAATTCCATTTTGCATATAGTGTTAAATTACCACTTGGCATTGTAGAAAAAGTAAAAACTCTTGTATAATTTTCAGTTGTAAACCATCCCGCAAATTGATATCCTTCATTGATGGGTGTTTCAGGTGCTACTATAGCATCACCTTCGTTTGCAATAACACTTTCAATATCAGAACCGCCCACACTATCAAATGTAATAATATAGACGTGTGTATCATTAAGTCCGATAACAGTGACACTTTCATTACCATAAACAGTCATACCAGCATATTCTATTGTATATGTTAAAACAACAACTTGATCATTATCCCCACGTATCACAATACCTTCATTACTTACTATATTTTGATACAAAGAAAACCAACTAATAACAGCACGTTCATCAAGTGTAGATGTTGTTGGCAATGTTATACTTTGTGTCACATAATTACTTTGATTATCTTCTGCATAGCCTATTTCAATAGATTCATATATATCATTAATTGTATACATATAAGTTTCATCATTATCACAAGCAAAAAGTCCTAATAATATACTTAAAGAAAATAAAATCATAAATATTTTTTTAATCATTTTTTTAACTCCTTTAATTGTTTATTGCTTAAATTAAATTTAATAAAAAAAACAAGCTTAAAGCTTGTTAGTTTTATACAAATTCAATAATCGCCATTGGCGCAGCATCGCCGCGTCTAGGTACTGTTTTAATAATTCTTGTATACCCACCTGTACGATCTTGATATCTTGGACCGATTTCATCAAATAATTTTTGAATTGCATTTTGGCCTTCTTTAACTTCTTCAAAACGAATGATTTCAGTAGCTTGTCTACGAGAAGCTAATGATCCATCTTTTGCAAGAGTTACCATTTTATCCGCTAATTTTCTTAATTCTTTTGCTTTAGCTTCAGTTGTAACTATGCGTTCATTGATAATGATGTCAGTTACTAAGTCGCGTAATAATGCTTTTCTTTGATCGCTTCTGCGTCCTAATTTACTATAACCCATGGTTTTTACTCCTTATCTTCATCGTCTAAACTAAACTTAGAGTCTTTGTTCGATGTATTTTCAAATTCAAGACCATGTTCAGAAAGTTTTTCTTTTAATTCTTTAAATGATTTTCTTCCTAAACTACGAAGTCTCATGACATCTTCTTCTGTCATTTTTATAATTTGTGCAACTGTATAAATACCAGAGCGTTTTAAACTATTAAATAGTCTTACTGATAAATCTAGTTGTTCAATTTTCATTTCAAGTTTCTTATTAACTGGTTCTTCTTCTTGTTCATAAATAAAATCAGCATCTTTTGCTTGTTCACTAATTTCACTAATTACACTGAAATAATCAATAAGCATTTTTGAAGCAAGTCCTAAAGCGTCTTTTGCTACAATCGCACCATTAGTTTCAATTTCTAATGTTAACTCATCTTCATCTCCGCGTGTTTTTTCAATATGATAAGAAACGCGTTCAACGGGTGTATAAATAGAATCTATTGGGATAACGCTTTTTTCATTTTTACCATAAACTTTGTTCTTATCAGCATTAACATAACCCACACCTCTTCTGATTGTAACAATCATTGATAATGAGCCATTTTCTGATAAAGTAGCAATCACTTGATCAGGATTAACAACTTCAACACCGTCGATATGTGTGAAATCTGCAGCGGTTACTTTTCCAGCTCCAACTGCATATAATTCTAATTTTTGTTCAAAATCAGGATCATCAGATTCAACTGAGAAAATGACCTTCTTTAAATTTAAAACAATACCCATAACGTCTTCATAAACGCCTTCTATTGTTGAAAATTCATGTTCTACACCATCAATTTTAATATTGACAATTGCAGCGCCTGGAAGTGATGACAATAATACACGTCTTAAAGCATTCCCTAAGGTAATGCCATATCCGCGTTCTAATGGTTTAATGACAAACTTGCCTTTTGTCCCATCGACTGAAATCTCTTCAACAGAGGTTGGCTTTTCAAATTTTAAGTCTTTCATTTGTTATCCCTCCTTATGATTATCCACGTGGACGTTTTGGTGGTCTACATCCATTATGTGGTACAGGTGTTACGTCTTTAATAGCTGTAATTTCTAATCCAGCTGATTGTAATGAACGAATTGCTGCTTCACGTCCAGGACCTGGACCCTTAACATATACTTCAACTTTAAGCATACCTTGATCAATTGCACCCTTTGCAGCAGCTTCTGCTGAGTTTTGCGCAGCAAATGGTGTAGATTTTTTACTACCTTTAAATCCAAGTGCTCCTGCGCTGCTCCATGCAACAGCATTACCATCTGGATCAGTAATTGTTACAATTGTATTATTAAATGTTGTATGAATGTGTGCAACACCAAGGGGAATATTCTTTTTTACTCTACGTTTAGTAGTTTTCTTGCGTGCCATTTCTTATTCCTCCTTATTTCTTCTTACCGGCAATAGCCTTTGGTTTACCTTTTCTTGTACGTGCATTATTTCTAGTGTTTTGTCCACGAACTGGTAAATTTCTACGATGTCTCATACCTCTGTATGAACCGATTTCCAATAAACGTTTAATGTTTGTTGAAACTTCTCTTCTTAAGTCACCTTCAACAATATATTTAGTAACTTCTGTACGAATTCTTGTTAATTCGTCTTCAGTTAAATTTTGAACGCGTGCATCTTCTGATACTTCTGCGTCTTTTAATATTTGTTTAGAAAGTGATAAACCAATACCATATATATATGTTAACGAAACCACGACACGTTTGTTACGTGGAATGTCAATACCTGCGATTCTAGCCATAGCTCCTCCTATTAACCTTGTCTTTGGTTATGTCTTTTAATTTTTTTATTAATAACGTAAACTCTACCTTTACGTCTCACAATGATATCATCTTCGCTGCGTTTTTTTACAGATGCTTTAACTTTCATTATATATCCTCCTTATTTGCGACGATACGTAATACGGCCACGTGTTAAATCGTATGGTGATAATTCTACCGTTACTTTATCACCAGGTAAAATGCGTATGTTATTCATGCGGATTTTACCAGATACATGTGCTAATACGATATGTCCATTTTGTATAAGTTCTACTTTAAACTTCGTGTTAGGTAATACTTCTATAACACGTGCTTCTGCTTCAATTAAATCCTGTCTTGCCATATACTCACTCCTTTTTTAAAGATGTTAAAATTTCATTTCCAGTCTCTGTAATTAAGATCATATGCTCAAAATGTGCACTTGGTTTATGATCAGTTGTAATTGTTGTCCAATTATCTTTAAGTACTCTAACATTTTTTGTACCTAAATTAACCATTGGTTCAACACAAATCGTCATACCTGGTTTTAACACAGGCCCAACATGTGGTTGCCCAAAATTTGGGACATATGGATCTTCATGTAAACTTCTACCGATACCATGTCCAGTAAATTCCTCTACAATGCCATAACCATAAGGTCTAATATATACTTCAATTGCATGAGATATATCAGAAACACGATTACCTGGTTTTGCAAATTTTAAACCTTCATAAAGTGATGCTTCAGTAACTTCTAACAATTTTTTAATGTCATCAGTAACTTCGCCAACAGGATAAGTGGTTGCTGAATCTGCATGATATCCTTTATAATTTACACCAAAATCTAATGTCACAATATCGCCTTCTTTAAGAATGACTTTCTTTGAGGGAATACCATGTACTACAACTTCGTTCACTGAAGCACAAATTGTTCCTGGAAAACCTTGATAACCTTTAAATGAAGGTATACCTCCAAGACTTCTGATGTGTGTTTCGGCAAGCTGATCGAGATGATAAGTTGAAACACCAGGGTGAATATGATTTTTAACCATTTCACGTGTTACTTCTAATATTCTACCTGCTTCTCGCATTAACTCGATCTCGCGATTTGATTTTATTTGAATCACTTGACCTCACCTAAAACTTTCATAATTTGTTCATTTGTGGCATCAATTTCTTTTGAACCATCAATATGAACACATAAATTTTGTTTCTCATAATAACCAACAACTGGTTTTGTTTGTTGAAGATAAATATCTATACGATTGAGTATTGTATCTTCTTGATCATCTACCCTTTGTATTAATCTACCACCGTCAATATCACAAATGCCTTCTACTTTAGGTTTATTGTTTTCAATATGATACACAGTGCCACATGTTTCACACACTCGACGACCACTTATTCTTTTAAGAAGTACGTCTTTTCCTGCTTGAATATCAAGCACTGCATCAATTTTCCAACCTTTTTGTTTCATCAATTGGTCTAATGCTTTTGCTTGACTGATATTTCGAGGATATCCGTCAAATAGAAATCCTTTTTGAACATCCTCTTTATTCAGTCTTAAGCGAACAATTTCATTTGTAATGTCATCAGGAACAAGTTCCCCATGATCAATATATGATTTTGCAATTTTACCAATTTTTGAATCACTATTAAAAAGTTCTCTAAATATATCGCCCGTAGAAATATGTGGAATTTGATAATGCTTAATTAATATCTCTGATTCAGTACCCTTACCAACACCTGGGGGGCCCATAATAATTAAACGCATTCCCTCATCTCCTAATTATCTAAAAATTGAACCATATTCATTCTGAGCTGCATCTGTTTCAACTTGTTGAGTCGTTTCAATTGCAACCCCAACAATAATCAATAAACTTGTACCACCTAATCGTACAGCACTTGCTTCTGCTGATGTAAAGTTAAAGATCAATGATGTCACAATCGGTAATATTGCTAGAATAACTAAATATAGTGTACCAATAACGGTAATCTTAAATAATAAACTTGCAATATAATCTTGTGTGTCAATCCCTGGTCTAATACCTGGAATATAAGAATTTGATTTTGATAAGTTATCTGACATTTTTTGTGGACTGATTTGTAAGAATGCATAAAAGAATGCAAAGATTATAATCAAGATCACATATACAATAAATCCAATGGGTTTACCTGTACTAAAAATATTAGTAAACCAAAGTGATAATGTATCAGATGCGGTTGTTGCACCAACGATTGAAAGTGGAATACTCATAACTGTCTGAGCAAAGATGACTGGAATAACACCACCAACGTTGAGTTTCATTGGAATATTTGAATCTGACTTACCTTGTCTATTTGCGTATTGAATTGGAATTTTACGTTGCGCAATTTGCATATATACAACACCAAATAAAATACCAAAATATAATAAGATAATAACGATAAACCAAACATATGACCATCCTGATGTCGTATTAATAATGTATTTAGACCATAATGCTGTCATCATTGTAGGTAAACTTGTTACAATCCCTGCAACGATTAATAATGAAGAACCATTACCAACACCTTTTTTAGTGATTAAACTTGCAAACCACATAGCAAGTGCAGTTCCAGATGCCATAACTATTGCCATATAAACATAGAATAAATAACGATAATTATCAACAACTGAACCTTCTAAGGAAGCTCTTAATAAACTACCTCTAGTTGAAAGTCCTAAGATAAGTGCTAATGCTTGAATAAATGCTAATATAATTGCCATATAACGAGTAATTTTATTTAGCTTTTGTTTACCAGTTTCACCTTGTTCACTATATTCTTTTAATTTGGGTATAACCATTTGTAATAACTGAACACCAATAGATGCAGTAATATATGGCGTAATACCTAATGACATAATAGATAGATTTTGAAGTGAACTACCACTAAAACTATTTAGAATTGAGAAATAATCACTGTTTTTGATGTAATCGACAACAGCATTAATTTCAACAAGTGGGATAGTCGTATTAGCCAAGATTCTTACGAATAACAGAATTAATAATGTAAATGCTATACGTAGCATAATTGTTTTGTTACTGAGAACTCTTTTTATACGTAACCACACTTTAAATCACCTCTACAGTTCCACCAGCTTTAGTAATTGCTTCTTCAGCAGCTTTTGAAAAGAAATTTGCTTTGACAGTTAATTTTTTTTCAAGTTCACCGTTTGCTAGTACTTTAATACCTGATTTTAATTTTTTAACTAAATTTGCTGAAACTAATAATTCTGGAGTTACAACATCACCGTCGTTAAACATATTTAAATCCTTTAAATTAACAATAGCATATTCTTTTCTATTAAAATTTTTAAATCCACGTTTTGGGAGTCTTTGGAAGAATGGAAGTTGTCCACCTTCAAACCCTGGACGAGTTCCTCCACCTGAACGAGAAAGTTGACCTTTGGTACCTTTACCGGAAGTTTTACCTGTACCACTACCAGTTCCGCGACCAATACGTTTTCTGTTCTTACGAGCACCTTCTACTGGTTTTAATTCGTTTAACATGGTTATCCTCCTTACTCAACTTCAGTTACAGAAACTAAATGTGAAATGGTTTTAATCATACCATTTACAGCATCGTTCGTTTCTTTAACTACAACTTGGTTCATTTTTCTTAAACCTAATGCATGTGCTGTTTTAACTTGATTAGGTTTATGTCCTATAAGACTTCTTGTAAGTTTAATTTGTACTTTCATATTATCCGAGCTCCGCAACATCTACACCACGTAGTTCAGCAACTTGTTCAGCAGTTCTTAATGATTTAAGACCTTCGAATGTTGCACGTACCATGTTAATCGGTGTGCTTGTTCCAATAGATTTGGATAAAATATCATGAATGCCGGCAAGTTCGAATACAGCACGAACAGGACCACCAGCGATGACTCCAGTACCTTCTGATGCGGGTTTTAAAAATACTTTACCAGCACCGTATACTCCTAAAACTTCATGAGGAATTGTAGAACCTACAGAAGGCACTTCAATCATGTTAGTTTTAGCATTTTCAATAGCTTTTTTAATTGCGTCAGGCACTTCTAGAGCTTTACCAGTTCCGAAGCCAACTTGGCCTTTTTTATTGCCAATGACTACAAGAGCTGCAAAACGGAAGCGACGTCCACCTTTAACAACTTTAGTAACACGGTTAATAGAAACGACGCGTTCTTCAAATTGTTTCTCTTCTTGTTCTTTCTTGAATCTTTCTCTAGCCATATGCTTCCTCCTTAGAACTCTAAGCCAGCGCTACGTGCGGCTTCAGCTAATGATTTAATACATCCGTGATATAAATAACCACTACGATCAAACACAACTGATTTAACGCCACCTGCAACTGCTTTTTCAGCAATCAACTTACCAACTGCCTTAGCTGATTCAATATTTGAATGCTTAAGACCTAATTCTTGACTACGTGCACTAAATAGTGTCGTTTGATTAACATCATCAATTAATTGTGCGTAAACTGCATTGTTTGAACGGTATACACTTAATCTTGGACGATCAGCAGTACCATCAACAATTTTACGAATACGAAGATGACGTTTTTGACGACTAATATTTTTTGATAATTTTTTAATCATATTTATATCATCCTCTCTTATTTAGCAGTTTTACCAGCTTTTCTTGGGACATATTCATTAACATAACGAATACCTTTTCCAAGATAAGGTTCTGGTTTTTTAACGCTTCTAATTTGTGCTGCAAATTCTCCAACAGCTTGTTTATTTGCACCTGAAATAATAACTTGTGTATTTTTGGGGATTTCAACTTTTAATCCAGCAGGTATTTCCATATTTACTAGATGAGAGAAACCCATATTTAGAACCACGGTGTTGCCTTGCAATACTGCACGATAACCAACACCACGAATTTCTAATTCTTTTTTAAATCCATCATGAACACCAACTACCATATTATGCAATAAAGCACGAGTTGTTCCGTGAATTTTTCTTGTGAAAATATCATCATTAGGACGTTTAACAGATACTGTTTGGTCTTTAACAATAATATCTAATGATTTGTTGAATTGGAATTCAAGTTCACCTTTAGGACCTTTAACTACTGCGTAGTTTTCAGGATTTACCGATACGGTAACACCAGCAGGAACTTGAATCACTTTATTACCTATACGTGACATGTTTTCCTCCTTATATTACCATACGTATGCTAACACTTCGCCACCAATTTGGGCTAAGCGCGCTTCGCGATCCGTCATGATACCTTTTGATGTAGAGATTAAAGCAATCCCTAATCCATTTAAAACTTTTGGTAATTCATCTACTGATGCATATACTCTAAGTCCTGGTTTCGATATCCTTTTTAAACCTTTAATTACACGTTCTTTAGTTGAAGTGTATTTTAAAGTAACAACAATTTTACCTTGAACGCTATCTTTTACGATAACATAGTCTACTATAAATCCTTCTTTCTTTAAAACTGATAAAATATCATTTTTAAGTCTAGAAGCAGGCATTTCAACTTTGTCATGACGCATACTGTTAGCGTTACGAATACGAGTTAACATATCCGCAATTGGATCAGTCATAACCATTTTTCTTCCTCCTTATTACCAACTAGCTTTTTTAACACCTGGTAATTCACCTTTATGTGCTAATTCACGAAATTGTAAACGTGATAAGCCAAACTTACGAATATAGCCTCTTGGACGACCATCAATAGAATCACGATTTCTTACACGAGTTGCAGATGCATTTCTTGGCAATTTTTGAAGTGCTAGATAATCACCTTTTGCTCTTAATTCAGCTGATTTTTCTCTGTATCGTTCAACTATGACTTTACGTTTTTCATTTTTTATGATTTTTGATTTTTTTGCCATATTGCGCCTCCTTATTTCTTAAACGGCATACCTAAGCCACGTAATAATTCACGAGCTTCTTGGTCTGTCTTAGCCGTTGTAACAATAACAATATCCATCCCACGAACTTTTTTAACTTTATCCAAGCTAATTTCAGGGAAAATAATTTGTTCTTTAATACCTACTGTATAGTTACCTCTACCATCAAATGAATTGGCAGAAATACCTCTAAAGTCACGAACACGAGGAAGTGCGACTGCAATTAATTTCTCTAAGAAATAATACATTCTATCTCCACGAAGTGTTACTTTAGCACCAATTGGCATACCTTCTCTTAATTTGAAGTTTGAAATTGATTTTTTTGCTTTAGTAACAATTGGTTTTTGTCCTGTTAATAATGCTAATTCAGCAACTGCGTCATCTAATACTTTAGGATTAAATACTGCATCACCAAGACCCATATTTACAACGATTTTATCAATTTTAGGAACTTCCATAATTGATTTATAATCGAAGGCTTTAATGAGTTCTGGTCTTACGACGTTTTCGTATTGATTTTGAATTACGCTCATATTTATCCTCCTTAGTTATCTAAGCTTTCGCCAGATTTTTTAGCATAGCGCATTTTAATTGGTTTACCATTTTTATCTAATGTTAATTCACCATTCTTATCTGTTTTAAATTTATATCCCACACGTGTTGGCACATTTAATTTAGGATCAAGAATTGCAACATTAGAAACTTGCATTGGCGCTTCTACTTCAATAATACCGCCTTTATCGTTTTGGTTTTTTGGTCTTTCATGTTTTTTAACCATGTTAACACCTTCCACCAATACTTTATCAATTTTAGGATATACTTTTAAGACGCGGCCAGTCTTACGAGTTTTACTTCCTTTTTTATCAGTTACAAATTGATCACGCCCAGCAATCACTGCAACTGTGTCTCCAGCTTTAATATACATAGACTTGACCTCCTTATAGTACTTCTGGAGCTAAAGATACGATCTTCATAAAGTTCTTATCTCTTAACTCTCTTGCCACTGGACCAAAAATACGAGTTCCACGTGGATTTAAATCATCTTTTATAATAACTGCTGCATTTTCATCAAATTTAATGTATGAACCATCTGCACGGCGAAGACCTCTTCTTGTTCTTACGATTACTGCTTTTACTACTTCACCTTTTTTAACCATACCGGCAGGTGTTGCATTTTTAACAGTAACAACAACGACGTCTCCAATATTTGCATAACGACGACGAGTTCCACCTAATACTTTGATGACAAGGACTTCTTTAGCCCCTGTATTATCAGCAATAGCTAAACGACTTTCTTGTTGTATCATTGTTTCGTCCTCCTTACGCTAAGTCGGATTTAGCAACAACTTCTAAAAGACGGAATCTTTTAGTCTTTGATAACGGTTTGGTTTCCATAATAGTTACAGTATCACCAATACCTGCTAAACCTGCTTCATCGTGCACATGAAATTTTTTCGATACCTTTATATTTTTACCATATAAAGGCGATTTTTTGTATGTGTCAACAATCACGGTAATCGTTTTATCCATTTTGTCAGATACAACTGTTCCGGTGTAGACTTTTCTTTGTTTACGTTCCATGGTATCCTCCTTATTCTGTACGTTCACTGATGATTGTCTTCATTTGTGCAATCGTCTTTTTAACTTGACTAATTCGAGCTGTATTTTCAAGTTGACCTACTGCAAGTTGAAAGCGTAAGTTAAATAACTCTTTTTTAAGCTCGATTATTCTTTTTTCTAAGTCAGCAGTAGTTGCTTTTCTTATTTCTGGTGCTTTCACGCTTGCTCACCTCTTTTTACAATTTTACATTTAATCGGTAATTTGTGTGAAGCAAGGCGAAGTGCTTCTTTTGCAATTTCCTCAGAAACACCATTAACTTCAAACATAATTTTACCTTGTTTAACAACTGCCACCCAATGGTCAGGAGCACCTTTACCGGAACCCATACGCACTTCAAGTGGTTTTTTAGTTTTTGCTAAATGAGGGAATATATTAATCCATACTCTCCCCAATCTTTTCATATGTCTTGTCATCGCAATTCTGGCAGCTTCAATTTGACGATTGGTAATCCATGCACCTTCTTGTGCAACTAATGCGAAATCACCATTTAAAATTTCATTTCTACCTTTTGCTTTACCTTCGTAACTTACACGATGAGGACGACGATATTTTGTTCTTTTAGGCATTAACATGATTATTTGCCTCCCTTATCGTTACTATATCTGCGATTACGCTTTGGATCATTACCTCTACTACTTTTTGATCTCTCAAATTGTTTTTTAAGATTTTCTTCTCTAGTTTGTCCGGGTAATACTTCTCCGTTGTAAATCCATACTTTGATACCTAAAATACCATATGTAGTATGTGCTTCAGCAGTAGCATAATCAATATCTGCGCGTAGTGTATGTAAAGGAACTTGTCCTTCAGAATAACCTTCGCTTCTTGCCATTTCAGCGCCGCCTAAACGACCAGCAATTAAAGTTCTCGCACCTTTAGCACCAGATTTTAAAGCTCTTGAAATTGCTATTTTTTGAACACGTCTAAATGATGCACGATTTTCTAATTGTTGTGCAATACTTGCAGCAACTAATGTTGCTACTCGTTCTGGTTTTTGTACTTCAACAACATTAAATAATATTTCTTTTAATGTCATTTTTTCTAATTTTACAACAACTTCTTTTTTAGTTACTGCATCACGTCCGATAACAACACCAGGTTTAGCTGTGTGAAGTGTTATTTTCACACGATCTTTACCACCTTTACCTTTAACGCGTTCAATTTCAATGTGAGAAACAGCAGCATTTTTGTAATAGTCATTTAGGAATTTACGAATTTGAGCATCTTCTTTAACGAGAGCAGGTACTAGATTTTTATCTGCATACCATTTTGAATCCCAATTGCGGATGATGCCAAGACGCATGCCTACTGGATTAACCTTTTGTCCCATGTTTGCTCACCTCTACTCTTTCTCAGCCACAACTACAGTAATGTGGCTTGTTCTTTTCTTAATGATGTCGCCTTGACCTTTTGCACGTGGCAATAGTCTTTTTAAACGAACACCTTCATTAACATATATTTCTTTTACAAACAAGTCATCAACATTTAAATTGAGATTGTTTTCTGCGTTTGCAGTTGCACTATTTAAAACTTTAAGAATAATTGGTGAGGCAGCACGTGGTGTAAACATTAAAATAGCTTGTGCTTCTTTAATATTTTTCCCGCGAACTAGATCAGCAACTAATCTTGCTTTACGTGGCGCAATACGAACTGTTTTAGCAATAGCTTGTGCTTCCATGTGATCTCCTCCGATTATATCTTCTTAGCTTTTCTATCGTCTTTACCATGTCCATGATAAGTACGTGTTGGTGCAAATTCACCAAATTTATGTCCAACCATATCTTCAGTCACATATACAGGTACATGTGATTTTCCATTATAAACTGCAACCGTGTGTCCAATGAAATCTGGGAAAATTGTTGAACGACGTGACCAAGTTTGTATTACTTTTTTTTCATTGACAGCATTTTGTTTTTGCACTTTTTCTAATAAATGATAATCACAAAATGGGCCTTTTTTTATTGAACGTGCCATAAATTTCCTCCTACTTCGTACGACGACGAACGATTAAATCGCTTGACGCTCTTTTAGAATCACGTGTTTTAACACCGCGGGCTTTTTTACCCCAAGGCGTCATAGGTGATTTTCTACCAATTGGTGTTTTACCTTCACCACCACCATGTGGGTGATCATTAGGATTCATAACTGAACCTCTAACTGTTGGTCTAACGCCCATGTGTCTAGTTCTACCGGCTTTACCAATATTAACTAATTCCCATGATTCATTTCCAACTACACCTACTGTAGCACGGCAAGTACCTAAAATCTTTCTAACTTCACTTGATTGCAAGCGAACCAATACATATTTTGCTTCACGACCTAAAATTTGGACAGATGTACCAGCACTACGTGCGATTTGTCCACCTTTGCCTGGGCTTAATTCAACATTATGAACTATAGTCCCTACTGGAATATTCATGATTGGCATTGTATTACCAACTTTAATATCTACTTGTTCACCTGAAACAACTTCCATACCTACTTCTAGACCTTTAGGTGCTAAGATATATCTCTTTTCACCATCCGCATAATATACAAGGGCAATATTTGCTGTACGATTTGGATCGTATTCAACAGTTGCAATTTTACCTGCAATATTGTCTTTGTTACGTTTAAAATCAATTACACGATATTTTCTTTTAGCGCCACCACCGATATGTCTAACAGTGATTTTACCTTGGGCATTTCTTCCGCCCGATTTAGAAATTGGCTCTAGTAGTGATTTTTCAGGAGTAGATGTTGTAATTTCTTCGAATGTTAACACACTCATGTTACGACGTCCATTGGTCGTCGGTTTGTATTTTTTAACCGCCATTTTGGTTAAACCTCCTCTAATTTTTCACTTATACTGTGAAGGCATCAATCTTTTGTCCTTCTGGAAGTTGGACAACAGCCTTCTTATATGCTGATTTAAAACCTTCGTATTTACCAACTTTTTTAGCTTTTGGTAATACGTTAACTGTGTTGATTTTAATAACTTCAACACCAAAGATTGCTTCAACCGCTTTTTTGATTTCTACTTTATTTGCTTTTTTATCAACTTTAAAAGTATATCTATTAGAACTTTCAATTAATTTCATTGATTGTTCTGTAATGATTGGAGCTTGAATAATATCATAATACTTAGTCATTATTTAGTACCTCCTCTAAAGCTGCTACTGCATCCTTAGTAAGAATTAAGTTTTTACAATTTAATAAATCATAAACACTTACATGATTTGCTGAAGCTAATGCAACAGTTGGGATATTTCTTGATGCTAACACTAAACTATCATCAAATGAAGCAGATACCACTAAAGTTTTACCTTCTACTTTTAAGTTTGATAAAACTTCAATAAATAATTTTGATTTAGATTCAGCTAATTCAATTGAGTCAACTACTATTAATTGATTTTGTTGTAATTGATAAGATAAAGCTGATCTTAAAGCAAGTTGTCTAACTTTTTGATTTAATTTAATTGCATAACTTCTTGGTGTTGGCCCGAATACAACGCCACCGTGTCTCCATTGTGGAGAACGTATAGAACCTTGACGCGCACGTCCTGTTCCTTTTTGACGCCATGGTTTTCTACCACCGCCGGAAACTTCACTACGATTTTTAACGCTGTGAGTTCCTTGTCTCATTGCAGCTCTTTGTGCATTTACTACATCATATAGAGCTTGTTGATGTGGTTCAATTCCAAATACGAAATCTGACAATAATAAGTCGGCGACTTTGTTACCAGATTGATTTAATATGTCTACTTTTGGCATTTTCAAGTTCCTCCTTATTTATTCCCTTTAACAGCAGATCTCACCATAACCAAACCTTTTCTAGGCCCTGGGACACTACCGCTAATTAACAATAATTGATTTTCAACGTCAACTTTAACCACTTTTAAATTTTGAATCGTTACTTGTTCAGCACCCATATGTCCCGGAAGGTTTTTACCCTTCATGTTTCCTTTAATTGGACCCATTGAACCTGGACGACGATGGTATCTAGAACCATGAGCCATTGGCCCGGTTGATTGATTATGACGTTTGATACTACCTGCAAAACCTTTACCTTTTGTTACTCCTGTAACATCAACTGTTTCGCCATCTACAAATAATTCTATACTGACAGGTGCACCTACCGCTAAGTTTGTTAACTCATTTCCTAGCTCTTCTTTAAAGCGGATTTCTTTAATGAAGCGCTTAGGTGCTGTATCAGCTTTTGCAACATGTCCTAATTCGGGTTTGTTGCTTAATTTTTCTCTTTTAGTTTCGAAACCAACTTGTGTTGCTACATAACCATCTATTTCAACAGTTTTTTGTTGTAGTATAACATTGTCAGCCACGTCTACAAGAGTAACGGGAACTAACTTTCCATTTTCATCGAAAATTTGAGTCATTCCAACTTTTCTACCTAAGATTCCTTTGGCCATAACCTGTTACCTCTTTCTTAATTATTTTTTAAGTACAATATCAATACCTGATGGTAAATCAATATCCATCAATGCACTAATTGTTTTAGGATTTGGATCAATGATTTGGATTAAACGCTTGTGAGTTCTTCTTTCAAATTGTTCACGTGAATCTTTGTTTACGTGTGGTGAACGAAGAACCGTAAATATTTCTTTTTGCGTTGGAAGTGGAATTGGACCTTGAACAGTCGCACCAGTTCTTAACGCACTTTCAACAATTTTCTTAGCAGCGTCATCAATTAATCTGTGATCGTAAGCCTTTAAACGAATTTTAATTATGTCTTTTGCCATTTTTTTAAGCTCCTTTCGCCTATATTCATGTTATAGACTTGCTCCATGGAAAAACCTAACTTCATAGACAACGGCTATCCGTGTGTCAGCAACCTTCCATTTCACAGCCTTACCGTGTATGCACACGAGCGTAGTTATTATATATGAAAAGAGATAGAAATGCAACCATTTTCTACCTCTTTTGTATTTTTATTTTTTAATTTAGACTTTTTATAGAAGCTTTTTCCATTCTTCTTTTTTGTGATACACCAATAAATCTGCCTCGAGTCCTCTCATGATTAGAAACAATCTCTTCTCCTAGTCTAATAGATGACAAAGGAATAATAAAATGAGTAAACCCCGAATTAATTAATTTTTGAAAAATAAATTTTTTTCTTAATACATTTCCACCAATTAAATGTTTCATTCTAATCCCGTTTCTTCTCATGTGTTGATGTGCATCAAGCACATACGGTAATTGTTCTGTTTTAAAATCAATCCAAGCCATTTCATCATATCTACCATATGACAATGATGTTTCCTCAATATAGGTATCTAAATCTAAAATATTAAAATCGCTTTTTACGAAATCTTCGATTTGATCAATTGAATTATCAGTTTGTAAAAAACCAACAATATATGGCATTAGTTCTTTAGGCAATTTT
>Ga0172378_10002943_pt1 | contig 15978 bp, 18 predicted proteins | sample GrowelOW332metaG_FD_119755 | JGI IMG/M metagenome (GOLD analysis project Ga0172378, IMG submission 119755) | Groundwater microbial communities from an aquifer near a municipal landfill in Southern Ontario, Canada - Pumphouse #3_1 metaG | ecosystem: Environmental > Aquatic > Deep subsurface >... | reverse complement strand
TAAGAGTTCTTTCTCTATCGGGCCGTATTCATCGACAAGGTCGAAATGCATCGGCTTGCCTACATGCTGTAAGCCTGATTTGCATGCCATACTGCTTTGTAATAGTTTTGACTTGAGGTGATAGGTTTTCCCATCCTTGATCAGGTAGGTTCCTGTTTCAATGAAACAAAACGTAATGTCTGACTGTACACAGGCTTGGTGAAGGCCTTTGACCCAATCGATGTCACAGGGGCGGGGATTGTCGTAGTTCTCCCCTCCGACGAGTACTTGCTCAATCTGGTTCGTAGCCAGATAAGCAGAGATGTCGATGGGACCCAAAAGGGGAGCGCACATGATTCCCTTGTGCTTGAAAGGAAGGTCGAGCAAGAGAGGAATACGCTGATCAGCCCTTTTTTGGTTCTCACAGGTGACGTTGAACATAACATGGTCCCACCCGTCGTTCCAATCTGAGGGAAGACATGTTGAAACCCGTTCAGGCCTTTTGGTTAACAAGAAAAATTTTACATCCCTGCGTTGTCGGATGAGACGCCATGCCTCATCCCTCCATGCGTCAGCTTGCTCGAGAAAGAAGTCGCTGGTCATACAGACGCGAAGCATCTCCCCGGACTGTACGGTATATCTGCCTTTTCTATCCTGATGTAAAGGGTAGGTAAAGCCGGCTTTTGTACGGAAAATGTCCCTACCGTCCATACCACGCTTACGGTCAAGGGCATACATGTAGCAATTCTGACAGCCTTCACTGCATTTGATGCATCCATGCCAAGGGTTCCAAATGTCATGCATGTAAATACTCCACGCATGTATAGTACACTATGGATTGCCTATGGAGCAAGAAAAACCCCCATCCAAAAGGACGAGGGTTGGCAGCATTACTCACGTGAGCTTATTCTAACTCAGAACTTTCATCCTCAAATGACTTGTTCCTACGTTTTCTTACACAATCGGTAAGCAAGTATTCAATCTGCCCATTGATTGAGCGAAAATCGTCATCAGCCCAACGGGCCAACTCTTCCCACAGCGACGACGATAGACGCAGCAATACTTGTTTTTTAGCTTTATCCTTTGCCTCCATACGTCATCTTCCTTTCGTGTTAATAGAGTGATCCGCTGTTTACGATCGGCTGGACATCACGGTTGCCGCATAGGACTACCAAGAGGTTGCTCACCATCGAAGCCTTACGCTCTTCATCAAGGGTTACAATACCATTTTTATTCAGCTGATCGAGAGCCATTTCCACCATGCCTACTGCACCTTCAACAATTTTCTGGCGTGCAGCAATAATGGCGGATGCTTGCTGTCGTTGCAACATGGCTGCAGCAATCTCGGGGGCATAAGAGAGGTGGGTGATCCTGGCTTCGAGTATTTGCAATCCTGCTACCTCAACCTTCGACTGCAACTCACGCTGCAAATCCTGGGCGACCTCTGTGCTGCTTCCACGTAGTGATTTCTCATCCTCTTCGGAGTCGTAGGGGAAAAGTCTTACTACGTTGCGAAGGGCAGAGTCACATTGGATGGATAAGTATTCTACATAGTTGTCTACGCTGAAGACAGCCTTTGCCGTATCAACAACCTTCCAAATGACTACAACACCGATAATAATCGGATTTCCCAGGGCATCGTTCACTTTTTGCTTGTCATTGTTCAGTGTCAGCGCCTTGAGGGAAATCTTTTTCTTGGGGAATTGGATGGTATAGGTAGTAGACATTTTACCCGGTTCGGTTTTTGATTCAGGCTTTGAAGTGGAAGATGCTGTATCGGTATTGGTAATTGGATTAACCGCACTTACAAACGGATTGACCCAGAAGAACCCTTCTTTCTTGAGCGTCCCGTAGTACTTGCCGAACAGGGTGAGTACCAATGCTTCATTGGGCTTTACAATTTTCAGTCCGGCATAAAGAATGGGTCCAACGACGAAACCATAGAGAGCACTCACTACCACCACAAGAAAGCGTAGGAGAGCAGGCATGTCGGCAACAAAGCCTATGACAAAGAACACACAGCATGCAAGAATCAGGGCAGTGTTGAGCAGAAGGAATGCAAAACCATTCGCCACACTGGTCAAGATCTTTTCTTGGGAGTAGACAGGTTCATTCATACGAATGCCTCCAAAATGATTCATAAAGATATCAAAACGATATCATCTAGATATTCCTACGTTTGTGTTGTTTTGTCAAGCCGAGCATTCACTTTTTCATGCGTGTACTAGGTATGTATGAACTTTATTAAAAGATATTCATTTTGCTAGAATTACCATACAAACAAAGGGATATTTTTTTACAGGGAACATACTTGCTACATCATTCCTAGTAAAGTGCTAGGTTCTGTGTGCAATCCTCCCTTTTTCTGCTATACTATGACATACTAGCAATAAGGGAGCGCCTATGCAGAACTGGAAAATCAAAGATGCAGAAAAGCTATACCGAATCAATGATTGGGGAAACGGCTATTTCCATATAGCAGATACCGGGGAAGTAGAAGTAAGGTTGAAGGACAAGTCACCACAGTCCTCCATAAGCTTGCTCTCCATCGCCAAGGGGCTGCAGGAACGAGGGATGAAACTTCCCGTTCTCCTTCGTTTTTCCAATATTTTGGATGACCGCATCCAGCATATCAATGAGAGTTTCCTGAATGCAATCAAGGATGCCGGATACCAGGGAACCTATCGCGGTGTGTATCCGATAAAGGTGAACCAACAACAACAGGTAGTCGAGGAAATTTGCAAATATGGGCAGCAGTACCATCATGGGTTGGAAACCGGCAGCAAAGCCGAACTCATTATAGCCTTGGCCCATATTGATGATCCTGAGGCGTATGTCATTTGCAATGGGTATAAGGATGAAGAGTATATAGATCTTGCGCTCAAAGGATTGCAACTGGGTATTCAGACTGTGCTGGTTGTGGAAATGCCCGGAGAAGTCGGGATCATCCTGCAACGATCACGGGCGTTGGGTATTAAGCCGAACATCGGCCTACGTATGAAACCCTCAACCATGGCAAGCGGCCATTGGACGGACAGCGGTGGGGACCGCAGTGTTTTCGGACTGAATACCACGCAGGTCGTCCAAGTTGTAGACCGGCTTCGCAAAGAGAATATGTTGGATTGCCTGAAACTGTTGCACTACCATCTGGGAAGCCAAATTCCCAACATTCACGATATTCGTGTCGGCGCAACCGAAGCCGCTCGGTTCTATGCAGGGTTGGTACACGAAGGTGCTGCCATGGGATTGTTGGATATGGGAGGCGGCTTGGCCATCGATTATGATGGCAGTCACTCAAACAGTTCAAACAGTCGAAACTATTCAACCAAAGAGTATTGTGATGACGTGGTTGAGGAAATCATGACCATCTGCAAGGAAGAAAACATTCCCCATCCAACGCTCATCAGTGAGTCGGGAAGGGCTCTTGTCTCCTACTATTCGGTTCTGTTGATGAACATTCTCGATACCAATGTATTCTGGGATGGGAAGAACAGCGAAGAGGATGTCTACGACGATGCTATGATGCCCGCCTTGGAGAACCTCTTGTATGTACGGACCATGCTCAACGAGAAGAATGCCCAGGAATGTCTGAATGACTTGAATTATTATCGCGAGGAAAATCGCAATAAATTTTTGTACGGCAAGGTGAACATGCGCGAGCGGGCCGCTGCAGAACATGTATATTGGTCGATCATCGCTGAGATCCAGCAAAAGTATGGCGATATTCACTCTTCCGAAATACAGAAGCTGGAGCACCAACTTTCCGATATCTATTACGGGAATTTCAGCTTGTTCCAATCGCTTCCCGATGTATGGGCCATTGACCAGATGTTTCCCATTATGCCGATCCATCGTTTGGATACCAAACCGGAACGCAAGGCGGTATTGTCCGATATCACCTGTGATAGCGAAGGAAAAATCGACAAGTTCATTACCAGCTCAGGCGTCTCCAACACCTTGCCGCTTCACAGCCTGACAGAAGATGAGGATTACATTCTAGGTGTTTTCTTGGTGGGGGCTTATCAGGAGACTTTAGGGGATTTGCACAACCTGCTTGGGGATACCAATGTAGTTTCCATCACGTATGATGACGATGGAACATTCAGTTTGCACAATGAGCTGGAAGGGGATACGGTTGCCGATGTGCTCAGCTACGTGGAGTATGAGCCGAAACGCCTTGAGGCCATGATTCGTACCAAGGCGGAAAAGGCAGTACAAGAGGGTAGGATTACGGTACAGGAAAGAAGACGGATCATCTCAGCCTATACTGCTGGCTTGAGGGGGTATACCTATTACGAGACCGACCAAGAGGAGTAAGGGATGAACAAGAAACGTTTGATAATTATTGGTGCTGGGGGAGTTGGCAATGTTGCAGTGCGCAAGTCCGCACGCATGGAAGACCTCTATGAAGAGATATTGCTCGCCAGCAGAACCAAGGCAAAGTGTGACGCCATCGCCAAGGAAGCAGGACCTGTTCCCATCCGCACAGCAGAGGTGGATGCAGACGATGTGCAAGCCCTTGTTTCCCTTATCAGGAATTTCAAGGCGGATGTATTGCTCAATGTAGCCCTTCCGTATCAGGACCTTACTATTATGCAGGCCTGCCTGGAGTGTGGAGTGCACTATGTGGATACTGCAAACTACGAACCCAAGGATGTGGCGCATTTTGAATACTCGTGGCAATGGGCATTCAGGGAAAAATTTGAAAAGGCCGGCTTGACCGCTCTGCTTGGCTCGGGTTTCGACCCCGGGGTAACCAATGTGTTTACCTCGTATGCCGCCAAGCATTACTTTGACGAGATGCACTATCTTGATATTGTAGATTGCAATGCCGGCGACCATGGCAAGAGTTTTGCAACCAACTTCAATCCAGAAATAAATATACGGGAAATTACCCAGAACGGAAAGTATTATGAGAAGGGTGAGTGGCTGGAAACAGAACCGCTAGAAATTCACCAGAATGTAGACTATCCGCGGGTAGGTTCGAAGGAGAGCTATCTCCTCTTCCACGAAGAACTGGAATCACTGGTGATGCATTACCCCACCCTCAAGCGTGCCCGCTTCTGGATGACGTTCAGTCAGCAATACATCACCTTTTTGAGGGTCCTTGAGGAGGTCGGCATGACTAGTATCAAACCGATCGAGTATCAGGGTATGGAAATACAACCTCTTCAGTTCCTGAAGGCAGTGCTTCCCGAGCCTTCCTCACTGGGACCCAACTATCAAGGCCAGACTTCCATCGGTTGTCAGATCAGGGGAGTGAAGGATGGAAAGGAACGCACCCTTTTTATTTTCAACAACTGCAGTCATCAGATGGCTTATCAGGATACCAAAGCACAGGCAGTCTCCTATACCACAGGAGTTCCTGCAGCCCTTGGTGCCAGTTTGGTTGCAAGAGGAATTTGGAATGCACCAGGGGTATGGAACATGGAGCAGTTTGACCCCGACCCGTTCCTTGCAGAACTCGGGAAAATGGGTCTTCCCTGGGAAGTCGTTGTAGATGGCAAGCTTGCCTTTGGAAAATAGAGCATGATCGATACCAAGCAGATATCCCATACTCCAGCCTTTGTGCTGGAGTATGAAGCCTTACAAAAAAACCTTGCCCTTATCAAGCAACTGCAAGATCAGGTGCCGGTCAAATTTCTCTTCGCACTCAAGGGTTTTGCCATGCACTCTGTTTTTCCAGAGCTGGCGGCTTCTGCATGCGGGGCAACCATATCCTCACTCAATGAGGCTCTCCTCGCTTCTCCTTACTTTTCAGAAGTGCATGCGTATGCTCCAGTGTATCAAGACCGTGAGTTCGAGACCATTGCCAGGATTGCCAAGCATATTACCTTCAATTCCCTCAACGAGTATGAGAAACATACGAAAGACTGCCCAAGAGCCAGCAAAGGTCTGAGAATCAATCCACTGTATTCTGCAGTTGAAACAGAACTTTACGACCCCTGTGCGATCGGTTCACGCCTGGGTGTCCTTCCCCAAGCGTTGCCGACACTCCCTGAAGGCTTGAGCGGCCTGCATTCACACAACCTTTGTGAAAGCACGGCGCATGATCTTGAGCAAACCCTGGTTTCCATCGAAAAACACTATGGGCATTTGCTTCCTTCCATTTCTTGGCTCAACCTTGGAGGGGGGCATCTGGTAACCAAAAAGGGCTATGACCTTGAGCTGTTCAAGGCCGTCCTCTCATCCTTCTGTATGCGTCATCCCCATATTCAGCTGTATCTGGAACCCGGGGCGGCGTTTGTCTGGGAAACAGGGTACTTGGCTACCAGAATTCTTGACATCGTACAAAATCAAGGCATCACCACACTGATGCTTGATACCTCGTTTGCCACCCATATGCCCGATTGTTTGGAAATGCCGTATGCTCCTCAGGTGGTAGGAGCTGAAATCGTTCACGAGGGAGGGTACCGCCTGGGAGGCTGTAGCTGCCTGGCAGGCGATTGGGTAGGTTCGTATCGCTTCAAGAAACCACCCAAAGTAGGTGATACGCTTCTTTTGTGTGACATGATGCACTACACCATGGTAAAAACTACCATGTTCAACGGTATTGCACTTGCTGACATCGGCATGGTTCGAGACGGGCTGTACCAGATTGTCAAAACGTTCAGCTTTGATGACTATCAAAGACGATTATCGTAGGAGAATGTATGGAACATTGGTTTCTTGACTCGGAATTTCCCAATGCTGATCCCCAAAAGGCACACTTTCATGTCATTCCTTTTCCCTTGGAGGAGACTGTCTCCTACATGGGTGGAACCAAACATGGTCCATCTGCCATTATTGAGGCTTCCGGACAATTGGAGCAACTGGTGGAAGGCTACGGCAATCCGGGACTGCTTGGCATTCATACAACCCTCAATGTAGAAATGAATGAAAACGGTGAGGACTCCATCGAGCGGGCAAGCAAGGCAATGCTCAATGCACGTACCTGTAATGCTATTCCTGTTCTCTTGGGTGGGGAGCATTCGGTGACCAATGCCGCCATCGATTTACTGCTTTCCTATGAAGATGTTGGGGTATTGCAGTTCGATGCCCATATGGATTTACGCGATACATATGAAGAGAGTAAACTCAGCCACGCCTGTGTTATGCGTAGGGTGGTGGAGAAGGGTATACCCCTTTTTCAGGTAGGAATCAGGAATTTCAGTGAAGAGGACCTTGCCGCAAGAGAACGCTATCAGGTAGGGCATTACGATGCATCCTACCTCTATCGCTGTAAGGATCTCTCTACGCTACAGCTTCCTGCGACGTTCCCGAAAAAGCTCTATATAACCTTCGATGTGGATGGTTTTGACGCCTCGCTGATGAGCGCAACCGGCACCCCCGATCCAGGTGGACTATCCTGGTGGGATGCCATCACGCTGTTGGAAAGCTTGACCGAGGGTAGGACGATTATCGGCATGGATGTGGTGGAGCTTGCACCCAATCAACTCCACCACCCAAGCTATACAGCTGGTAAACTCGTCTACTTCCTGATGGGCTTAGCGGCCAAGCGCAACTCCTAAGGCTTTTGCCTCGGCCAAGGCTGTTTGGTCGGGAGTGTCCTCGGCAATTACAGGTTCTGCTGCCAGCAGCGCACCGCTTTTACGGGTGGTTTCCTGCCACTCTCGCATCCACTGACCATCACCCCAGCCATACGAACCAAACAGGGCGACGGTTTTTCCGCTGAGATGAGGCAACAACGATTCAAACATCGGCTCAAACACCTCTTCCTCCAAGCTTTCACTGCCCATGGCAGGACACCCAAAGGCAAAGGCGTCGTAACTGTCCAGCATATCTGCTGAAAACATACCGGCGCTGATGACTTTTGCAAAGGCTCCAGCTTCCCGTACACCCTCGATAACGGCATCGGCCAACGCCTGTGTATTCCCTGTTCCACTATAATAGACAACTGCAATCTGTTTCATATATGTTTCCTTTGAACCGTCAAATCCTCTAGTTTTTTTCCTTTCTGGTGCAACTCAAGGTAGAGACGGGTACATTTCTTATATTGTGCGAACACCTTTTTGGCTTGTTGGACATCCGTATATACTTTCCAACATCCATCACATTTACCGTCACACCCCTTATTACGGATAAAAGCTTGTACATCAGATGCCGGATACCCCAAAAAGAGACCGATTTCATGGGGAAACTGTTCTTCATGGTCCAAGCGGTGCATGAGATGCTCAATTGAATCCGCGAGCGGACAAATCGGATACCCCAAGGGACACAATATGTGTTGTACTTCCTTCAGCTTCAACTTGTGTTCCAAGAGGTTGGGCCGATGTACATACATCAAATACAAATCTTTTTTTTGCTGCAGGAGTGTTACAACAACGCCTTTAGGATTCAATTTAATGTTCCACTGCTCAACGGTCGTATGCAAAGCTTCAAAATCTGTAGTGCGGTAACTGATTAAACTACCTACCTTGAGCGCGGCCAAGGTAGGAGATGCAAAACGTATGATAAGTTCGTCTGACACGGCTTTCCTCAATGTGTAGTAGGTTAGCATATGCTAACTCTTGCATAGTAGAACACAAAAGAAAGGATTTGGTCAATACCTATAAATATAGTAGGAATTAAGGCTGGGTAGTATCGATTACTCCCACCAGCTTTTTCATTTTTTGGGCCAAGGTCGATGCAGCGCCAAAATGTTTGGTCGCCTGATTGTGGGCCCAGTGATATAAAACCGTAGCGTCATCAAAGTTACCCAGTTTTCGATAACAGCGTCCGATATGTACCAAAAGGCCGATTTTTTCAGCTTCCGTGGCAAATTGCTCCTCGCTATCAAGATAGGAGCGTACTACCAAGTAGTGGTCGAGGGCCTGTCGATACTTTTTCATTTTCTCCAGGCAGAAAGCGAGGCCGCAACGGGCCATGACTGCCTGGCTGGAAACAGAACCCGCCAACTCTTCCAGAAGGGAAAGAACATGCTTTCTGATCACCAATTCCTGGGAGTAGAGTTGTTTGGCATGCTGAATATCCGCTTGGAAACACAAGGCATCGATATATAGGTCATATCTGCTTCCACTATCCTGTGACCATGGAAGGGCGAGCAGCGAAGTAGCGATGCCCAGTGCCTCATCCAGTTGATTATCATCAAGATAGGAAAGGCCGAGGGCAAGTAGTGCCTCGAGGGTTCGTTCATCTTCCTGGCCGTACAGTGAAAGGCTGGTCTGATAAATTTGTTGGGCGATTTCCAATTCACTGGAGGTATCACGGGCCTGTAGATACGCCATATTCAACTCACTCATCACCACGACATATTGGGGGTTCATCGGTCCATGTTCGTTGAAGTGGGCGATACGCTGCTTCTCAAGATCTGCTATCTGCTGGTGGATCTTGGCAAAGTAGATGGGATCGTCGAGTTCACTCGTCAACAAAAGTCGTGCAAAGTAGTTTTCCATACAACAAGTATACACAGCTTGCAGGTCAATCAACAAGCGTTTGTCAGTTTTTGCAGGCCCTGAGTGCAAGATAACAATCGTGTACATAACTATCCATCATCATGCAACCGGCTGTATCGGTATAGAGATCGGTAATGTGAAAACCGCAGTCGGTAACTCCTCCAAGCAAATCCTCAAGCGTATGGCTGAACTCGACGGTATCATGGTTTTTCATTCGCTTCTCCAATTGTTTGGCACTCAGACTGTTCAGATCGGAGTAGGGAAGTGTGTATTTGACACGCAGTTTGTTTTTCAATGCACGTTTCTCGTCAAACATATAGAGTACTGGATTGGTTATCGATGTAAGGAAATAGCCTTTGGTCCGTAAAATCCGATAGCAGTGACGGTACATGGCTTTTACATCGTCAATGAAACAGGATGAGGTGGGATTGTAGATGAGGTCGAAAGAAGCATCCTCAAAGCAGGAGAGATCACGCATATCCCCACGAACCAATTGAATATCCAAGTTGAGTTTCTCAGCATATGAGGCATCTTGGGCCAATTGCTTCTTTGAAACATCGAAAACAGTTACCTGGGCACCTGCTAAAGCAAGGAGTACTGCTTGCTGCCCGCCACCTGAAGCAAGAGCCAAGACTTTTTTGCCGGCAATGTCTGCGACCCATGAAGCAGGTACTTTCTTAAAAGGAGAGAGAACCATATCGAGTTCGCCTTTGCGGGCTTTGTCGATTTGTTCTTGTGTGCAACCATCAGTCCATATATTATTGCGACCGACTTCCCAGTCCCATGCTTTAGCATTCTGTTCTACGTACGTATCCATGGTCTGACCATAGCATACAAACACATTCGATGCAATTATGGAAAAACCAACTATTTTTCTGATAAATAGTTAGAAGAAATTGGCGTATAGGTAAGCACTCCCTGTACTTGGTGGGAGTGCATGAGCCTGATTGCTTGGATGGAACAGTTCAATCTTGTAGTCTCTGGAAGGCTGACCAGGTGTGCGTTGCGAAACAGCGTAACATGCTCTGTAAACGGAGAATCGGTGAATTGTACGGGAAGTTCCTTCAACATCGAAACCAAGTAGGATTGTAAAGTGCGTAGTTGCTGACTTTTGGTTATGCCAAGCCAGATAATGTTTCCCCCGGGCTTGGTAAACATGCCAAGCTGTGAGAACTCAAGCGAAATAGGGTCGCAGGGAAGCTTTTGGAGTACCTTGGTTAGATTGGCAAGCAGCCGAGGGTCCTGCTCACCCAGAAAGCTGAGGGTGAGGTGTAGATTGCTGATAGCAGTCCTTCTTCCTTTGAGAAGCAAAGGCTGTAGTGTGTCCTGAATCTGGCTCAGTGAACGGAGGGTTTGTTCGTCAAACGTAAGGGCATAGAAAAGTCTCATAGGCATACTATACGTTTTGGGCTGGGGGAAATCCATACGATACCATGCAGATACAACAAGACCTCCCTGGATTTCCAAGGAGGTCTTTACAATAGCGGCAAAGGGACTCGGACCCCTGACCGAACGGATATGAGCCGTTTGCTCTACCAACTGAGCTATGCCGCCATAACAACTCTGACACTATAACTAAAGGCGTTTGGTTTAGTCAAGAGGGTTTTTATCCCTTTTTTCTGTGATGAAACTATGGTAGAGTAGTGGCCATGGAAAAACAGCAGTACGTATGTCCAAAATGCGGTTGCACCCACTATGAGAGCGACCGGTTTCAAGCTACCGGAGGCAATTTTGCCAAGATTTTCGATGTGCAGAACAAGCGGTTTGTTACCATCTCCTGCCAACAATGCGGTTATACTGAATTGTTCAAGCAGAGTGAACAGACCGGGTGGAATATTCTGGATTTCTTGACAAACTAAGATTCGCTTTGCATTGTAGCCAGTATTGGTATCAGACCAAGTTTCCTGATTCGGAACCTGGCGGGTTTTAGAGGCTCAGATAGAGATGAACATATACAATCCATGCTCCAGAAATCAATGCAGATGAAGCTCTTTTTCTGTTCCCTCTTGCTTTCAAGCTCGTGTATGAGTACTCTTACAGCATGACTGGATTCTTTCTAAAAAAAGCGTTTTTCGATGGCTGGGATAACCTCATTTCGATGGTTGTACTCAATCTTGGGTTTCTCATGATTCTGCTTGCCTTCATGGGAAGTATGTCGCTGATGGATGTTAATACAGCCCTTGCACTGGTAGCCTTGCTATTGAGCGCTGGATTGTTCTCCTTTTATAGTGCCGGAGCGGCAGCTTCAACACATGCCTATGCCAACTATGAACGACCTGGCTGGGAAGGATTCAGACGGGGAATCAGAGAGTCATGGCGCCATGCGTTGCTGTTCTGGCTTCTGATTGTCCTGGATATAACCCTTATTCTCTTTGTCATACCGTTCTATCTCAGTTACGGTAATGCTGTGGGAATGCTGCTCAGTGTTCTGCTGTTCTGGCTTTTCCTCGGGTTGACCTTTGCTTTGTTCTACTATTTCCCCTTGTTCTTTCTCATGCAGGGAGATAGACCGACAAAAACACTGAAAAAGAGTTTTATCATTGTGTTTGACAATCTCTTTTTCACCTTGTTCTTTGCCGTTTACCAACTAGTCAACTTGGTTTTCTCCGCCTTGCTCGCAGGGCTTGCCCCAGGCGTGACCGGTATGCATCTTGCATCCAGCGACGCAGTAAAACTTTTAATGCTCAAGTATGACTATTTGGAAGAGCATGCTGATGCTGACCGAAAGCACCTGCCTTGGGATGAACTCCTCTATGAAGAACAGGAGTGTGTCGGACATCGTTCCCTGAAGAATATGATCTTCCCTTGGAAGGACTGACATGGGTTTCGAGGTAGAGCTGAAAGCTCATGTCAGTGATCCCGAGCGGCTTCGTATCGCAATCGAGGCTCTTTCACTGATCGGTGGACCCACCTTTGAAATCAAGGAGGACATATATTATGCCCTCCCCGGTGAGGATGCATTGTTTCGGCTCAGACGCGAGAGTAGTGGACCTTCGTTTACCGATCTCAGCGGCCAGCTCATCTTCACCCGTAAGTATAAAACTCTGAAAGACGGAATTGAAGTCAATCAGGAGTTGGAGTTCTGTGCAAGCGACAGTCAATTCGAACAAGCCCATGCTTTTTGTCTTTCTTTGGGGTACGAAGTATATATCCGGAAAACAAAGAAAGGGTACTTGTATTCGTATAGTGTCACAGAGGATTTTCCGCTTCTGCACCTCGAATTGGTCGAGGTACCACCACTTGGATGGTTTTTGGAAATGGAGTTTGTCCTTGAGGATGAAAAGAAGGTCCCCATGGCGAGGACCTTCCTGATACAGATGCTACAAAAACTAGGTATCGATCAATCCAGCATTGAGAGCAGGTACTACATGCACCTGCTCAAGGCTCAGACTATCGGATAACGCGGTACATCCTCAACACTCAAGTACTTGCTGATACAGCGAATCAAAACTTCGTGATCCTCTACATCCCTCAAACCAGATACCATAGCAGCTGCCACACACCCGACTCCCTCAACAAAAATGGGGAAGCCACCGCCGCATGCGACGAATTGTGTCGGATCCAAACCCCGTTCGGAAAGGGTTGCCCCTCGCTTCTTCAGAAACAATGAGTAGCGCAACGTGCTCATCTCAAAGTACTGTACGGTGCGGAACTTGCGATCGATCCATCCGTCGTTGCCCAAATTCGTTCCTTCCAAAGCATAGTGGAACAAGGTCTTCCCGCTGAGCGACTTGATGGCGATGGCAATCTTCAGGTCATTGTCCATTGCATCGGCAACGAAAACCTTGCCCAGTTCCCATGCATCTTCACAGGTGAAGGTCTCGAACTTGAGCAGTTCTTCCTGTGCCACAACGATTGCCATTCTCTCTTCCAATTCCATAGATCACTCTCCTGGGAAGCGGATACCCCATTGTGAACGGAGCGTATCCATAACTTCCATGACTTTGATGATTTCGCTATGAGGCATTTGTTTGCACTCAAGCTCTCCTTCCTCGATGGCCTTGCGGCATGCTTCAACCTGGTGTTCGAAGCCGGTAATGAACTTGAAGGGCTTGTAGGTCTCCACCAGATTGTAGTCACGATCGTACACGTTGATTCCCTCACAATTATTGATGTTGAGGAACTCGATGAACCCTCTGCTTCCGAAAATTGAGCCGCGCCTGTCAGAGGTGCTGACCATGGAGGAATGCAGTACTGCCATCTTATCTCCCTTGAAGGTAAGAGTAATGGAGTTCGATTCATCCACTCCGCTATCAGTTTTGATGCAGCTTGATTCGATGGTCTCAATTTCGTTGCCGAACACCATCATGGCAAAGTTAATCGGATAGACTCCCACATCGAGCAAAGCCCCTCCAGCAAGGGCGGGATCGGTCAACCGCTTAACACCCTTTATAGGATAGCAGAGGTTTGCCGTAAGAGCATGGGGTTCTCCAATTACTCTTCGTTCCAAGATTTGGTCCAATACCAAACGCATCGGTAAATACCGAGTCCAAATAGCCTCTGCAACCAACAATTTTTTCTCTTTGCCGTACGCAAGTACTTTTCGAGCCTGATCGGCATTCATCGTAAATGATTTTTCACACAATACATGCTTGCCCTTATCCAGGCACATCATCATATGTTCAAAATGCAGTGCATGGGGGGTGCAAACATAGACCAAGTCTATCTCAGGATCGTTGAGCATCTCCTCATAGGATCCATAGGCTTTGCGTACATTCCATTTCTGGGCAAATTCGCGAGCTTTCTGCACATCTCTCGATGCTACTGCGTATGCTTCGACATGCTCCATCTCATTAAGCGTAGCGGCCATTTTGCGAGCAATATTTCCAGCTCCTAGAATACCTAGTTTCATATGGCTCCTCCTGCCTACCAGTATAGGCTCTACAACGGGAGTTGAAAAGTCAAATCATCACTTCTGTAAGCTGGAAAGCAAGAGAAAGCAATCCTACCAGGGCAAACAGCGAAGTAGTACGCATGCGGGACTCTGTTTTGCTCACCAAGGCAACCACCGACCACAAGCAAAAGAGGAGGACACGGATACTGCTCTCCAAGCTCATACCTGAAATAAGTGATACAAAGGGAAGAATTGCAGTGACAACAAGGCTTACCCGCAAGGAAAGCTCGGTCCTTCCCAACAGAAACAAAAGGCTCAGTGCTACCAGAACCAAGGAAAGTGATTGGATGACTTGAAGTTTTGAGCTATCAAAAAATGCTGCAACCGAGAGGTTGATGAGTGCCAAGGAGAGTATTTTAGAAATCTCCTTGAGATTGGCAAACACCAAGCTGCTTCGTTTTTCCCGATGCATAAAGTGATAGAGTGCGGAAAAGACAAAGACCGCGACCATCGAGGAGAAAGCGAGAACCAAATCAAGCACTATGTAGTCGGCTCTTTGCATGCGTAAGGTAAAAGAAACCAGAAGCCAGGTACAAACCGAAGCGGAAACGATATCAAGGATACCATTGAAAATGGAAATCGGGTGATAGTTCTTTTGGGGGGCGAAGGTGTCGGCATTATAGTTGAAATGGAAAGCGGTGCCATTCTTCAGCTCAGCCTTGAAGGTAAGTTTCTGTACCTGCTCTGCATGGGTGGCTATCTCTTGCACTTGGGTCTTGAAATTGGAAAATACGTTCTGTAGGTCATCCATGGTCAACTCCAGAATTTGTCGGTCTTGATCTCTCGAATCAAGGCTTCTATTCGTATGCTAAGCTCATCGAGTATGATCCGACAAGCCTTACATCTATCTACAGCGGCACACCTGTTCGCCGAATCAAACTCCATCGGCTTTCCCATATTTGCATAATAGTTGAGGCTCACCACCGTCATGGTTCTCCCCGCTGTCTTACTGAGCTTGTTTCGTACTCTCCGTTTGGGAGCGATAAGCCCGATGGGGATGACAGGGCAGGGGTAGGTAAGATAGATTTCAGCAATACCACGCTTGAAGGCCATAAGCGTCTCCTGCGTATTGAGATCCCCTTCGGGGAAAATATATACGCTCTCACCCTTCTGCAAATACGAAACAGCGCTTTCTATCACTTTGCTTCGGTCTTCTTTGGTAAGCGCTCTGATCTGTTCGGTCCAGCCTAGGAAGGAACCGACAACAGGGATGCCGAAACCAGGTCCGATGACAATATGCAGTACATCATCCATCAGGGTGGTTACGAAATGAACGTCGCTGCTGCTGAAATGGTTGGAACAGAATATCTTTGGACCAGGAGGAAGCTCTGTTTCCTGCCAGGTCTGGAAATCATAGGAAAGGGCAAGGATGATTTTCACCACCTTACGATAGGTGCGATGCAAAAACAGACGAAACGCATTCATGATGAGGAAACCTTGTACGTAGGAAGCCAAAGCATGCGGTCCAGCGTCGGGTCGTAAACCTGATGGGCTTGAATATCATACACCTCTTGGAGAAGTTTTTCAGTAAGCACCGTTTGTGTAGGTCCATAGGCGACGACAGAGCCTTTTTGCAGTACAAGAGCAATCTGGCTGTAAATCTGGACCAATAAAAGATCATGAAGTACACAAACAACGGTGTATCCTTTCTCAACAAGACGGCAAAGCAACTCCATAATGGAACGTTGATGTTTTACATCCAGATGATTT
>Ga0172378_10002941_pt1 | contig 15988 bp, 16 predicted proteins | sample GrowelOW332metaG_FD_119755 | JGI IMG/M metagenome (GOLD analysis project Ga0172378, IMG submission 119755) | Groundwater microbial communities from an aquifer near a municipal landfill in Southern Ontario, Canada - Pumphouse #3_1 metaG | ecosystem: Environmental > Aquatic > Deep subsurface >... | reverse complement strand
CTGGTTTTAAGGGAAATGTGGTTTTGAACGCCACACTTGGGGACAAATTTTATTCCCGAATTTATTAAAAGCCTAATAGTCGTCCGACCTGATAAACGAGAACAGATGCGCCATAGGCGATGAGAGTAGTGTACCCGACCATGAAAAAGGTCCATTTCCAACTATTAGTTTCCCTTTTGAAAGCGGCAACAGCTGCTACACATGGTACGTAAAGCAATGTCATTACAAGAAAAGCATAGGCACTTAGTGGAGTGAAAAGAGTAGGCAAAACAGCAGCTAATCCTTCTTCGCCGCCAGCTAAGAGAGTGCCCAGTGTTCCTACAACAATTTCTTTTGCTAAAAATCCAAAGAAGAGCGCTACGCCAGCTTGCCAGAAACCAAAGCCTGCAGGAGACAGAATTGGAGCAATGACGTCACCTATTTGACCAATGATGCTTTCATGAGATCCGTATTCCACCCCAAAGGGCAGACTTCCAAGTATCCAGACAAGAACAACGGCTCCGAAGATAATGGTTCCTGCCTTTTTTAAGAAGAGACCGGCCCGTTCCCATGCGCTTATTGCAACAGCTCTAACTTGGGGCAGATGATAGGGCGGCAATTCCATAACAAATTGAGAAGATTCACCTTTAAAGAGGGTGCTTCCCAGTATCTTCGCAGAGATGATTGCAATAACGATTCCCAACACGTAGAGCGAAAACACGACTGTTCCTGCGTGGGAACCAAAGAATGCTCCTGCTATAAGTAAGTAGACAGGAAGTCGGGCAGAGCAGCTCATAAAGGGTAATACTAAAAGAGTAATCATGCGGTCTCGAGGACGTTCCAGAACTCGGGTTGCCATAATGGAGGGGACATTACAGCCAAAACCCATTAACATCGGTATAAAACTCTTTCCGTGTAACCCTATAGCTCTCATGATTCTGTCCATAACGAAAGCTCCACGAGCCATATAGCCAGAATCTTCGAGAATAGCGATAAAGGCAAAGAGGATCAGGATGTGAGGAAAAAACACGACGACTGACCCTACGCCTCCAATAACGCCGTCTGCCACGAAACTTCCTGCAAGAGATGGTAATCCGGCATTTTGCATGAGGAAAGTTACCTTTTCTCCAAACATGGCAATAGCATCGCCAAGATAATCCGCAATGGGATCGCCAATAGCATAGGTAAAGCGGAACATAAACCAGGTTATAAGAAGAAATATCGGCAGTCCCCATATTTTGTGAGTTACTATTCGATCTATTTTGTCCGAGAGAGTGAGCTCATTTTTAAGGGAAATGTCTCGCTCTACTATTTTCTGAGTGAGTGTGGAAATAAAGTTCCAGCGTCGTTCTATCACTGCTGTTAAAAGATCGTAGCCAAGCTCCTGTTCAAGTCGTTCGTTTTCTTCATCGAGAAGAGTGCGAATATGTTCGGCCTCACCGCATTTCTCAAGTACGGAAAGAATAACAGCATCTCCTTCAGCTAGTCGAAGGGCGGCCAGTTGCCGGCTCATTCCCGTCTCTCTCAACGCTACAGAGCTTATTGCCTTCGCTAGCTTTTCAAGTGATTGGTTAACAGTTTCTCCGTAGGGTATCATCAAAGGTGTTTCAGGTTCCTTGGCGTCAACACGTTTCTTTACAGTCTTTATCAGGTTGTTAATTCCCTTTTTCTCTCTCGCCACAGTTGAAACTACAGGTACGCCGAGAGCTTCTTCAAGTTTTTTATGATCGATGCGAATACCTTTGTTCATAGCGATATCCGACATATTTAAGGCCACGACGAGAGATTGTCCGGCTTCGAGCATCTGTAAAACAAGATATAAGCTTCTTTCCAGATTTGAAGCGTCAACAACGGTGATAGTCAGCTTGGGTTTTGCCGTCATAAGGAATTCAGAGGCTACCTGTTCATCGATGGAAGCGGCTCCCAGACTGTAAATGCCAGGTAGGTCGACGAGTGTGAAATCCATCCCATCGTAGCTAAAGAACCCTTCCTTGCGTTCTACAGTGACTCCTGGCCAATTCCCTACATGCTGCTTTGATCCAGTTATTAAGTTAAAAAGACTTGTTTTCCCCGTATTGGGATTCCCCGCAAGTGCAAGCGTTGTGCTTCCCATCGTCTAATGGCACCCCCAGCAAGATCCACAATTCCCGCCACATTCACCGCAACCGGCTTTTTTCACTAAAATTGTTTCAGCTTCGTAAACACGCAGACTCAGCTCATAGCCCCGAAATGAAATGGATATAGGATCGTTCAGAGGCGCTTTTCTTCGAATCATCAAGGGGGTTCCCGGAACTAACCCCATTTCGAGCACCTTCCGTTTCAGTTCGGCACTTCCTTCCACCTTAGAAACAACAGCAAGACTGCCAGCTGGCAATTCACTTAAGGGAAGTATTTCTGGTTTACTCAAATTCCCCACCTCTTTGTTTGATTAATAAAACTTAAAAAAGGAGCAAAAAAAAGGAGCATTGCTCCTAGCTTAGAAATAAATACCTAATGTCTGTTGCCCTTTACTTACACTTCTCTGACGAAAATGCGGTTTCCAACACCTTGTCCAAGGGCGAGACGAGTTTCTCCCACCTTCAATAAGAAGGGACCGCCTCCCGTACGGAGAACCGTAAATGTAGCGCCAGGCAGTAATCCCAATTCGGCCATTCTTTTTCTGAAAGACATTCCACCTGCCATGTTTTCAATACGCACCACCGCGCCTTCATGAACGAAATTAAGTGGCATCATCTCATTCATCCTCCTTCTTGCGTCGTACCCACACGGTAGCAGCTTCGCTGCGACGTAGAGCAATATTCATGCCTCGCGTTTCAAACTCTATAGGGTCTCCCAGGGGAGAAGACTTTACCATTTCTATTTCTGATCCAGGAACCAGCCCCATTTCAAGCAATCGCTTGCGTAGAGATCCTTCAGATGTAACTCTGTTGATGATACCCTTCATGCCGGGCTTGAGCGTGACAAGGGGACACGGAAGACGGGAAGGGTCATCCATTTCACTTTGCAGCTCTTTGAGCCATGTAGCACCTTCACGCTGCGCCCGGCAGAAGAAATCTGTTAAGGCCAGCAATCGGCCGTCGGTTTCGTCGTCCATTTCATGTTCCATAATGCATGCCAGATCCCATGCTTTATCTTTTCCAAAACCGAGCAGCTCGGTAAATAGAAAATAGAGATGGGTATGACGCCTATACACGCTTAAAGCGCGCTCTCTTCCTGTTTCAGTAAGAGCTACGGCGCCATAAGGCTCATGGTCGAGCATGTCTGCTTCGACAAGCTTTTTCACAGCAGAAACAACAGTGCCTTTCGTTACCTTCAATCGTTCGGCAAGCTCTGTCACTGTGGCTTCATGCCCATGAATTTCAAGAGAAAAAATTACTTCAAGATAATCTTCTATTCGAGCGGAGACTATTTTGATCGCCCTCCCTGTTATTTCTAAAAAAGTTTATTCCATCAAACATTATTTGTCAAGGGAATCTTATTACTTTAGTAGTGTATCAGAAAAAGCGTCCTTTTTAGAAAATATCAACATAAAATTGTGATATTGACAATAATGTTGAATTCGAATACAGTGTCTTGTGAACGTGATAGATATAACTATCTGTCGAACCAATCGAAAGGGAGTGAACGTAGTGGTTAAGGTATTACTCGTATTAATCGCACTTGTGAATGGTCTTTATGCTTTTCGATTTGCTTCAGACTTTTTGAAGCATAGAAAAGAAGCATGGGCAGAGCCTGGAAACAATCTCCTTCTAGCTGTCTGGGGGGCAGTGGTGTTCTTTCTTTCTACTTTTGGCATTTCCGATTTTGCTCTTTCGACAATTTTGTATCGTGCAAAAAAATTCGTTAGTGATACGAAGTTGCCGGGAACCCTTAATACTCAGTGCGCTATACCTGTAGCTGTTATGGCTCTTGCATATATTTCGACAATTCGCGTTGACACAATAACTCTCGTATCGTGTATTGTCGCTCAAATGATTGGCGCCTATGTGGGGCCACGATTTGTTGTCAAACTTCCCGCCGGCACAATCAGAAAGTTTATGGGAGCTGGTCTTGTTGTAGCAGCTATGTTTATTCTTGCCGGTAAATTTAATCTTGTTCCTTCTGGTGGCGATGCCGTTGGACTTACTGGTTCCAAGTTGATAATCGCCGTTGTCCTTCTCTTCATTTATGGGGCTTTAAATAATGTAGGTATTGGTTCCTATGCTCCTACGATGGCTACTATTTACGCACTTGGAGTCAATCCTGCAGTAGCTTTCCCCATTATGATGGGAGCATGCACATTCTCAGTTCCTATGGGTGCTATGGAGTTTGTTCGCCTTGGACAGTACGGACGTAAAATTACGTTTTTCTCCAGCGTTTTCGGAATCATAGGAGTCTTGGCAGCAGTCTTTATTGTAAAAAGTCTCAATCTTTCCATGATCCAGTGGGTTGTTGCAGCAGTAGTTCTTTATTCTGGCGGAAGTATGTTGTACGAAGAATTATTTAAAGCTAAGAAACTGTGTGAAAGCGAAGCATAGGGGAGGGGTTTCGTATGTTATTGATTTCTCGCGAGGATATTTTAAAAGTATTTACAATGCGTGATGCCATCGAGGCAGATAAAAAGGCTTTCGTAAGTCACTATAAAGGCATGAGTGATGTGCCTCTGCGAACAAATTTTTCGTTGAAAGATGGTCAGAGTCTTTTCATGTCTGCTTATGCTAAGGATATTAATGCCTGTGGGGTTAAGATTGTCTCTGTCTATCCTGAAAATAGTAAAAAAGGTTTACCGGCAGTTCCTGCAACTATGGTATTGCTTGATGGAGAGACAGGTCTTGTTTCAGCTATTATTGAAGGAACCACTCTTACCCAGATGAGAACAGGCGCTATTGCCGGTGCTGCTACAGAACTCCTTTCGAGAGAAGATTCTACTGTAGGTGCCTTGTTTGGAACAGGCGGACAGGCTGCTTCTCAATTGGAAGCTCTGTTAACAGTTCGTCCTTTAAAAGAAGTGAGGGTATTCGATATTGATATAGACCGCTCGCAGGCTTTTGTTGATGCTCAGAAGGCTTTATCCGAAAAATTCAATGCGAAGATCAGAGTTGCTAAATCTCCCGACGAAGCTGTTGAAGATGTTGATGTTATTACTGCTGTTACAACATCTAGGCGCCCTGTTTTTGACGGTAAAAAGATAAAAGAAGGTGCCCATGTCAACGGTGTAGGTGCATATACGCCAGAAATGCAAGAACTCGATTCTGCTCTTATCGAGAGAGCCGATAAAATTTTTGTTGATAATAAAGAGGCTGTTTTAGCAGAAGCTGGAGATTTTATCATCCCAACGAGGGAAGGTAAATTTTCAGAAGACAGAATTCACGGAGAACTTGGTGCCCTTATAGAAAATGACGTGAAAGGGCGAGAAAGCAATAGCGAAATCACGCTCTTTAAAACTGTTGGTTTTGCAACACTTGATGTTGTAGCTGCCTATACAATTTATCAAAGGGCAAAAGAAGCCGGAGTTGGTCAAGAAATACGTTTGTAAAAAAGAAGCAGACTATGATAAGAAACGTATCGTGATAAAATGAAAGAGCGGAGAAATCCGCTCTTTTTTTGTTTAGTAGAGAGGATCGGTGTGTAATGAATAAAAAATGTCATCCCCTTTTAGTTCCATTCATTCCGCTAGTAAAAATGTTAGAACAGACTTTAGGTTCTGACTATGAAGTGGTTCTCCATGATGTATCAGAGGGTGAACACAAAATAATTGCCATAGCCCACGGGGAACTGACAGGACGAACAGCGGATTCTCCTCTTACTGACTTTGGTGAGTATCTGCTTGAAAGCAGCGACTATAATAACGTTGATTTTATTTCGAATTACCCCTCTCATGCCCCTGATGGACGTGCTATGCGTTCGAGTGTAAGTATTATTCGGGATGATAATACTAAAATAATAGGCTTTTTATGCATAAACTACGATATGACGCGGGCAAGAATGCTCAAAAGCCTTTTTGAAGAACTCACGTGTACAACAGCCTTGTCGTCGCCGAGCATTCAGTCTGAAACCTTTGTGCCTTCTTCTGAGTCTCTGCTTAAAGAAATGTTAGAAGAAACTCGGGCTCAACGTGGAGGAAGACCGTTACGATATACGACGAAGCAGGAAAAACTTGAAATTTTACAGTCTCTCGAAGAAAAGGGATTCTTTAGTCTTAAGGGTGCTGTGGAAACGCTCTGCAAAGAACTTGGGAAGAGCCGTTTTACCGTTTATGGTTATCTACGGGAGATTCGCAATAACAAATAAAAGCGGAACATTTCACCTCGTTTCGCTCTCAATACATTTACACTACAATTGGCTTTTTAAAGACTAAGGAGGAAGTTTCTTGAAAGGGCGAACATTACAAGAAGTATGGGAGCAGTGCCAAAATACATGTCCTTCCTGTGCTCATCTCTATAAACACATAGAAAATCAATATCATAGAGTTTTAGAGAATCTATTTGAACCCTTTGCTCTTTATCAGATTGTTTATGACGATGAGGGGATTCCTATAGATGCTAAATTCTTGCATGTTAATCCAGTATATGAAGAGTATTTTCGTTTCCCGAGAGAATATCTTATTGGCAAAACGTTTAAAGAGATATGGAGCGCCTCTGGAGATTGGCTAAAAAACATTCTTGATGCAGCTGTATCGAAGGAAACATGTTGCTGTGAGGGATTCAGCGAGGAGTGCTCCAGCCATATGAGGGGTATTGCCTTTCCCGTTTTGCCCGATAAGGTGGCCGTTCTTTTTTGGGATCTCTCTGATCTGAAAAAGTCGGAAAAAGCTCTTGCTTTTAGTAAAGATCGACTTCATCAATATCGTGAAGAACTAAGACAGCTTGTAATACAGCTTTCTCTTTCAGAGGCGTTAACCAGAAGAAAAATAGCTTCTGAAATTCACGATAAAATGGGCTATTCCTTTGTAAATCTCATTCAGCATTTTGAAAAGATGAAGCCGTTGCTTTCTTCAAAAGAAGCAGAAGATGAGTTGAATGCAGCCACTGTCCTTGTTGAAAATGTTCTTCACGAAATGAGAAATCTTACCTTCCAGATAAGCTCGCCAGTACTTTATGAAGTAGGATTAGGAGCAGCTTTGAAAGCATTAGGAGAGTCTATTTTTGAAAATCACAATATCCACTTTTCCTACGATGGAAAGCTTTCTGATCAGGGTATCGATGATAATGTATGTGTTCTTCTTTACCAGATGGTTAAAGAACTTTTCGTCAATGTTATAAAGCATGCAAAGGCTCAGAATGTAAGTGTATTACTTCGTAGAGGACGCGAAATGGTGCGTGTGATCGTAGAAGATGACGGCATTGGGTTTTCTCACCCATTTAGCAAGCACAGAAACGACCCCCATCATTTTGGTCTTTTCAGCATTCGAGAGAGGTTGAAATATATTGGTGGGAGCATAGAAATTTATTCGGAACCAGATAAAGGGAGCACCATATATATGACAGCCCCTATTTCTCTTCCCGAAAATACTAAGTCGATGTGGGACGTATAAAATGATAAATGTTTTTCTTGTCGATGATCATAAAATTTTTCTTGATGGCCTCCAGGTTCTTATTTCCAATGAACCGGATATGCACGTTTTAGGAGTGGCCTATTCAGGGCCGCAAGCTCTTGAAATGTTAAAAAATATGGAGGCGCCGGATGTTATTGTTCTCGATATTGCCATGCCTGGTATGAAAGGTGTGGATTTAGCTCGAATTATTCTAAAAGAACGTCCGGCTACAAAAGTAATGGCTCTTTCAATGTATGCCAATAATTACATTATTTCTGAAATGATTAGTGTAGGGGTAAAGGGATATGTTTTAAAAGATTGCACTTCAAAAGATCTTCTTTTGGCTATTCGTGCAATTTCTTCTGGTGGAATGTTTTTCTGCGAGGAAGTCAGTAAGATAATTTCTAAGGATTACACACAGATCATGCAGCAGGGGCCTACTTCTTCAGAAGTAACTTTGACAGAGAGAGAGTTAGATGTTTTAAAGTTGCTTGTTGATGGAAAGAGTGTGAACGAAATCAGTCAAATTTTACACATAAGTAAAAATACAGTTAACTCTGATCGTACCAATATTATGGTGAAGTTGAATTGTGAAACGATAGTTGATCTCATTCGATACTCGATACGCAAGGGGTTTTTCGAATTCGACAAGTAAAAGCTATCCGATTTTTCATCTAGCATTTTCTGCTACTCCATAAATCGCATTTTTTGCTATCTATAAAACGTTGTTACTGCGATGTTAATACGATAACAAACCTCCTATTCTTATAAGCAAGTTTTGGAAACAGAATAGGAGGGACGTACTCTAATGCTGGAATTAGTCAGTAATATCTATGAAGTACGCAGTATTGCTTTTGGAGATAGTACCTTTTATAAAGAAGGGGTATTGTCAATTAACCGTGCAGAAGTCGAAGCTCTCATTCGAGAAGACGAAAATGTGGGAGAAATTACTCTTTCTTTGACCAAACCCGGAGATTCTGCACGAATAGTTCATGTTTGGGACGTTATTGAACCTAGAACAAAAGTAGATGGCCCGGGTGCGATATTCCCTGGTTGGCTCGATGCCCCCATTAGTTATGCCGAAGGAACAATGAACAGGATGCCTGGCGCTGCAGTCGTTACATGCACAGAGTATTCCCCTGATAGTGATGCTTATACAGTTCAGTGTGAAAGTATCATCGATATGAGTGGTCCTGCCGCAGAAATTTGCCCATATTCTCAGACTAATAATTTAGTTATGGAAATATTACCTCGCGATAAGATGTCAATCCCTGAACACAACAAAATGGTTACCAAGGCAGGTTTAAAGATTGCCAAATATCTTGCAGATGTCACAATTGGCCAGGTTCCTTCAAAAACCGAAACGTATGCCCTCGGTAAAAAAGATCCTAACCTACCTAATGTGGCTCTGTTACTTGTCGTTTCAGGTTCGACTGCTGCCCTTGATACGTATATCAACGGATTCAGCTGTGTTGGAATAATGCCCACCCTTATTCATCCCAATGAAATTTTGCAGGGGTCTCTTGTTGCAAGTACTGCCCTTGTCGCTTCAATTAAAAACTTTACATACGATTATCAGAATAATGCTCTTATTAATGAACTCTTCAAAGATAACGGAGTTAAACACAACTTCGTAGGTGTTGTTGTTGAGCGAGGCTATGCCTATGAATACGACGATAAAGTTCGCTTAAGTTCCCATGCAGCAAACCTTATACGCCATCTTGAAGCCGATGGAGTCATTATTACCAGTGAAGGTGGTGGCAATATATTGTTGGAAACCATGCTTGCATGTCGTGAGTGTGAGGAGAGAGGCATTAAAACAGCTATTGTTATGTCAGAGTTCTGTGGCCATCAAGGAACTGGTTCTCCCTTCGTAGACTCGGTTCCCGAAGCTGATTTGATCGTAAGCACGGGAAACACGGAAGAGCTTATGGAATTCCCCGAAATGGAAGTTGCATATGGCGGAAAAACATGGATAGCTACTGATGTCCCCAGTAATAAAGCAATTAAGCGTAGTATTTACGACACTGTAGCAAGCGCTAACTCCATGTTGGGACATGCCAAACTCAAGGCCTACGACTATTAGTTTAAAAACAAATATTAACAATAAGGAGCTGTAAAATATGGCTGATCAGATAAAAGTTGTTTTCTATATGAACCAGTTTTTTGCTGGAATTGGCGGAGAAGAGAAGGCTGACCAGATTCCTATCGAACTTGAAGAATTGAAAGGACCTGCGTTAGCTTTATCGCAAGTTATAAAAGAGAGTAATGCTGAGGTAGTCAAGACAGTCGTATGCGGAGATAGCTTTTTTGGTGAGAATGAGGAGCAGGCAAAAAAAGAGCTTCTTGGCATGATAAAAGCGGCTTCTCCTGATATTTTCTTGGCTAGCCCTGCCTTTGGTTCTGGCAGGAATGGTGTTGCTACTGCGTCAATTTGTAGTGCTGTCACTCAAGAATTGGGAATTCCTGCCGTAACGGCTATGTATCCCGATAACCCTGGTTCGGAGCTAGTATATCCTGCCTATGCTTTGCCCACATCGAATAGAGCAGAAAAGATGATTAACGTTTTGGAGGATATGTGGGATTTCGCCTTAAAGGTGAAAGACGGTGAAGTGAGAGGGAGCGCTGCACGTGAAAATTACATTCCCCGTGGCGTAAGAAAAAATGAAGTTGATGAGTCTACTGCCGCAGAGAGGGTTCTTCCCCTTTTGCTTTCTAAGATTAAAGGAGAAGCTTATGTAACTGAGGTTGCTCTTCCCAAACATGACGCAGTTGAAGCTCCTAAGCCAGTGACCAACATGAAGAAAGCAACTTTGGCTCTGGTAACAGAAGGAAGTCTGGTTCCTTTCGGTAACCCTGATAAACTCGAATCCTGGTGGGGAGAACACTGGTACAAATATTCCATTGAAGGCTTGGATGATTTCGAGAAAGGAAAATACGAGACTATACATGCCGGTTTTGAAAATGCCAATATTGACGATGATCCAGACAGATTACTTCCCCTTGATGTGGCCCGTATAGCAGAGAAGGAAGGCCGCATTGGCAAACTATTTGACATTTATCTCACTACAACAGGTATGGAAACGGCTACGAGTTCCGCTAAAAGAATGGGCCGCGAGATGGCAGAATTTTTGAGATCTGAAGGTGTAGATGCAGCTATTGTAACTGGAACCTGAGGAACTGGTACGCGTTGTGGATCAACGCTTGCAAAAGAAATTGAGCGCGTAGGAATTCCTACAGTTATGATAACAGCCATGCCTGGGATCGCAGAAAGGATAGGCTGTCATAGAGTTGTAAAGGGTGTTGCCATAAATAACCCGACAGGAGATGCGCGTCTTGCACGCGAAGAAGAACTTGTACAGAGAAAGAAGATTTTAGACGCATCTTTAGAGCTACTCGAAAAATAGGAGGCTTCAAAATGTCGACGGTATGTGGAATACCAAGCAGTATCTTTTGGATAATGCTTTTAGGAGGGCCTGGCGCGATTCTTTTCTCTTTAGTACTTATTAACTCTACATGGTGGAAAAAGCTTGTAAATAAGTATTATACGATTGACATGAAAGATTAACTTTCTGAAGGAGGTGACAAGAAATGGCAATTCAATGGCCTATTGTAGCTGCTGTTGCTTGCTTCCTTATGTTACTCGCAGGAGTAGGTGTTTTTGTAAAAAAGAAAGTAACGACAGATGAAGACTATCTTGTCGGAGGAAGAAGCGTAGGTCCTGTATTTACAGCAGTCTCTTTTTGTGTTGCCTACTATAGCACCGTTGCCGTTATTGGATGCCCTGCAATGTACTATCTTTACGGAATGGGGTACGCCTCGCTTGAACTTTTAGCAAATACATGGATTGTTGGAATCTTGTTATTTGTTGTTTTAGGACTCCGGATGAGAGTTGTTTCCGAAAGGGCCAACGTAGTGTCTCTCCCTGGGTTTCTGGCTGTTCGTTTTGAATCTGAGACATTACGATTAGTGAGTGCGTGTATTATCGCCATTTTTGTAATTCCATATGGAGTAGCTGTTTTGAAAGGTATAGGAGATGCTCTAAAAATTCTTGCGGGTATTCCTTATCTTTTGACAGTTGTAGTTATATGTATAACGGCTTTGATTTATATGGTGACAAGTGGATATTGGGGGGTTGTTTGGACAGACCTTATCCAAGGAAGCGTTATAATGGCTGCTTTGCTTTGCACAATTCCACTTGTTTTTAAAAGCTTAGGTGGAGTCGGTCAGGCTTTAGAAGTAGCCAAAACGATTGATCCTGACTTATTGGGTATACCCGGACCTTTGCCGTGGGGACTTCTTTTCAGTTACTCTTTTGTATGGGGGCTTGTTGCTTTTGGGCAACCCCAATTAGTAACGAAATTTATTGCCCTGAAAGATGCAAAATCTGTAGGTATGACGATTTTTATTAGTACTGTATGGATGTCGCTCTTTTTGATTGCAGCTACGGTAATAGGGTTTGGAGGCCGTTTAATATTTGGAGATCAATTTATTAATAATCCTGACTTGGTCAGCCCTTCCGTTGCTAAGTTGGGGCCCAAATTTATCGTAATGCTCTTCAGTTGTGGAGTTGTAGCAGCAGGACTAACGTCGTTAGCAGCTCTTGTTTTGACTTCTGCTACGGCAATTTCCAGAGATTTTTATGAAGATGGTTGGCTTCGCAGACAAAAGAATGCATCTTCTCGTAAGATTAATTCGGTAAAAGTGCACAGACTTTCTGTAGGAGCGATTATTATTATCACTCTTCTTTTATCCATCCGTCCATGGTCTTTTGTCTGGCAGCTATCTGTAGCTGGAGCAGGGAGTATGGCCGCTGCCTTCACAGCTCCGTTGCTTATAGGAATATATTGGAAAAGGGCAACAAAAGAAGGGTGCCTAGCTTCAATCCTTGGCGGAACAATAGTTACAACTCTTTGGTATCTTTTGAAACTCGAATATTTCCATCCATATATACCAGGAATGATTGTTTCTATAGTTCTTTTCATCGTAGTTTCTCTTATGACAACACCGCCATCAGAGGCAACGATAAAGAAGATGTTCCCTTTTAAGGCTTAACGTTTAACGATGATGAAAAAAGAGAGACGTATCTGTTTTTAATACGTCTCTCTTTACCTTTCTTAGCTATTCAGCTATCTTGCTCAGTGCTTTTGTTGTGTTTCTTTTATCGACCTTGAATTTTGCCATAGTGGCCTTCAAACGCTCAGCCCCTTCTGAAAGGCCTTGAGATTCTGTAGCTACTTGTTCTCCAGCCTTGGCAGTCTCTTCAGATGACTGGCGAATCGCTTCTACCGACTGCACAATCTGAACAGTGGATTGCGTAACCTGGTCAATCCCCGCAGCCATTTCTTCAGAGGATGCCGCCTGTTCCTGGGCTGTTGCCGCAATGCTTTGCATAATATCGTTAACCTGAGCGATTTCCCTCATGGCTTCCTGAAGCTGGGCTTTTGCCTTTTCAGATCGTGTAATGGTCTGTTCCACAACGCCATCGACTTTTCCCATGGAAGTGAGAGCATTCTTTGTTTGAGATTGCAAGTTGCTGATAAGTGTTTCAACTTCTCCTGCCGCTTTACTGGATTCTTCAGCCAGTTTTCGAACCTCTTCAGCGACCACGGCAAATCCGCGACCGGCATCTCCGGCTCTGGCTGCTTCAATGGCAGCATTGAGGGCAAGCAGGTTCGTCTGATCAGCGATTGTTTGGATAGTAGTGACAAATCGAGTAATTGTTTCAACCGCTTCTGAGACGGCGTTCATACTTGCAGCGGTTTCCTTTGATTGAAGTCCGATATTGCGTATCTCTTCAACGGCTATATTGACTTCCTGCGTTGCTTGTTCACTTCTCTGTGTTGTCCGAGCAGTGGCTTCGGCACCTTCTGTCGCAGATTTAGCCGCACTGGAAGCGCTGGAGCTGACTTCCTCAACACCTGCATTTGTTTCTTCTACAGCTGCACTGGTTGTCTCTGATAGGGTAGCAACCTGATCGACAGAAGCCTTGACTTCTTCCATGGACGCTACAGACTCTTCTGAAAGAGCGGCAAGAGCTTCTGCGCTTGATCCAAAGTTTTCCGCTTCTTCTTGAAGATTCTCAACCATGGCCGTTAAATTGCTTTGAAGGCTTGCCATGGAGTGGAGCATTTCGGCGATCTCGTCTTTGGATTTCGTCATGTAGCGTTCCAGCCATATAAGGGATGTGTCTTTCGTAAAGTCAAGGTTACCGAACTGTTGTAGCATTTTAGATACGCCGTTGATTGGCCTGACGATGGAACGGGTAATCCATAGAATGATAACGGCCAATAAGAGCATTCCGATTGCAGCTGCAATAATCATATTGCGAACCATAACGATAGCTGCTTTTTGTACGTGAGACATGGGAACGAGAATATTGAGGCTCCAAGCTGTAGTGGAAGCACCAAACTTGATGGGAGAGTAAATCTTATAGGCTTCTTCTCCAAGTGCCGCGGAGTGCCCAACTGTCGCCATGAATTGTCCCTTTTTTATACTCTCTGCTATAGATCCCATATTTTCAAGGTCATTACGCATTGTCATATTTTTACCAATGAGGTTTGCATCTTTATGATATACGGTAGTTCCATCATTAGCGTATAAGGAAGCCACGCCATTCCCAACGATTTTTAAGTTCTTGACGATGTCTTGAACAGCGGCCAGATTGATATCCATACCGACGACGCCTGCCACCCTGCCATCTATAAAAATAGGAGTTGCTAGGCTGGTTATGAACTCTTCGTCGTTTTTCTGCCCAGTATAGTTATAATAGTAAGGGTTCATAATTTCAGATTTCCCAGATCGTTTCGGGAGCAGATAGAAATCACCATCGCCTTCAGTGCTTAACATACTTTCTGTCATATCGTATGATCGTTGCACCTGATTTCCTCTTTTTACAAGAGTAGCCATAAAACGACCTGTTTCATGGAATCCATCTCTTTCTATATACATGGCGTCCATTCCATCAAAAGCGTTAGGTTCGAAGGCAACCCATGTAGTAAACGCCAAGGGGGTTTCCTCAAGAACGCATTCAATCATTTTCAGCAGGTTTTGACGGGCATTCGGTGATTGACGATCCATTCCGGAAATGATCTTTGCAAGCGCCTCTGTTGTAATAAGGCCTTCATCAATTTCAGCAGAAATGGCATAAGCCGCAGATTGTGCCGTTTCTTCCACAAGAGCTTTTGTTCCATCAAGTGTTGCTTGATGAACCTTAAAGGCAATGAAAGAAATCAGAGAAGCAAAAATGAGCGTGACGGTACCTAGTGTGAGTAAAAGTATTTTCCCTTGGAGCTTAAGTTTCAAAGTGTAATCCCCCTTAACTATTTTATAATATTGGTCTTTTTGTTTTAAATTAACATTAATAATAATTAATAAATCTCGATTATTGTTAAGGTTTTTATTAAAAGAGATGTAGATTCATTTATAAGGCAAAATAGCTAAATATCCATGAGTATTCAGAATTATGTATACGGGGTACAAGGTGCCTTTTTAATCAGGATAATTGCCTGGTTTTATGAAAATCTCAGTAAGGAGGGGCGTATATTGAGGAGTCCAACATGGGGTCGTTTATCATTAGATGAAAGTATTGCCAAGATTATGAAATTCGTAAGTGCAGACAATCATTCTCAGTATCGATTTATAATAGGTACGGATTCCCAGGTGTATAAAAAACAGAGAGTGGTCTTTGTCTCTACCATAATCGTTCATCGTATAGGGTTCGGAGCTATTTGTTTTTATGAGAAAAAAGTAAAAATCAAGAAATATTCTCTACGCGAGAGGATGTTTACAGAGGTTTTTTTAAGCCTTGATCTGGCAACCCGTTTTTTAAATGCAATTAAGGAACACCATTGCGCGTTATACAATGCTATGGATGACCTTGAAATTCACGTTGATGTAGGGGAGCATGGAGCTACTCGTGACCTTATAAATGCCGTGACAGGTATGGTTAAAGGATGTGGTTTCCTATGTTGCACCAAACCTGATGCATGTGGAGCCAGTTCTGTTGCTGATCGTTTCGCTAAAATATCTGGTCCTCTTACTGCCTGATCTTTAGATCTTTAACGATGAAAGGAGTCGTCGTACATGAATAAAAATGAAGTATGGAGCTGGATTGACTCAAATCAGGATAATTTCGTTGATATGGCTCGTTCCATTTGGGAGAACCCGGAATTAGGGTACAAAGAAACCTTTGCGTCAGAACTTCAAAAGAAGTTCCTTTCAAAAGAGGCATTTACTATCCGCCCCGTTGAAGACATGCCAACCGCTTTTATTGCAGAATGGGGCAGTGGTTCGCCTATAGTTGGACTGCTTGGCGAATTTGATGCCTTAGATGGCTTGTCTCAAAAAATCGGTACACAAAGGGAACCTGTACAAGAAGGCGCTCCTGGGCACGGATGCGGACATAACCTTCTGGGAGTGGCTTCCCTTGCTGCAGCCTGTTCTATCAAAAAAGCTATGGAAAATGGAGAAGTAAAAGGAACGATACGTTACTAT
>Ga0172378_10002939_pt1 | contig 15994 bp, 10 predicted proteins | sample GrowelOW332metaG_FD_119755 | JGI IMG/M metagenome (GOLD analysis project Ga0172378, IMG submission 119755) | Groundwater microbial communities from an aquifer near a municipal landfill in Southern Ontario, Canada - Pumphouse #3_1 metaG | ecosystem: Environmental > Aquatic > Deep subsurface >... | reverse complement strand
TGATCTATCAACTTTAACACCAAAAAACTTAACGAATATCCGTCCTTTGACGGCATCTATTAAGGAATTCTATTCTAGTAGTCAGTTATCTCAGTTTATGGATCAAGTTAACCCATTAGCGGAGCTTACTAATAAACGTCGTATATCAGCTTTAGGACCTGGTGGATTAACTAGAGAAAGAGCTGGATTTGAAGTTCGAGATGTTCATACTTCACATTATGGTCGTATCTGTCCTATTGAAACACCAGAAGGACCAAATATCGGTCTTATCTCGAATTTAACATCTTATGCTAGAGTAAATGAATATGGTTTTATACAAACACCATATCGTTTGGTTAAAGATGGTATTGTTTCTGAAGAAGTTGTTTATCTATCGGCGGATGATGAAGAAGATTACATCATCGCTCAAGCTAATGAAGTACTTGGTGGCAAGCTTATTAATGAAGAAGTTGTTGCGCGTCACGAAGGTGAAACAATCATGGCTAAAAAAGCTGAAGTTGAATTGGCTGACGTCAGTCCAAAACAGATTGTTTCTGTTGCGACGGCTTGTATTCCATTCTTAGAGAATGATGATGCTTCACGTGCTCTAATGGGTGCTAACATGCAACGGCAAGCTATTCCATTACTTCGTCCTACGGCACCATTTGTTGGTACAGGAATCGAATACCGAGTAGCTAAAGACTCTGGAAGTGGTGTTACAGCTACAGGAGATGGTGTTGTATCTTATGTTGATGCCAATCGTATCGTAGTTGATGAAAAAAATGGTCAAAGAGAATATAAATTGTCTAAATTCCGTCGTTCTAATTCAGGTACTTGTGTAAATCAGCATCCAATCGTTGCTCGTGGTGAGAAGATTGACACCGGCGATGTCATCGCTGATGGACCAGCCATGAATAATGGCGAATTAGCCCTAGGTCAAAATGTTACTATCGCCTTTATGACGTGGTATGGTTACAACTATGAAGATGCAATCATCATGTCTGAGCGCTTAGTAAAAGAGGATGTTTATACATCTATTCATATTGAAGAGTATGAGATTGAAGTTCGTGAAACTAAGTTAGGCCCTGAGGAAATAACCAGAGATATTCCAAATGTTTCTGAAAACTCATGCCGACATCTTAATGCACGTGGTGTAGTAATGGTCGGAGCCGAGGTTAAGGAAAGCGATATTCTTGTTGGTAAGGTTACACCAAAGGGGCAAAGTGAAATATCTCCAGAAGAGAAATTATTACTAGCTATTTTCGGTGAAAAATCAAGAGAAGTTCGTGATAATTCATTAAAAGTTCCACATGGTGGTGCTGGTATCGTACAAATGGTCCGTTTCTTTCGCAGAGAAGATGGACATGAGTTACCTCCAGGAGTTAATGAGATAGTTAAAGTATATATTGTTCAAAAACGGAAGATATCTGAAGGCGATAAGATGGCTGGAAGACATGGTAATAAGGGCGTTATTTCGCGTATTTTACCAGTTGAAGATATGCCGTTTATGCCAGATGGAACGCCGGTTGATATCATGTTAAATCCGTTTGGTGTTCCGTCTCGTATGAATATCGGACAAGTGTTGGAAATTCATCTTGGGATGGCAGCTAAAAAATTAGGAGTAAATTTCTCTACTCCGGTATTTGATGGAATCAATAATGAAGAGTTAAAATCAATCATAAAAGAAGCCAATAATAATCCAGATGGTAAAACCGTATTATTTGATGGTAGAACAGGTGAACCATTTGATGAGCGAATTTCAGTTGGTGTAATGTACATGATCAAATTAGCTCACATGGTAGATGATAAATTACATGCAAGAGCAACTGGTCCGTATTCACTTGTAACACAACAACCGTTAGGTGGAAAAGCACAGAATGGTGGTCAGCGTTTTGGTGAAATGGAAGTATGGGCACTTGAGGCATATGGCGCTGCTTATATATTAGAAGAAATATTAACGATAAAATCTGATGATATTGTTGGTAGAACCAAGACATACGAGGCTATTATCAAAGGCCGCGATATTCCAGCTCCAGGAGTTCCTGAATCGTTCCGTGTACTAAAACATGAGTTACAAGCATTGGCAATCGATGTTAAGATGCTCGATGAATTTGGTCATGAAGTAGATATGAGAAAAATGGAGGCAGAGGATGTTAAACAGGTCGCAGCTGTTGAACAAGCCATTGACCTAAAGCCAGAAATAGTTACCGAGGTAGAAGATGATGAATTACCTGAAACTATCGTTGGTTTTGGTGATGAAGATTCAAGTGATTATAATGGGATTAAAGAGTAAGGAGGCATAAATAATGAGTAATAACAATTTCGCCTCGATGCAAATAGGCTTAGCATCACCGGAAAGAATTCTTGAATGGTCACACGGAGAAGTTAAGAAACCTGAAACGATAAATTATCGTTCTCAGAAACCTGAAAGAGATGGCTTATTTTGCGAAAGAATATTTGGCCCTTCAAAAGACTGGGAATGTTATTGTGGTAAATATAAGAAAATCAGATATCAAGGCGTTATATGCGATCGTTGCGGTGTTGAGATAACAAAATCAAGTGTTCGGCGAGAAAGAATGGGACATATCGAATTGGCAGCTCCTGTTGCTCATATTTGGTATCTACGTGGCATTCCTTCACGCATGAGCTTACTATTGAATATCACACCGAAAGCTTTAGAAGAAGTCGTTTATTTCGTTTCATGGGTCGTTACTGATCCTGGGAAGACAAAATTAAACTATAAACAAGTTGTATCCGAAAGAGAATATCGTGAAGCAAATGCGATATATGGACCTAATGCGTTTAAAGCGCAAACTGGTGCTGAAGCCGTTAAAACATTACTTGAACAGATTGATCTTGATAAAGAACATCTAATGGTCGTTACTGATCTAAAAGATGCTCAAGGCGATAAACGTAAAAAGTTAATCAAACGATTAGAAACGATCGAAGCCTTTTTACACTCTGATAATAAACCTGCATGGATGGTCTTAACAATATTACCGGTTATACCACCGGATCTAAGACCAATGTTACAATTAGATGGTGGTCGTTTTGCGACTAGTGATCTAAATGATCTATACCGTCGGGTAATCACCAGAAATAACCGTTTAAAGAAATTATTGGAACTAGGGACACCTAGTATCATCGTTCAAAACGAAAAAAGAATGTTACAAGAAGCAGTTGATGCTTTGATCGATAATGGTCGTCGTAGTAAACCGATCACCGGAGCTGGTGGAAGAGCATTAAAATCACTTTCTCATAGCTTAAAGGGAAAACAAGGCAGATTCCGTCAAAACTTATTAGGAAAACGTGTTGACTTCTCAGGTCGTTCAGTAATCGCTGTTGGACCGAATTTGAAAATGTATGAATGTGGATTACCACGTGAAATGGCAATTCAGTTATTTAAACCATTCGTTATTAATGAGATCGTAAATCGTGGAATTGCCGGGAATCCTAAAACGGCAGAAAAATTAATCGATCGTCAAGATACTCGGATATGGGATATCGTTGAAGATATCATCGAATCAAGACCCGTACTTTTAAATCGTGCACCAACGCTGCATAGACTTGGGATTCAAGCATTCAAACCAAAACTTGTTGAAGGAAGAGCAATTAGATTGCATCCACTAGTTACGGTTGCGTTTAATGCGGATTTCGATGGTGATCAGATGGCTATTCATGTACCTTTATCAGAAGAGGCTTGCGCTGAAGCAGAAATCTTAATGTTGGGCTCTAATAATATTTTGGGACCAAAAGATGGTAAGCCAATCGTTACGCCATCACAAGATATGGTACTAGGTAATTTCTATCTTAATATGGAAGAAACGGCTGAAGAATTCTTCGCTAAGGCTGAATCACTTGAAAAACTTGGTGAAGTTGAAGAAGCTAAAGTATGGCATCGTTTTGGTGAAAGTGAAGGTTCGATATTCCACAATGCTAATGAAGCACTTATCGCTTATGAAAATAAGAAAGCACATTTACATACAAGAGTAGCGGTCCGTGCATCTTCATTAAAGAAAGCTACCTTTACAAAAGAACAAAATAGTAAGCTTTTAGTTACGACTATCGGTAAGATCATATTCAATGAGATCTTTCCAAGCGATTTTCCTTATTTAAATGAGGCGAATGCGATTGATTTCATTCAAACACCGGATAAGTATTTCGTACCTACAAACACTGATATTAAAGCTTACATCAAAGATTTACCAGTTAGCAAAGATTTCAAAAAAGCTAATTTGGGGCTTGTAATCGCCGAAGTATTCAAACGTTATCGTAATGAACATACTTCAGAGATCTTAGATAAAATCAAAGATCTGGGATTTAAATATTCGACGATCGCAGGGATTACAGTATCGCTATCAGATATTAATGTTGCTCCTAATAAATATACCTATATTGATAACGGTAAAGAAAAAGCAGCTGAGTTAAATCGTCTTTACAAACGTGGAAAATTGACAGCACCAGAGTGGGAACGTCATTTAACTACTTTATGGGGTGGTATAAAAGATGTCATCGGTAAAGAGGTAATGGATAATTTACCTCGTAAGAACCCAATCAATATGATGGCTGTATCTGGAGCTCGTGGTAACTCATCACACTTTACTCAATTAGCGGGTATGCGTGGATTAATGGGAAAACCAACTCAATCTAAATCTAAAAAGGAATATCAATCATCGATTATTGAAGTACCAATTTATTCTTCTTTCCGTGAAGGATTGAATGTATCTGAGTTCTTTATATCGACACACGGTGTTCGTAAAGGTTTAACTGATACGGCATTGAAGACAGCAGAATCTGGTTATTTGACTAGAAGATTAGTTGATGTTGCCCAAGATGTTATCATATCTGAAGAGGATTGTGGTACAGATCGCGGTTATGGTATCGAAGCTTTAGTAAATAACAAAGAAAATTCAATCATTGAAAGTCTATATGACAGAATTGTTGGACGTTATGCTAAGGAAGATATCGTTGATCCAAAAACTAATGAATTAATTGTGGCTAGTGATGACTTTATCGATGATGAAGTTGCCGAGAAAATCGTCAATGCAGGTATCGAAAAGGTTTATATTCGCAATATCTTCACATGTGATTCGACATATGGAGTATGCAAAAAATGTTATGGACGTAATATCGCAACTGGTAAGATTGTTGAAGTTGGAGAAGCTGTTGGTATTATGGCCGCTCAATCAATCGGTGAGCCAGGTACGCAGCTGACAATGAGAACTTTCCATACAGGCGGAGTTGCTGGTGGTGGAGATATCACTCAAGGTTTACCGCGTGTCGAAGAATTATTCGAAGCTAGAGCACCAAAACATGTCGCTACGATATCTAAGATTGATGGCGAAATCATAGAAATAACGAAAAACGATAATAGTAACGGATTCAAAATCATGATTGCTAATGATAAAGAGACAATCGAACATAAGACAGATCACAGTCAGACATTGCGTTCATGGATTAAAACAGGAACAAAAGTTAAAGCTGGAGAAAAGCTTACCGAAGGTCCTGTTAATCCAAAAGAATTATTGGAAGTTGCCGGAGTTAAGGCTGTCCATAATTATATTTTGAAAGAAGTTCAGAAAGTTTATGGCGCCCAAGGAATCGGAATTTCGGATAAACATATTGAAGTTATTATTAGTCAAATGTTAAGGAAAGTTGTTATTATCGATCCTTGTGATACTGAATTGAGTGCAGGGATTCAAATAAGTTTACCAAATATTACGAATATCAATCGTGATATATTATTAAGTCAAAAACGCCCAGCGAAGTTTGGACCGACATTGCTTGGAATATCTAAGGCTTCAGTTGAAACGGATTCATTCTTATCAGCTGCTAGTTTCCAAGAAACGACAAAAGTTTTGACAGATGCCGCAGTCAAAGGTAAGATTGACCATTTATTAGGCTTGAAAGAAAATGTAATAATCGGTAAAATGATACCGGCTGGAACAGGATCTAAAGCTAAACGTGCCTCAACAGACGCAATACTTGTGTTAGCTGCTAAATTAAGAGCTGAAAGAGAAGCACGTAATTTTAAAGAAGAAGATGTACTAATGACGGAAACTGATACTAATAATTATGTTAATAATACAAATGATAATGTTAGATCGGATAAATCAGATATTGAAAATGTTCATGTTTCTGTAGAGTAGAAAAAGACCTTTGGGTCTTTTTTTTATGCTTGTTTAGAATATAATATGCAATAATGTAATAAATTACATTAAATGTAAAAAAACATGAAAGTAAACTTGACATTGTTTTCAGTATCATATATACTGATAACATAACTTTAAGGAGAGATAATATGAAAAAACTAAAAGTATTATTAATATTAGGCTTAGTTCTCGCCTTATTCACAGGATGTAGCAGTTCTAGTGATGGCGGCGATGGAGAAACTACCAAAAAGATATTAACTGTAGCTACTGATACAGACTTATCTACAATGGATCAAAATATAGCAACTGATGGAACATCATTTATTGCTATACAGGCTTGTATTAGCGGTTTAACTCAATTAGATGCTGATGGAGTCGTTTTACCGGAATTAGCCGAAACGTGGGATGTTGTGTTCAATGATGACGGTACAACTGTGTATACATTCCATTTGGCTGATGCAAATTGGAGTAATGGAACACCTGTTACAGCTGCTGATTTTGTATTTGATTGGCAACGTTTAGCTGACCCAGCAACGGCTAGTGAATATAATTTTATCGTATCAACGATTAAATTACATAATGCTGATGCAGTAATCGCTGGTGAAATGCCTGTTGATCAACTTGGAGTTAAGGCCCTTGATGATAAAACTTTGGAAGTGACACTTGATCTACCGGTTGATTTCTTTCTAAGTTTAATGGCTTTTCCAACATTTTTTCCATTAAATGAAGAATTCTATTTGGCACAGGGTGACCAATATGCTGTAACACCAGCTAATATATTGGCATGTGGTCCATATGTTATGACAGAATGGATTTCAGGAAACAGTTTTACTTTTGAGAAGAATGAAACTTACTTTAAAGCTGATGATGTTCAGATTGATGGTATAACATTTAAATATATTCAAGATACACAATCAGCAATGTTAGAATTTGAATCAGGTAATTTGGATTATGTTAAATTATCTGGTGAACTTGTAGAAGCTTATTCTGATGATGATGAATTTGTTCAAAGATTACAAGGATATTTATGGTACTTATCAATTAACTTTAATGATGAAAGTATCAATAGTGTTAATTTGAGAAAAGCGATAAGTACGGTTATCAATAGAGAGTCTATCGCAGTTAATATTTTAAAAGATGGTAGTATTGCCGCTGAGGGTATTGTACCTAAATTGTTAGCGACAGGGCCTGATGGTAAAGATTATCGGACAACCGCAGCTGTTTTGGTAACAACAGATATTACGCAAGCGCAAGCTTATTGGCAAGCGGCTAAAGTTGATCTGGGTGTTGATACATTAAATATCGAATTATTATTTGAAGATACTGAGGCTAGTAAAGCCGTTGCTGAATTTATTCAATCTGAGATTGAAACTAATCTTGAAGGCTTGACAGTTACTTTAAAGAGCCAACCTAAAAAATCTCGTCTTGAATTAATGAGGAGTGGAGATTATCAAATAGGCCTACATCGTTGGGGTCCTGATTATGCTGATCCTCAAACGTATTTGGATTTATTCTTAACCGATAATAACAACGCTGGTTATTCAAGTGTTGCTTATGACGCTACAGTATTAGAAGCTACGACTGGTGAAACGGCTAAAGATTCAACTGCACGTTGGGCAATGTTAAAAGAAGCTGAAAGAATTCTACTTGAAGATGATTGTGCTGTAGTTCCTATCTACCAAAACGGTGGAGCATTAATGATAAGTAGTAAAGTGCATGGTATTGAGCTACACACAGTAGGAATTGATAGTTTCGCTCGAGTAACAATTGACGATTAAATAAGTATTCAATATGCAGACATTACAGCGAGTAATCGCTGTAATGTTTTATCTAAAGTGAAAGGGGGAGAATACATGGGAAAATATGTTCTTAAAAGAGTAGCTATTTCTTTATTAACTTTATTAGCTATCTTATTTATATTATTTTTGATGCTAGAGTTAATGCCAGGTTCTCCGTTTAACGATGAGAAACTTACCGAAGCACAACGCATTTTACTATATGCTAAATATGGCTTAGATCAACCATTTTTTATAAAATTTTATAAATATGTAATAAATATGTTACAAGGAGATTTTGGTGTTTCGTATACGATTAATAAGAATTTTGCAGTAAGCGTAATGATAGCGGCACGTTTGCCGATCACGATCAAGCTTGGGTTTAATGCTATCGTTTTTGGCGCAATAGTTGGTTTGTTGTTAGGCATAGTTGCTGCGATCAAGCATAATACATGGATTGATACACTGACGGTAATGATATCAACGCTTGGTGTTAGTGTTCCGTCTTATGTTTTTGCTTTAGGTCTAGCTTATTTTGTTGGTTATAAACTTGGATGGTTTCCAATACTTTATGACATGTCCAGACCTGCTGAATCATCGGTCTTACCATCTTTAGCTTTATCGTTATTTACGATTGCTAATGTGGCTAGATTCACCCGTTCTGAGATGATTGATGTTTTAGGATCGGATTATATACTTTTGGCTCAATCCAAAGGCATCAAGGAATGGAAGTTGATTTTAAGTCATGCTTTACGAAATACTTTGATTCCAATTGTTACTATCATGGGTCCATTATTAGTAGGATTATTAACAGGTAGTATGGTTGTTGAAAAGATATTTGGGATACCTGGTATTGGTTCATTAATGGTCAATGCTATTCAGATGAATGATTATAATGTTGTAATCGCGATCGCTTTTGTTTATAGTGCCCTTTATATTTTTACGATGTTGATTGTTGATATCTTATATGGAGTTATTGATCCTCGAATTCGAATAACGAAAGGAGCAAACTAAAATGGCCACGAAAGATTTAGTACAAACAGAATTTAAAGCAGACGATTTTAAGTTTGCTTATGATCGTAATGCTAAGTTAATTGATAAGACTTATAATTCAACTTCCTATATTAAAGATGTATTTTCTAATTTTGCGAAAAATAAAGGAGCGCTTATTGGTATCGTTATAATCGTTATTATTGTTATCATGGCGATCATTGGTCCTTATTTTAATGCACACACTTATAAATCGATCCTAATTGAACAAGCATCATTACCGCCGAGAATTCCACTTCTTGAAAATCTTGGGATATTTGATGGTACAAGAAATGGTATCGATATCTATTTAAAGAAGGGTGTTAGTGATATTTACTATTGGTTCGGTAGTGATACCCAAGGCCGTGATCTCTTTACCAGAGTGTGGGCCGGTACACGCGTATCTTTGATCATTGCTGTATCCGCAGTACTTATTGATATCTTTATTGGGATGATATACGGACTTGTTTCCGGATATTTTGGAGGTAAAGTTGATATTTTAATGCAACGTATCGCCGAAATACTTAATGGTATTCCGCAATTAGTAATCGTTACGTTGTTGGGTTTAATTTTACCACCCGGGATTACATCAATTATCTTTGCTTTGATGATTACCGGATGGATCGGAATGAGTCGAATAGCTAGAGCACAAGTGTTAAAGCTCAAAGAACAAGAATATATCCTAGCTTCTAAAACATTGGGAGCTCGTGATTTTGCGATTATATTTAAAGATATCTTACCGAACATTTTTGGACAGATCATTATCATGAGTATGTTTTCAATCCCAAATGCGATTTTCATGGAAGCTTATTTATCGTTTGTCGGATTAGGTGTTCCAGCACCATTAGCTTCGCTTGGCTCATTGATTAGTGAAGGCTATAAATCAATTACTGTAATGCCTTATATTATTTTAAGTCCGATTATTGTTTTAGCTTTGTTGATGTTAAGTTTCAATTTATTTGCGGATGGTCTTCGTGATGCTTTTGATCCGAAGATGAAACAGATGTAGGAGCGAAATATGAAAATTAAAAAGAAAAGAGTTTTATCAATTCGCGATTTAAATATTTCCTTTGTGACAGGAAGTGGAACAGTTAATGCTATCCGTGGAGTGAGACTTGATCTATTTAAAGGAGAAACGATCGCGATCGTAGGAGAGAGTGGTAGTGGAAAATCAGTTACCGTAAAAGCTATCATGGGGATATTAGATAGTAATGGGAAAATCGATAGTGGTTCAATCACTTTTGATTATGAAGAAAATGGTGTGAATAAATCAGTTGATCTTGTTCAGATGAAACCTAAAGAAATAAGGTATCAGATATCTGGCAAAAAGATCGCGATGGTCTTTCAAGATCCAATGACTTCCCTTGATCCAACTATGCAAATTGGTAAGCAGATCATGGAGGGAATGATTGAACATGAAAAGATCAGTAAGAATGAAGCTCGGGCTCGAGCTTTGGAATTATTAGAATTGGTTGGTATTGATGCACCAACAAAACGTTTAAAACAATATCCGCATCAATTATCCGGTGGTATGCGTCAAAGAGTAGTTATTGCGATCGCATTAGCTTGTAATCCAGATATTCTTATTTGCGATGAGCCAACGACCGCATTGGATGTCACGATTCAAGCTAAGATTTTAGAGTTGATCAAAGATATCCAAACTAAACGTAATATCTCGGTAATATATATCACTCATGATCTAGGTGTTGTCGCGAAAGTAGCGGATTATGTTGCGGTTATGTATGCTGGCAAAATTGTTGAAAAAGGAAGTATTGATGAGATATTTTATGATCCACGTCATCCTTATACATGGGGATTATTAAGCAGTATGCCAGATATGGACACCAATAGTCAACGTTTGTTTGCTATTGCTGGTAGTCCACCGAATTTATTGGTTACTGTACCCGGTGATGCTTTTGCACCCCGTAATCCATATGCTTTAAATATTGATTTTAGACTCGAACCTCCTATGTTTGATGTTGGCGGTCAGCACCGGGTCAGTAGCTGGCTATGTCACCCCAATGCACCTAAAGTTGAGATGCCAGAACAGTTGAAGAAAAGAATTGAAAAAATGCTAAAGGAGGACAGAGATAATGGATAATCGTACTCCGCTTTTATCAGTTAAAGATCTTAAACAATATTTTAGGATAAATCGTAAGTTTACTGTAAAAGCTGTTGATGGCATTAGTTTTGATATTTATCCAGGAGAAACTTATGGATTGGTTGGCGAGAGTGGAAGTGGTAAATCTACCACCGGACGATCGATAATCCGTCTTTATGATCCAACAGCAGGAACGGTTATGTTTGATGGCCATAATATAAGTGGAAAACTAAACACAGAAGAAGAGCGATATTTACGTATGAATATGCAAATGATCTTTCAAGATCCAATGGCAAGTCTTAATCCACGGAAAAAAGTTAGTCAACTGATTGCGCAGGGATTAGAGATCCATAAATTGTGCAAGTCGCAAGCTGAAATTGATGAGCGAGTTAATCAAATGTTAGAGAAAGTTGGATTGTCAACGGAACATGCCACGCGCTATCCTCATCAGTTTTCAGGTGGGCAAAGACAAAGAATTGGCATTGCCAGAGCTTTGATTATGAATCCTAAATTGATTATCGCTGATGAAGCTATTTCAGCGCTTGATGTTTCAATACAAGCCCAGGTTGTTAATTTAATGAAAGATATTCAGGATGAGATGAAAACAACCTATTTATTTATTGCACATGATCTGTCAATGGTAAAATATATCAGTAATCGCATTGGTGTCATGCATCTTGGCCATATTGTTGAAACAGGGACAACGCAAGAGATATTTAATAATCCGATTCATCCATATACCAAATCGCTTTTATCAGCGATTCCACATCCCAACCCAAAGGTAGAGAAAAAAAGGATTGCGATGGTTTATGATAAGGAAGCGATGGGCGTAGATTATTTAGTTGGATATGCTCATATCTTATCCGATACTCATCAAGTTTTAGCTACTGATGAAGAATATGATAAATGGTCTAAAGAGCAAAGTTATTAAATTCGACTGTCATAAAAATTTGTGACAGTTTTTTTATTATCTGTTAAAATATATTTAAGAAATAGGGAGGATTATAATGAAAGTATTATTAATAAATGGAAGTCCTCATGAGTTTGGTTGTACTTATACAGCTTTAAAGGAAGTTGCTAATAAATTGAATGAAGAAGATATTCAAACAGAGATTTATTTCCTCGGTAATAAACCAATTCAAAGTTGTACGGCTTGTGGTAGCTGCCGTAATACGGGAAAATGTATCTTTAATGATCAAGTGAATGAAGTCATAGCTAAAGCCCAAGAAATTGATGGATTGATTGTTGGGACACCAGTTCATTATGCGGCGGCAAGTGGTATGGTAACGGCTTTTATGGATCGCTTATTTTATGCTAGCAATGCGTTTAGTTACAAACCAGGAGCAGCCGTGGCCGTGGCTCGCAGAGCTGGTACAGTATCGGCGTTTGATCAGCTGAATAAATATTTTACCATTAATAATATGCCTGTTGTTTCATCGCAATATTGGAATATGGCTTTTGGTAATACACCAGAAGAGATTCTAAAGGATGAAGAAGGTATGCAAATAATGCGGACGCTTGGTCTTAATATGGCTTGGTTACTTAAGTCAATTGCAGAGGGAAAGAAGGCCGGATTACAATATCCTTCAGTTGAAAAGAAGGCGAGAACAAATTTTATCAGATAAATTTAAAGTAAATACTTGACAAATATTTGATAATGTCATAAACTACAAGACATAAAACAAAATACCAGTAGAGGTAGCGATGTAAATTAGTAACTTAAGGAGCCGGCAGGCGATGAATTAAGTGAAAGGTAATCATCGCCGAACAGAAATGTTGGCAAACATTAACTGTGGGGCTATAGGGAAAACCTATAACACTCCTTCGTAAGAAGAGGCGCTATTACTTACATGATTAATAACTCGTGTGTAATAATAGCATACGAGTTTTTTGTTTTCTAGAACCATGGAGGGTAGTATGAAGAAATTAGTTATATTATTAGTAATGACCTTGTTAATGACAGGTTGTTCAACAAAGAGTAGTAATGAGGAATCAGCAACTACTCAAATGACGGTAGAACAAGGAAAGTTAATTGTTGGAATGGAGTGTAATTATGCACCTTTTAACTGGACACAAATCGATAAAACAGAATATACGGTTGCGATATCTGATGTTGATTATACAGATGGTTATGATGTACAAATGGCTAAGATGATTGCTGATGAATTAGGATTAGAACTTGTTATCAAGAAACTTGCATGGGAAGGATTGGTTCCAGCATTGAATGCTGATGAGATTGATCTTGTCATTGCTGGAATGACTGAAACACCAGATCGTGCTGAGAGTGCTGATTTTACATCACCATATTATGAATCAGAAATGGTTATGATCGTTCGAGCAGATGATGATTTGGTTAATGCGACTTCGATTCAAGATTTCAGTGGCAAGATTGTCCTTGGACAATTAAACACGACTTATGATACGATCATCGATCAGATCGATGGTGTTATCCATGCCGTACCACAAGAAAGCTATCCAAGAATGGTTTTATCATTATCTGAAAAGGAAGTTGACGCCATTACTGCAGAATTACCAGTTGCCGTTGGTGTGGTAGCCGCTAATCCAAATTTGGCGATTGTTACTTTTACTGAAGGAAATGGCTTTGAAGTAGATACTTCCGTTTCGATAGCAGTTAAAAAAGGAAATAGTGAATTACAAGATGCTGTTCAAACGATATTAGATACAATAACTCAAGATCAAAGAAATGATATGATGATAGCAGCTACAAATCGTCAACCTGCTGTTGAGGAATAATGACACATTATACTTTTACCGGAAATCTGTTTATTGATACTTGTTTGAGTATTCTGATCACCTATTGGCCATCATTGTTACTTGGTGTAAAGACCGTATTATTGATTGCTGTCAGTGGGACAGTGATCGGAATGATGATTGGTTTGATAATTGGTGGGTTAAGAGCGATAAAAGTTGAAAAAGGAACATACGTATACATTATTAAATGGGTATACAATGTTTTAGCCAAATGTTACATTGAAGTGTTTCGTGGTACACCAATGATGGTTCAAGCGGTATTCATCTATTATTGGTTAAAACCAACATTTGGTTGGACTCCAATCATTGCGGGGATATTTGTTATATCCGTAAATACCGGCGCCTATATGGCAGAGATCGTTCGAGCAGGTATTCAATCGGTTGATGTTGGGCAAACGGAGGCAGCCAGAAGTTTAGGAATGACCTCTGGGCAAACGATGTTAAATATAATATTACCTCAGGCAATTAAAAATGCCTTTCCAGCAATGGGCAATGAATTTATCGTTAATCTTAAGGATAGTTCAGTATTAAACGTTATTTCAGTTACTGAATTATTCTTTCAAACAAAGTCGATTGCCGGTAGTCTATATAAATATGAAGAGACATTCTTTGTATCAGCGATTATTTATCTTTGCTTAACTACGATCACAAGTTATATCTTACATTTGATCGAAAAGCGTTTAAATAATACCAGAACAAGTTTTCCTTCATCGTCAACTACTGAGATGTTGGTTAAAAAAGCATCAAAAGGAGTTCAACGATGAGTGATTGTGTAATAAATGTTATTGATTGTCGCAAGAGTTTTGGAAACCTTGAAGTTCTTAAAAATATTAACTTTACGGTTGATAAGGGCGATGTGGTTTGTTTGATCGGTTCAAGTGGCTCGGGGAAATCAACATTATTAAGATGTATAAATCGACTTGAGACAATCGATAGTGGACAGATATTAGTCAATGGTCAAGATATATATGATCGTAAAATCGACTTAAATCACTATCGGGCCAAAGTTGGAATGGTGTTTCAATCATTTAATCTATTTAGTAATTTGAATGTATTAGAGAATTGTATCATAGCTCAAAGAAAAGTATTGAAGCGAAGTCATCAAGAAGCCGAAGCGATAGCCATGACCTATTTAAAAAAAGTTGGTATGGAACAATTCAGTCATGCCCCATCAACGCAAATATCCGGTGGTCAAAAACAAAGAATAGCTATTGCTCGAGCATTATGTATGAATCCCGAAATACTGCTATTTGATGAACCAACATCGGCACTAGATCCTGAAATGGTCCAAGATGTATTAGATGTCATGAAAGCTTTAGCTAATGAAGGCTTAACAATGATTGTCGTAACCCATGAAATGAGCTTTGCGAAAGAAGTAGCAAATAAAGTCATATTTATGGATAAAGGCGTTATCGCTGAAGAGGGCGAACCAAATGAGATGTTCACTAATCCCCACAATCAAAGAACAAAAGAATTTTTGAAAAGAATTATAAGATAACGATGAAAATCGTTATCTTGCTTTGTATTTTAAGTATATTTATATAATAGTATAATAAAAAACAAATATCGTAAGATTAAATAATTTGATATATAATGATGATACTATCTATAGTATTATCGAATAATAATTAGATTTTAACAAGCAAGATGAATTGCGAATATTATCTCTTAAGTTCAAATAAATAGTTGACATCCAATATCTGTCGTATTAGAATATAAGAGCTATTGAATAATATGGTTTCCTTAAGGGAAACTATATTAGTGTAAAAGTAAGGCACACCAGGAAGTGTGTGCTAAAAAGACTGAAAGGAGATATTAATGCCAACTATTAATCAATTAGTTCGTAATGGTCGTACAAATAAAGTATGGAAATCAAAATCACCTGCTTTAAATAGAGGATACAACTCATTACAAAGACGTCCAACTGAGATAACATCACCACAAAAACGTGGAGTATGTACTCGTGTTGGTACGATGACACCGAAAAAACCAAACTCAGCTTTGAGAAAGTATGCTCGTGTTCGTCTTAGCAACGGAATGGAAGTAACTGCTTATATTCCAGGAGTAGGACACAATCTACAAGAACATAGTGTTGTGTTGATCAGAGGCGGTCGTGTTAAAGATTTACCAGGTGTTCGTTATCATATCATCCGTGGCACACTTGATTGTGCCGGCGTTGAAGGAAG
>Ga0172378_10002937_pt1 | contig 16001 bp, 22 predicted proteins | sample GrowelOW332metaG_FD_119755 | JGI IMG/M metagenome (GOLD analysis project Ga0172378, IMG submission 119755) | Groundwater microbial communities from an aquifer near a municipal landfill in Southern Ontario, Canada - Pumphouse #3_1 metaG | ecosystem: Environmental > Aquatic > Deep subsurface >... | reverse complement strand
TGCAGCGCCGTCTTGAGGTTCTCAAAGCGTCTTTCCAGCTCAATTTCTCGTTCGTTCATATCGTTCTCCTAAAATCACCGGATAACCAAGCCTTAGAGGCGACGGACTACCGCGCCTCACGGCCCGTGTTCGGATCAATCAGCCGAGCGTCTTTCACGTTGAAGAATGTCGGGCGCAGATTGTTGCGGTCGAGCCAAGCAGCAATAACTGCGCGGACTTCGCGCTCTAGCTCGGTGCGCTGCTCCTTCGTGGACATGTCCCAATCTTCCGCCCAGTCCCCCGCGTAGTCGTCATCACAAGCCACGCGTTCCAACCAGTCTTCGACATCAAACAGGTTTTCAGGCGGAGTAGGAGAACAAACCTTAGCCAACCAGAACGGGACTCCGTTGTATCCGACGGTCCCCTCTTCGATGGCGTCAGCCTCATTCTTGAACACACCGGCGTCGTAGGTTTCTTCGTTCAGAGATATAGCCCACCCTGCCGAACCAAGCGGCGGAGGCAACGAGTTGTCCGCCTCGATAGTCTGTTTCTCACTCATGGTTTTCTCCTTGGCGGGCACCTCGCGCCTCGCCTTTCGTGTTCTGCAAACGATTAACTTCCGACCTCAACCGTTTAATCTCATCCACCATCGCCTTCCAGTTTCGTGCGATTCTGGCACGGTCAAAGGGCGGTGTCGGAATGCACGAGATGAACAACGACGGGTCACAACTCAATGCGTCATCAACCGCGGAACCAAGTCGCTCTGGTGACGGCGTGCCGGCCGTCACTTCGCTCTGTTTGTTCTCACTCATCGCCTTCCTCCATTTCTCGCCGCACCTGGCGGCCGATGTTTGCCCGCCGGGCCGAGTGATGCCGGTCTCCGGCGGGCGTGCGCTTCGTGCGGACGTTACTTGCAGCCGCCCTTGCCTTTCTTGGAACCCTTCTTCGTGCGCTCACCTCCTTTCCCAAAACGTATTCGCACGCCTCGATGAACAGTTTGGCCGTGTCTACTACACGTAGAAGGCGACGAACTCCGCCTTGATGACCTTGTGGCCGTCGCCGACGTAGACTTCCACGATCCATCCGCCGACGTGGGCGGCCAAACCCTGCCGCGCCATGAACGGCGTCTGCTTCTGGAAGGTGCCCGCCTGCAACACGGCCACGTTGCGGTAGCTCGGCATGAACTCCGCCTTGTGGTAGTGTCCGATCGCCAGCATGTCCGGTTTCGTGCCGCCTTCCAGGGATTCCACGATCTTCTGGGGACGGTAACTGAGGGCGTAGCTGCTGCCGCCTCCCGGATGGATGAGCATCAGCTCGAACTTGCCGTTCGGTGTCTCCCAGCGGACGCGGGCCTGCTCCTCGCCGAGGAACCGGTAGCGGGGGACTCGCTCGCCGAGGCACGATCCCACGGGCACGCCGGCCGCGTTCTTGAACGAGGCGTCGTGGTTTCCCGTGATGAAGAACGTGTCCACCTCGCTCGGCGAGTTCTTGACGACGCCGTTCATCTGCGCCTCGAAACCCACGTCGCGAAGCTCGAACTCCTGGCCCCTGTAGACCTTGTGGCCGTCCAGGATGTCGCCCGCGTCATAGACTTCCTTGACGCCTTCGCGTTTGCAGAAGTCATAGAACGCGTGCAGCGCCTCGCCGTGGTGGTACAGGCTGCCGTGGTGGCGGTCGCCCGTGACCGCGAACCGCAGCAGGCAGTCCTTGCTCTTGTTGACCACGATCTTGCCGCCCGTATCCGCCAGCGCCTCCACCTTGCGGTGTTCGATCGCCAGCCGCTGCTTGAGGGCCGCGATCTTTCCGGCCCCGTGGACGGTCTCGAAATCGGTGATGTTCTTCTTGACTCTGCTCATAGCATTTCCCTCATTTTGGCGGCGAGAGCCTTGCTGGCGGCCCACGCGCGTTTGCTGCTTTTGCTGATCTGGACGACATGGTCCGTGAACATGTCGCGGTAGCGGCCGATGTCGTAGAGGCTGATGCCGCACATCTTCGCGAACTCGACCTCATACTCCCAACCGTCCGGCCCGAGGGCGGCGATGCCCCCGCGGATCTTGGCGGGCACGATCGTGTCCTTGTCGTACGCCTGCCGGAAGTCGGCGAGCGTCTTGACGCCCTTTGCCGTCTTTTTCGTGTCAGGGATGAGATCGCGGTTTCCCTGTTTCAGGAACGTCTGGGCCGCGAACGCCGTGCATCCGGTGATCGCGACCAGCCTGCGGCGGCCGATGCCCGGATTCTCGTCTCGCGCCTTGACCGCCTTCATGAACTGTTCGTTCGTCATCGCCATGATGATGAGACCTTTCTTTGCCTCAGTTCGACGCCGGGGCTTCGCGTTTGAGATTCTCGTTCGCATCATACTTTCTCCAGCCGATATCTTCTTCGCGATTGTGTTCGGCCTGTCTCCACGCCCGTCGGATGGCGGATGCCTTGGTCCCGGATTTTTCGAACCATATTAACGGACCATGTTTACCGCAAGGACGGAACTTACCCTTAGCGTTTACCTCCAGATGGTAGCCATCCGGCATGCCGCGTTTGATTGTTATCCGGTCGCCGATAATCCCTGACATTATCACGGCAATCGCGAACACTCCGACGGGGATCGTTGCCAGAAGTATTTTTTTCACTTCTCGTCTCCTTTCGCGTACTTCACATTTTCCGTCTCGTTGGCCTCGCACTCCCATCCGCAACCCATATACCCGGCGGCGTCGACGTAGTTGTCGCGTTTGGCCGAATGCTGCGAACCGTATTCCTCCACCATCTCTTTAGCTTCTTTGGCGTTCACTTGCTCTCTCCTTCCCGGATGTACTTCAGGATTTCGATCAGGCGCACGGCCTGGTTCTTGGCGTCGTCGAGGGCGTCGTGTTCCGTCCCCTCGAACGCCGGTTTGGGGATGCGGGGGTACATGGCGCGCATCGTGCGATAGCAGCGGTCGGCTCTGAAAGTCCAAGGGACGCCCATGTTCAACCGTCGATAGGCGTTCGCCAGCCACACGTTGTCGGCGGTTGCGCCGCATCCCCAGACTTCGTCGACGGCTTCGCTTTCCCGTTTTGTGGCCCAGTAAGCGAACTCTGACAGCGCGCCTGCCAGAGAATGTTTCTCGATCCTCAAGAGGCGTTCGCGCGCCGACTGCGACTGTTCGAGCCACCACATCACGGTGGACGCGTCCATGACACCCCCGCTCGCGACGGAACTTTCCAGATCGACGCCGACGTGAAAGGTGTCGGTGATTCCTTCGTCGACATCGAAGCGCACGGCCCCGATGCTGACGATGGCGGCATTCGATCCGTTCCCCATCGTCTCCAAGTCCAGCATTATCCTGTTCATTTCGTCTCCCCTTCCTTCTTGGCGTACTTGATCCGCGCCTCCGCTTCGATCTGTTCCTCGGCCTCGCACTCCCATCCGCAACCCATATACCCGGCGGCGTCGACGTAGTTGTCGCGTTTGGCCGAATGCTGGGCGCGGGAAGCCTTGACGAGGGTGATGATCCAGGCGACATCCGACGCCTTGAACCGCCGGCCGTCCTTGAGTTTCGCCGAGAACAGGGCGGTCATCATGTCCGCCGTACGCTGAAAGTCCTGCGTCGGAGGCTCGTAGGAGCAGTTGCGGTCGCCCGTGATCAGTTTCTTGGCCTCGTCCAGCACGCCCTCGCGCTCGGTGTAACGTGCATCCGTCTTTTGTTCCTCGCACAAAGCGCGTACGGCCGGGAAAGGATCGTTCATCCCCATCGCCCGCAGGATGCGTTCGTCGCTCATGGTGTCGAAGAGGATCACCTTGCCCGCGTTCATCCCGCGTTCGATCTCCTTCATGCCGCCCACGGAACCGGAGATGTCCTCGTGGATGACGTAGACGGCGTGCGCCTTATCGATGGCTGCGTTGTCGCGTTCGATGGCGGCGGCGAGATCGAAATTTTTAGGGATGTCCGTCCAGTCGACCGGATTTTGGCCGTCCGATCTTTGGGTACGCGGAGCCACGTATTTCAACCATTCCGGATCTCTCGGGTCCAATCCCGCTTTCCTGTCCATGTCGGCTGGCGAAAGCACCTCAAATCCCAGCGCGGTCAGACGATCGCGGGCCGCGTCGAACGCCGGGAAGTTGTAGTACGTAATGCCGCGCATTTTGCCGGCGATGTAAACGATTTTTTCGCTCATTTGCACTCCTCGTTTATGTGATGTTCTTCCCACCATTTCCGTCCGTTATCGGCTGCCCGGCGGGTAAAGGGACGTTTGCCGAAACGTTTGTTGGCGGTACCGCAACCCCTGACGAGGTCGAGCTTGCGTCCGTAGCGCGAACAGAAGCCGGTCTCTTCGTCCAGGCATCCGCAGGCCATCTCCTTGCAGCGTTTGATTTTCATCCCGCGATCCCTTTCAGGATGAAGCCCAGCAGGACGCCGAACGCGAAACCGATGAAGCAGATCAAGAGGACGAGAGAAGCGTAGTCGGGCCGTTTCGGGTTCATTTTGCCTCCTCCAGACGCTTGAGCGTATAACGGTACATGTCCGCGCTTTCGATCTTCGCCACGACAGAAACGACGTACGAAGCGCCGGAAAGCTCAAAACGCACGACATTTCCGGCCACGGCTTCCTGCGGCCCTTTCGTCCATACGAACACTTTTCCGCCCTTGTGCCCGATCTGCTCCGGATATAGGTCGATGACCCTCTCGCGCATCGCGTCCCAGAGATTGCGGTACACTGCGGTCGTGAGTTCGGTTTTAGAGAGATCCTGCAATACACAAAGATTGGCTTTCGACCCGATCATCAAACCGAATATCCTGCGCACGCTCACGTAGTCCGCCCGCGTATGGATTCCACGGATGTGGCAGGCGTAGCATAAGGTCGCGCCGTTGTCCACCGAGTACCTGGCGGCATGGGCGTTATGGTCGCACACGTACCAGTGGTGGGCCGTGAGGTTCTCGGTCGCCCCGCACAGGAGGCACTCGAAACCATCGCGGCGTTTGACGCGCAAAGCCCAATCGGCGTACAGGGCTTTCTTGATCTTGGGGATGGAGGGAAGTTTGATCATGGTTAATCCTCGTTTACCGCGCCCTGTTGAGACCCGTGAACGACGGAAGGCCGCTGTAGCTCGCGTTGTCCGAATCCATGTGCGTACGGCGCATGTGCGCCCCGTTGCCGAGATCATTCCAATCCTCGGGATCGGTGTGGTCGATGATCTTGCCGTGCGTCTGATACCACGCGTAGCAGGTGTCCACCGCCGCCGAGAGGCTGTCCGCCCGCTCCGCCGTGATCGCGCCCTTGTTCTTGGCCTTGAGGATGGCGTAGCGGACGCGGGAAACGTTGTCGTACGGATGTTCGACGTAAAGGGCGACCGCGTAACCCTGGTCAACGCCCGCGTGCTTCAGTTCGCGGACGAAAGCCCCGAATGCCTCGGTCTCTGTCATTTCGCCCTCGCTTTCTTTTCGCTCATTTTCAAACTCTCCTTTTATCGTGACCCTTCAATAAGTAGGCTGTTTAGACAAGATTAGGAAAACGGGGAAACGTCATCCGCCGTCATTCCCCCATCACTTTTTCCGTCAGATCCCGTTTCCTGTTGACGATTTTCCAGACGATCTCCTCGACCGTACCCGCCGCCACGCAGACGGTGTAATCCAGGCTCGCCGCCTCCTGCCCGATGCGGTTGACGCGGTCCTTGGCCTGGCAGAAGTCCGACCATGTCCACGGCATCTCGGCGAACAGGATCGTCCGTGCGGCCGTCAGCGTGGTCCCCGTGCTCGCCTTGACGTTGCAGACGCAGAGGCGGACGGAGGGATCGGTCTGGAACCTCTCCATCGCCCGGCGTTTGCTTTCGCCGTCCCCGGCGACCGCGACGCAGGCGTCTCCGAACTCCTTCTGGATCGCCTTGCCGACCTCGACGTGCCAGCACATGACGACCAGTTTCTCTTCGGTTCCCCCGAGGAAATCCCGTATCCATTCCGCGACGAGCGGGATCTTGGCCTCGGCGACCAGCCGGCGGATGCGAGAAAATTCACCTTCTTTTTCGACAGCACCCGTACTAAGAGCGGCCCTTGCGGCTCTGTCTGCTTCGAGCACCTCTTCGTCGTCGATGTCCAAGCGCCAGATATGCGTCTCGTGTGGTATTACCTTCCATACGCTCTTGCGCGTACGGCGCAGCCACCAAGCACGTACGGTACGCATCATCTCTTCAATGGATGATTCAGAAGCCTTCGGCACCAACCCTTTCTTCTTGGCGTCCGCGTATTCCTTTGCGACCATCCACCTCGGCTTGCCACGGAACATGCCGCCGAATATCTTGTCCTTGAACACCTTTTCCGGGCAGTACTTGGCCTCGAACGACGTCTTGTTGCCGAAGACGCCGGGAGCCATGAGGCAGAAGATCCGGTGGATGTCCGTGTAGTCGTTCGTGATCGGCGTACCCGTGAGACAGAGAACGCCGCCTCCCCGCTTGCGGACGGCGGCGGACATGAGGAACAGGGCTTTCAGCAGCTTGGTCGCGTAGCCCCCGCTCTGGTGGGCCTCGTCGATCACGAGCTGTCTCGGACGCAGGGCGGACAGTTCCTCCAGCCGGAAAGCGAAGATGTCGCGGTTGATGATGTAGAAGTCGCATCCGCGTTCGATCGCGCCCTTCGCCGCCGTCTTTCCGGTTATGAGGCAAACGCGGGCGTCCGGGCATACGGCGGCGATCTCGTCCATCCAAGTGTATTTGACCTGAACGGGACATACGACGACGCACGGGAAGTTGCCGGTCTTGACGACCGCCGCGATCGCCGTGCGCGTCTTGCCGACACCCATCTCGTCCGCCAGCAGCAGGGTGCAGGAGCGGTCGGAAATGAGGTCGGCCCCCGCCTCCTGATGGGGGAGGAGGGAGCCTTCGCGGATGGAGAGGGTGGAGGTCATGTCTTTTGTATTCTCGAAAAAACCATCTGCCGAGGCAACAAACCAGAACAGAGATAAACGGAACTGAAAGGAGGATTCAAAGAAGGTTTCGGGTCGGAATAATCCTTGAAATATGCGACTCTACGATTCATATACATGATCTCGAAAGAGTGTTCAGCAAACATCGTAAAACGATTTTCCGACTCAAATAATCCTACTACCCCGACCAACATAGCGAACGGCCTACCGAGTTCAAATAAACGGGCGAATACTTCCCCTTTCAGAGAGTAAGGAGGGTTTGATATGATTATGTCTCCTTTTGGCTCAGTTTTGAAGAAATCGTGACCCGTTCCTATGTGAGTAGCGGTCACGACGTGACCTTCTTCGCGCAACATTCTCACGAAGTTGGAATGTTCGGTATCAAAAGGGCACCATACAGTTTTTCCCTTTGGAACGTAAGGAAGTATCGGACGTATCGCGTATGGGGGCGTGTAAAACTCGTCTTCCTTTTTACAAACCAAATCCATTTTCATATTATCCTTTGATCTCCTTTCCGCCCTTCCGCACGAAGCAGATCACGTCATCGCCTCGGACTGCGTACTCTTCCGCGCGCTTCTTGCCGACCAGCTCGCGGAGGGCGGTCAGGGAAAGCGTGGCGCGTTCGAGAACCTGGTCGCGGCTGACGCCGTCCTTGTCGATCATGTCGTCGATGATGTCCGCGATCGGCGGGATCTTGGCGCGGCCTTCCCGCGTCTGGAGGCCGTAGCGGACGCCGGAGACCGGATCTTCGATCTTGACGCCCTCCTTGGCGACCGAGGAGATGATCCCGCGGGCCTCCTCGATGCGCTTGGCGGCCATGTCCAGCCAGTCGCACAGGCGGGCGGCTGACGCGGGATCGGCGCGCACCATGTCGGACGTGAGTTTGCCGGCGGCCAAAGCGCCGAACGCCACGACCTTGGCGCTCTCGGGGCAGTCGCCCGCATGGGCGCAGTGGTCGCAGTGCTGCGAACGCTTGCGGTCGTCTTCGGGATGCTCGACGGCGTAGGCGACCTGCCCCGCGTAATACAGGCATTCGTCCCACGTCATCTCGAAGGTCTCAACCTGCCGAGACCCGCCGTGGAAGATATGACACATGATCCTGTCGTCGACCGGACGCGTCCCGCCGAGGATGTAGCCTGCGAGCTGCGGACGGTAATCGTTGAGGCCGATCTTTGAGAATGCCTTGAAGTCGGCGACGTGCAGCGTATCGCTTTCGTCCTCCCAGCGGCGGTCGCAGGTTCCGGTGACGCCTCCGATTGCCGCAAGAGCGTCGACCCCGTAAAGCGGGATCTTCGTCTTGATCTCGGCGTCCGTCTCAAGCCCCTGCGTCAGGCGGTGGAGTTCGGCGGTCATCCATTCGGCGACTTCGCGGTCCTCCTCGCGCAGTTTGCCGTAGTCGCCGGTCTCGATCGCCAGGTGGACGGCGGTGCCGCGTTCGGCGAACTCTCCCGGCGTCTTGCTCGGCGTGTAACCGGTGCAGACGCAGAGACCCGGCCAACGCGAGGGGCCGTAGGGGTGATGGGCTTGTTCTACTTGATTTTCTTCGCTCATTTTGCGTTCCTTTATGAAAGTGCCGTCTCTCCGGCTGTCACGTATCACAGTGTTGGCGCGACGGATGAGCTGCGCCTTGTCTCCCGTGTTGGGCCGGAGAAAGTGGTCTCTCTCCGGCCCGCGTGTTTAGAAAGCGCTAATACGTTTCCCAAGGACCTCAGAATATTCAAGCATCACGTCGAGTTGTAGCTTCAGGCGGGATTGCTCATTGTCATCCAGCGCGCAAAAGCGCTCCGTCCCTACGAACGCGGACAGCTTCTCGATCTTCTCGTCGAGTTCCTGTTTCTCAAAACGGACGCGATCTTGGTAGGAGCCGAGGCCAGCCTTTTCTGCCGCCGCAAGTTCACATTGCAAACGATAGCCCTCGATGAACCACAGCTTGTCAACGATCCGGCGCTTGCAGATTTCCACGCCGGTCGCGTGGTCGTAGTTCTCGGCGCACACGCAGCCGCTCGATTCGATCAGCTCAAAGCCATTCGGCAGCGTCATGCAGACGACGGTCGTTTTCTGGCCGAGCTTCGCGTCGCTGAACGTGGACGCGGCCACCAGCGCGTCGATCTCTTCCTTGGTCACTTTGCGCATTGTCGTTCCCTCCGCCCCTGCTGTTTCGCCGCGCTGTTCGGGGCCAATCGGCGCGACGGATCTTTTGCCCAATTGATAGACGAAGGCGACGGTTTACCGCGCCTTGTCTCCCGTGTTATCCAGAGAAGGAAAAAGTCTCTATCTCCCCGGTCTTCTTTCTTAAAATAATGTGGCGGGCCCCGCGCTACTGAGGCTTCGGGCCAAACCGGGCGTGCCGCCCAACCGGAGTCAACGCGATTCTTTTGTCGCTCGTCCGCAACCGTCCCGTTCTCGAAAGCGCGTCTCCAGAAGCAGAACCGCAGTTTAAAGCCGCGTCACGCTTCGGCTTTCCACGCCGCCGCCACAAATCGAAGCTCAAAGATCAAGTGTACCGAATGACCTGCTCGGCACCACACATCCGGCTTACGATCCGGCTGGCCGTTATGCACATTGTCCATAGTCCGACTAGAGGTGCGCCAGGTTTTTCGATCCCGTGTACTTGGGCCAGTTAGTGCTGCCTACTCCTGGGCCGCGCCCCAGCGCGACAGCTTGCGCTTGAGGACGGCCGCCGTTTCCTCCGTGTAGTCCCCGGTCGCGAAACCGCAGTCGCAGGCCGCATTCAGGGCAACGAGGGCGGCGAGATTCTTGGCCTTCTCGACCGCCGCGAGGAACACGTCCTTGACGACCTTCTTGTCCGCGCCGGAACCCGTGAACAGGCCGGTCAGGTCGATGAAGGTGAAAGTATCCCGCGGATCGGTCGCGTTCGTTGGTGCCGGTTCTTCCTTCTCCTCGGCGAGAGGGGGCGTCGCGGGTTTCTCCTCGGCAGGCGCAGGCGCGGCTTCAGCCGTCTTGCGCGTCCGCTTCGGTTTCTCCTGCTCGGCGGCGGCCGTCTCCACGACGGATACCTTCGTCTCCTGAACCGTCTGCCCGCCAAGGCAGCTGGCTTCCGCCGCCGCGATGATGGCCGGAATATCCACGTTCGTCGCCTTCGCCAGCGCCTCGGCCAGCGTTTGCTCCAGTTTCGTCATGATCACTTGCTCACCTCTTTCTTGATCGCCGCCAGCAGGGCGACGGTTTCATCCTCCTCGAAACCCTCTTCGAGAATCGAGACCATCTGTTTCTCCATCGCGAACTTCATCAGTTCCGCGTAGTCCATTCCGTCGAGATCGGCGGGCTTAACCGGCGCGGCTGCCGCCCCGTCCGAAGCCTCCATCCGCGCCTGCTCGCCTTTCACGTCCATCCACTCCCAGGGGCGGATGCGCTCGGCGACCGAGGCGCCCACTTCCGTCGAAGGTGCGCCGTCCTCCGCGCCCACCTTGAAGATGTTCGTGAGTTGCCAGTAAGGCATCTTGGCGTTCGTGGCGACCCAGTTGAACGTCAGCCGGAGGATCTGCGCGCGCGGCCCGTAGCTGTAGAACAGCGGGTCGATGCGCGAAGCCGCCGGAACGCTCTTGTCGGTGCAAAGAGACACGACGCGCTGGAAGAACGTCGGGTCCTTCTCGAACGTCTTGCCCGGTTTGGCGTCGGAAAACTCGAACGCCCGCAGGGCGCTCGTGTCGCCGTCGACGTAGCCGAAGATCAGGCCGGAGAAACGCTGGCCGAAGACCTTGATCTTCTCCCATGCCGCCTTCTGCTCCATGTCCTTCGTCGCCTCGCGGGTCTCGAAGAAACTTTCGCAGCGGCGGCATTTATCCGCACCCGGCAGAAAACCGTCGCGTCCGAACGGGCGCAGGCACAGATGGCGTGTGCGGTCGGCGTCGCGGTGATGTGCGAAAGGAAAGGTATAGACCAACCCGCCCACGCGTCCGCGCATCCCGACCGGCCAGAACTCCGGCCCGTCCATGACGAACCCGCAGACGCGCAGATCCACCGTATGCTGCTTGGCGTCGTCCTTCTTGACCGGTTTGCCCCAGTTGTCCTTCGCCGTCCACCATTTCACCCAGTCCGGCAGGTTGAACATCTGCCCGTGTGCATAGTCGTTCGAGTCGTCCCGCTTGTCCTGAAGCGGCTCGCCGACGAGGTCTTCATATACTCGATACTGTTGTTCGGCCACTTATGGCCTCCTTTTTTCTTGTGCGCCCCGTGGGCGCGTTGTTTTTACGTCCGGCGGAACATCCGCCTCGTCATCCTTCCATCCGCCCGCTGTGGAACAGCAGACCCTTCAGAAGATCCCTATCGCTCTTAGCGCACTCCCAGGCGATCTCCGCCTTGTGCGCCCGGTAAACCGCGTCCTCCTCGTCCATCTCCGCTTTCTCTACCTGCGGACACGTCGCCGCGTAATCCTTGACGGCCTGCTCCGTGGGCTTCTCGCCGATGTCGATCTTGCCCTTGCGGACGGCGATGGCGACGAGCTTGGGTTCGCGTTTGGAGATGTTCTTGGCCTCCTCCGCCCTGCGCTTGGCCTCGGCGAAGGCGCAGCCGGTCTCCCGCAGTTCGCGGCTCACCTGTCTCGCCATCTCCTCCGGCATAGTCATGTCAAACTCTGTCGCCATTTTATCGCGTCCCTTCAATAAGTAGGCTGTTTAGACAAGATTAGGAAAGTTTCTTGTCTTCGATGTGGTCGTGAAACCAGTTCGTCAAGAGCGCGAGCATCGCCTCTCCGGCCTCGTCGGACATCCGAAACATGAGTTCGGCGGTTTTCTTGTCAACTGCGTGAACGCAAATCAGATCGATGGTGAACGTCGTTTTGCCTTTGACCTTGATTTCTTTTGGTTCGGAAAGATGATTCCCTTCGATCGTCCGTTTGATGCGGATCTCCACGCCGCCCGCCTTCATCTTCCGCAGCCTGATCCTGCGGTCGCCCATCTTGGCGACGTAGATTGAATTGTCGGGAACTTTCAATAATTTCATTTTTGTTTTCCTTGTTTGAGGGTAGCTTCCGCGTACGCGTCCATTACACGTTCGGCCGCGTTCGTGAAATACGTCTCGTCGCGTTCGATACCAATAAAGAGGCGCTTGGTATTGGCGCAGGCCACTCCCGTCGTACCGCTACCGGCGCAGTTGTCGAGAACGACCTCGCCTTCGTTCGTGTACGTGCGGATGAGGTACTCGAACAGGGCGACGGGTTTCTGAGTGGGGTGATCTCCACGTTCAGACGCGACATCTAAGAGGTTTTTCGGATAATCGGTAAACTCTTGGACATAACCGTCTTTGAATCCGGTCTTACCCATGATGTCTCCCGTGTCTTTTGTGCGGACACGAGGTTGATCGAGCCTCTTCACACCTTGCGGATTGTACACACATTGTCGTCCGTAGAACACGCACACATCTTCGACCACGCTCAACGGTTGCTTTTTCGCGTTTGCAAATCCAGTCACGTTGGTCTTAACCCAAGTCCAGCAATATTTGAACCATTCGGCGTTCGACATCACCAACGCGCTCGTGAACGGCTGGCTGGCCGTCAGCACGATCGCCGCGTTCTTCTTGCACACCCGCCGATACTCCGCCCACAGCGGCTCGAAGGGGATAATCACGTCCCACTTGCACGCCGTCGTCCCATACGGCAAATCACACAAGATCATATCGACACTGCCGTCATGTATCTCCTTCATGCGTTCGAGGCAGTCGCCAAACATGAGTTCATATCGCTTGTTTCCCAGCATTTTTCACTCTCCAAGAAAATTCCCGCCGGACGGTTGCCGCCCTGTGTTTGATGGGAAGCCGGCTGCCGCACCCGCGACCCGTCCGGCGGGAAAAGGTTAAATCAGAACGGCATGATCTCGCTTCCGCCCGGTCCGAACAGGTCGTCGGGATCGAGGGACGCGTCGAACGGACATCCTTTCAGCGAACATCCGGGAAACGGCAGGCGCACGAGGTCGTAATACTCCTCCGCGTCCGCCCATCCCGCCTCCAGAAGACCGCGTTCGCGATCCGTCAGCGGCGAACCGCGCAGGAACTTGAGCGCCGTCTTCTCGCCGATATCCCTGATGCCGGGAATGTTGTCGCTCGTGTCGCCGGCGATCGCCTTGAGCGCTGGGATCAGAGAAGGCGGATATCCTTCCTTCTGGGCGAACGACTTGGCGGTCACGTACGTCCGTTTGCCGACATCCAGCACGTCCACGTTCGCAAAGTCCAGCAGCTGCGACAGATCCTTGTCGCTCGTGGCGACCATGATCCGCTGGCGGGCGGACATCCGTTCTCCGGTCGGAGTAACCCGCAGGGCATGGACGAACACGGCGATCATGTCGTCCGCCTCGTATCCGGCCTTGCGCATGGCGTTGCACCCCGGACGCAGTTCCGGCGCGAGCCACATGCCTTCCACGGCCTCCATGCGGGCGTCGTTCAGCTTCTTCTGCTCCTCGTCATACTCCGAACGCTTCTTGGCGCGCTGCGCTTTGTAGCGGGCCAGCAGGCCGGAGCGGAACGTCTTGACGGGAGAATCGAACGCCAGGATGCAGGCGGCGGGATTCACGTCGCCGACCATGTCGCGGATGTACGTCTTGACGGCGATGGAGATCTCCGCAGCCAAGGCCGACTGCGTCTTGCCCGCCGTCTTGCGCCCGTCGCGGAACGCGGCGATGTAGGATACGGGGGACACGTCCACGAGCAGGAGCGGCCCGCACGTCCCTCGCCACTCGGCCGGAAGCGCCAGATGGCTTTCAAGCGCGCACGCGCCCTCGGCACGCCCGAGCGTCCCTTCCGCCATCAGTTTCGCCCTGTCTTCAATCGTCGGCATCAGACCCTCCATTTCGTTGGCCTCTCAATAAGTAGGCTGTTTAGACAAGATTAGGAAAGTTTCGAGGTTTCCCGCCGGACGGTTGCCGTCCGTGTCTCGATCAAAGGGATGTATTTCGGGTTGAGTTCGATCAAAAACGAGTGACGCCCCTCTTCGTGCGCCACTTGTCCTGTTGTTCCGCTTCCCCCGAAAGGGTCGAGCACAGTGCCGTCTTTCGGACATCCGGCGAGGATGCAAGGGCGGACGAGATCGGGTGGGAACGTGGCGAAGTGGGCACCCTTGTAGGGCTTCGTGCAGACTGTCCACACGTCACGCTTGTTGCGGGTTTCGGTACCTCCGACCGCTTTCATGTTTCCGTTTGTCTTGCCGGGAACGCGGTCGCTTCCGACTTGGTTTTCGAGGTTCTCTTGCGATAGACGGGCGACCGTACTAGCCGCGACGGGCTCCGCGATCGCTTCGCTGTCGAAGTAGTACCTCTCGCTCTTAGACAGTAGGAAAATGTACTCATGCGACTTGGTGCAGCGGTCTTTCACACTCTCGGGCATGGGGTTTGGTTTATGCCAGATGATGTCTTGGCGCAGATACCACCCGTCGGCCTGCAACGCGAACGCCACGCGCCACGGGATGCCGATGAGGTCTTTGTGCTTGATTGCGCTTCCCTTGAACGTCGATGCCATCCTGTTTTTTGCTTCACCTTTCGGGACGAGCGCACCCGTCGAATTACCGCGCGTCGTATCGGGTGTTGCCTTGCTGTCGCGGTACGAAGCGTAACTGTCTCCGAGGTTCAACCACAGCGTCCCCTCCGGCTTCAGCACCCGCCGCACCTCGCGGAAGACCTCGACCATCTGCGCGACATACTCGTCCGGCGTCTGTTCGAGGCCGATTTGCCCTTCCACGCCGTAATCGCGCAAGCCAAAATAAGGCGGCGACGTGACGCAACAGTCCATGTCGTTGTCGTCCATCATCCGCAGAATCTTCCTGCAATCTCCGTTCACAACAGTTGTCATCTCTCATTCCTCGATTTCTTTGACCTCTTCCACCGCCGCCGCCGCGTTCAGATAGTACTCCGTATCGACCATTGAAATGTCCGCATCCGCGACAGGCAGGGCGCAGTCCGGGCACATCCGCGCCTTGACAAAAGTGCCGTCCGTGCGCACGGATTTGATGGAGACCGCGTCAAACGGCGACACCGCGACGACCTCCAGATACTCGTCGTCCGTCTCCCTTCCGTTGACGAGGAAACCGCGCGTGTTCTTGTCCCGCGTGCAGGTGATCGCGAAGTCGCGGATCGCGAACTGCGACACGTCGATCTTCTCGCCCAAGGCGCGGGCCGTCGCCACCTTCTGCGCGGGCGACTGGACTTCCGCGTGCGCCGACCGGAACATGCTTCCCTTGAGTTTGAGTTCGCCCTTGTCGTCCCTGGCGATGTAATCGTTGACGTTGTGCTGGTACATGAAGGTGAACTTGCCCCACTCCATCGTCATGCCCGTGCGTTTCTCGAACTCGGCGACGGCTTTGTCCGCGCCCGCCTTGTCCTTCAGGATGAGGTACAGGCCGTCCGTGTTGCTCTGGATCAGGGTCTCCGTGAAAGGCTCCAGCCGCTCCAGCAGGTCAACCAGAAGCAGTTGACCGACCACGCAGACAGACAGGCCGACGTAGGGGTCGTAGAGTCCGGAGAACTTATTCTTGGTCGCCCCGAACGTGGAGTTCAGCACGATCTTGAGGGCGTCCGCCATCGGGTCCTTCCTCTTCTTGAGCTGTAGGCGGCGGGCCTTCAGGCGCGGGAAGGCGGAGGGATCTACCACCGACCGCGGCGTCAGCCCGTACTCGATCATGATCGAGGGATACAGAGAACCGGCGTCGATGTCCCAGATGTCTCCGGCGAACCTCTCGGGCCTGTCGGCGTCGGAGTGCAGCCCGCCGATGCCGAAACGGTGCAACCGCCCCATAATCTCAATGTCGTACGTCGTGGACTCGTGAGCGGCCAGCCTGTCTTCCCAAAATTTGTCCAGTTCGGCGGCGGATTTTTTGAAGTGTTCCAGCACGCCGACATACTTCTCGATGCGTATGCACTCCGGCACGCGCACGACGCCGCCGTTGGGCAGCGGGTCGTCCGGGGAGGGGCAGAGGGACTTGTCGGCCTCAAGGTAGATCTCGGACAGCTTGGGCTTGGTCATGCCCCATTTCATCTGCCCCGGCTTCTCGCTTATCAGCCCCGCCCGCCCCAGCAGGTTGCCGCGCCCCTCCTTGAGCGTCATCAGCCGCACCACGGCGGCCACGTCGTAGCGGCAGTAATGGGCGATCAGCTTCCTGTCTTCCTCCGTCAGCTCCGGCTTGTCGAAGGGCACG
>Ga0172378_10002936_pt1 | contig 16002 bp, 14 predicted proteins | sample GrowelOW332metaG_FD_119755 | JGI IMG/M metagenome (GOLD analysis project Ga0172378, IMG submission 119755) | Groundwater microbial communities from an aquifer near a municipal landfill in Southern Ontario, Canada - Pumphouse #3_1 metaG | ecosystem: Environmental > Aquatic > Deep subsurface >... | reverse complement strand
CTTATAAGCATGATTGCCATCCAGTAAACGGGCCCAAAGATTTATTTTCCAACCGATAGACCATCCGGTAGCTTCGTCACCACGCTGAATCATGGTATTCTTTACAGCCTGAAACAACAACGGGTGAGTATAAGGTGAAATTTGATTGCTGGGATAAAGTCCATAAGCATGAGAGATATGACGATGCTGATCGTGAGGATCATCAGAGTCGGTCAACCATTCCTGTAATTGGTTATAACGGCCAATTTGCATAGGAGCCAACCTATCAATCATTCTTTGTAATGAATCTTGATAAGAAACCGGTTGTTTCAAGGTTTTAGCTGCTTGCAAAGCATTACTCAAGACATCAAAAGCAATTTGATTATCCATCGTACATCCCGCAGCAGTAGAAACGCCTCTACTGTCTTCACCGTTCGGTCCGTGTTCAGGAGACATGGAAGGTACTGTTACCATGTATCCATATTTCGGATGTTCCGTCAGAAAATCAAGATAAAAGTCAGCAGAACCTTTTAAAACAGGATAAATACCCTGCAAATATTTTTTATCACCATTATATAAATAACGCTGCCACAAATGCGTCGTCAGCCACCCTCCTCCATTGGGCCACATGCCGAAATATACACCATCAACGATTCCGGTACAACGCCAAATATCAGTATTATGATGCGCTACCCAACCACGGCAACCATACATTTTGCTAGCCGTTTCACGACCTGTTACGGACAAATCCTTGATCATTTGCACAAGAGGTTCCACCATCTCGGAAAGATTTGTTTCTTCTGCCGGCCAATAATTCATTTCGGTATTGATATTAATGGTATATTTTCCATCCCATGGGGCTAGCAAGAACCTATTCCAAATGCCTTGTAAATTAGCCGGCTGACCTCCTGGCTGTGAAGAAGATATCAATAAATACCGGCCATATTGAAACATTAATGCAGCCAATGACTGGTCATTACCTTCATCAAAATGTTGTACACGAAAAGATGTTTCCTGCTTGGAACTTTCGGTTTCCGGCAAACTAAATTTAACACGATTAAAATATTTCTGATAATATTCTATATGATTACGCAGTGCTGCGGCATAAGGAACTTTCATTGCCGCAGTCAAATATGTGGAAGCACGTTTACTTTCATTGGCACTGACATCATGATAATTTACGAAGTTAGTAGCAGCAGAAATATAAAGAACAACACTCGTAGCATTCTTAACTTCTATTTGATTATCAGATACCATTAATTTACCACCCTCAGCTTTTACTTCTGTCTGAGTTTCCATGCGGATCACACCTTTTACACCTTCATGGTCTTGCCCTTTTCCTGTCAAAACCAGTTTCTTTCCTACCTTATGAACTTTTACGTTTAACGGTGATGTATAATGAGCGACAAAAGAAAGTTTAGAAGGTTTATCTGCCGTTAAATGAACTATAATTACATTATCCGTAAACGACGCAAAAGCTTCACGAGTAAAAGTTACATCTCCAACTTTATAGCGTACTGTAGCTACAGCTTGTTTTAAATCCAAATCACGATAGTAATCATGAATATTCCCCTGATCCTGAAAGTCCAACTTTAAACTTCCGATTGTCTGATAAGGCATTCCGTTACGTGGAGTTTTAAAATATTGTTCCATCATGGCTTGTGCTTCGCGTCCTTTCCCGTCAAAAATGAGTTTTCTCACTTCCGGTAACTTCGACAAAGCCTGCGGATTATCATTTCGATGAGGACCTCCTCCCCACATCGTTTCTTCATTAAGTTGAAATTCCTCCTGCGGTACCCCGCCAAAAACCATTAATCCTAATCTGGAGTTTCCTAACGGCAGAGCTTCTTCCCAAGCTTTTGCAGGTTGCTTGTACCAAAGTTTCAAGTCCTCGGCTTTTATACCTAACGACAAAAACATTACAAGCAATAAAATAATTTTTTTCATGATTAAAACGATTTTGAAGATTTGTGTTTTTTATTATTTGAAAGATTAAATGACAAAATTATAAAAAAAGACGTCTTTTCTTGCTTTTTTATGAATATAAACCCATAAAACAATAAAAAAAACATAAAAAAGCCTTCCTGCAATTATTTATAAAATTGAGGAAGGCTTCTTCTCTTATGCTTCCAAATTATTTAATCGGTTCTATTCGGAAGGAATAACTATATTCTTTATCCTTTTGTATCCTATATTCAGGACGTGTACTCGGACCGCAACTTCCATTACCTATTCCATTCTGGATACAATCCAAAGTAAGAATAACTTCTGCACGGCGAATAGTCTCTTTATCATGCCCGTAAAGGACTTTCCACAAATCAGGATCGGAAAAATGAAGTGCACTGAAGTTCAAACGGTCTTTTGAAACGATCTTAACACCACTCTGAGAACCATTCGAAGTCAAAGTCAGCCAACGAACATCTTCACGATTACCCATGGATTGAGCACGTACATAAGATTCTTCCATCCCTGTTACTGTTGTCTTGTACAAACCTACATAAGCAGCATCTTTTCTATCCCAATAGCATTCCATCGGACCATCACCATACCATTCCACTTGTTCCAAAGTAGGATTTAACGATGTTTGCAAACCTAAACGAGGTAAGTTGAAATTCTCTCCGGTCTTGAATGTTGCAGCAACTTCAATTATGCCATTTGCATAAATAGTATAAATCACGGTATAAGGCTGAATGACAGATTTCTCTCCACTCCCAACAACTGCTTGCATCTCTGTAGTAACAACAGCTGATTTCCTATCATTTGCCAAATTCCAATTAAAAGATTTTAATTGAATATCAGTCGAAATATATTCATGACGGTCATTACTAATAGAACGATACCAATTGAAAACAAATCCTTTCTTATCGTAAATCATATCTTTACCGGCATAACGCAGCGATTTCATTACTCCTGTAGATGGATCAAAACTCACATAAAAGCCTAAAGAACGGAACCCTATCTCATTGACAGGTTTCTCTACTTTCAATATATTGGCATATGATGTATCTACAGCCGGAACTGCGACTTTCGGGGTAAGAGCAAACTGTTCGGAAGCAACCTCATATCCTGCTTTTGCCCAGACACAATCATTTTTCAAAGTAATGGACAGATTCAAGAAGTATTCACTATCTTTTTCAAGTTTTGTCTGATAAGGAATAGTCATTTCAACAGTTCCATTAGGTGCAATATCTCCAAAAGGCATTACTCCGTTTTCTATCGATTTACCATCCTTCATAATCTGCCAATTCAAAACAAATTGATTGAGATGCAGAAAATCATATTTATTGGTAAACAAAAATTTTCCTGCATTCAAATCTACCGTCTTAAACTTTATATATTGATAAATCTTTTTAACTTCAAGCAATTTTGGAGTTACCTGTCTATCTGAAGTGACAATACCGTTACAACAAAAATCAAGATCATTCGGCTTATCAAGAAAGCCTCCGCCAAAATAATAATGATTCGGCAAATCACCATAACGATTAAGACCTTGATCCACCCAATCCCAAATACAACCTCCGATCATACGATTAGAATGATTTTCTATGTAATCCCAATATTCAGCCAAATTACCGATAGCATTACCCATGGCATGAGCATATTCACACAAGAAGAACGGTTTATCAGTCTGCTGTTGATCCATATCACGCATAGATTCCAAAGAAGGATACATTCGTGAATCAATATCAGCTACAGAATTTTTTCCTTCATAATGAATGGGACGAGCATCCATCTTACGAGCTACCTTATAAACAGAATCAAAATTTTTCCCTCTGCCACATTCATTACCCATAGACCAGAAAACAACGCCGGGATGATTCTTATCTCTTTCTATCATTCTAACCATACGGTCCTCAAAAGCAGGAAGCCAGCTTTCCATATCACTGATTTTCTGATCACCATGGCATTCCACATTCGCCTCATCCATTACATAAATACCATAGTAATCATAAAGTGCATACATTTTCGGATCATTAGGATAATGACTCGTACGAACAGTATTTAAATTGAAGCGTTTGAACATCAAGATATCTTGAATCATTGATTCTACAGGAATAGCCTTACCAAACTGAGGATGTGTATCATGTCGATCCGCACCTTTAAAGAAAACTTGTTCGTTGTTTATATAAACACGTTTGTCTTTAATTTCAATTTTGCGTAATCCGTATTCCGTAGACATAGCTTCTATTGTCTTTCCGACATTATCTTTTAATTCCAGAATCGCCGTATAAAGATATGGAATTTCAGCCGACCATAAATGAGGATTCTTTACTGTTGCACTCATATTACTTACTATCTCTTGCAACTTAGCTACATGTTCTATTTGAGTAGTTGCAGTAGCTACTTGTTTTCCCTCAGCATCAAGCAAAGAAAGAACAACAGATGCAGCATCAGCTACTTTTCCGTAATTTTTTACATTTGTACGAATATTCAATGTAGCCTCGCTGAGATTATCATTAAAAGAAGTCGTAAAATAATAATCACGCAAACGAAGTTTCGGAGTAGCAAATAAATACACATCACGATGAATACCACTTAAGCGGAACATATCCTGATCTTCCAGATAACTACCGTCACACCAACGATATACTTCACAAGCCAATACATTCTTTCCTGTTTTTACATAGGGTGTAATGTTGAATTCGGCATCAGTATTCGAACCCTGACTATAACCAACTTTATGACCATTTACCCAAAGATACATAGCACTATAGACTCCATCAAAATGAATAAAGATTTCCTGACCTTTCCATGAATTTGGAACATTAAAATCCCGACGATAAGAACCTACCGGATTAGGCTCCGTTACGCTCGTAAAATCACCTTCTCCTTGAATATAAGGAGGATTAACTTTATAAGGATAACGAATATTAGTATAAATAGGAGTTCCGTAACCATACATCTCCCAATTGGAAGGTACCGGAATCTCTTTCCATCCCGATACATCATAATTAGGTTTATAGAAATTTACAGGACGTTCAGAAGGTTGTTTAACCCAATGAAACTTCCACATTCCATTCAGCAATTGATAACAAGAAGAATTAGGATGAATCCAACCTTTACGATAAGAAGGTGAATTCTTTAAATTTTCCACTGAAGTAAAAGGTACATAAGTCGTGTGCCCGGGTTCCTTATTGATAGAAAGAATAGTCTCATTTTCCCAATCCGGAGCTGATTTTAAACGCTCCGCTGCAATTGAAAATAAATTTCCGAACAAGATAAAACACACTACAATAATTGACCACTGCAGATTTTTTTTCATATTTATTAATTTTAGGTAATCTTATTTCATCAAGAAAGTATGAAATGAATGTGGCGCTAAATCAGCATTCAAATAATGTTTTCCTAATTTCACACTCATCTTCTGTTTTTTATCAGCCAGATTCCCGGCTATTACTACATATTTCTTTTGTGGAGTCATTACCACCAATATCGGTTTCTTATCAGTGCCGGATTCTTTATATCCGACAATTGTGGAACCTGCAGAAATAAAATGGCTATAATGTTTAGCCGCAAAATATTCCGGAGTATAAGTTACAATCTTAGTCTGTGAATTCACTCTGATTAGAGAATTTTGAGACCATCCCCACGAACTCATACCCTTATCACTGAGAATTGCATTCCAAAATACATATTTTTCACATCCGTTAGCCAGATAATGATTCATCAAATCAAAAATATGTTCTGCAGATTTCCAATCAATTTCGCCCCAACCACATTCACTTTCAGATTGAATATAAGAATAACTAGGATACTTAGCTCTTATCTTTGGTAATATCTGTCCACCTTCCCATTGGAATGTAATACCTTTAATACCTTTAGCCAATTTATCATTGGAAAGAATTTTTTCAACGATATCCATTCTATTCGTATTGAGAGTACCCAAATATGCATTGACACCCGGAAGTTCTTTTGCTAAAGTCGGAATCAGATAATCGGCAAGGAAACGGGTTGTTCCTTCTACCGTCCAAGCACATCCGGGGTATTCCGTACGGGCATAAGCCTCATTTTGATACATCACATTGGTAATCGATACGCCTTCCTGCCGATAAGCTTTTACAAATTTGCAGAAATAATCGGCATAAGCCTGCAAATAACGCGGATCCTGAATAAATTGATTGTCCGTGAAAATATTGACCTGCCTGGTTTCAGGCAAATCATTATATTTTCCGCTTTTGCAAGCATAATGATGATTTGTTTTCATCCAGGTAGGAGGACTCCACGGAGAAATCCAGAAAGTTATATTCGGATTATACTTCTGAGCAAAGTGAATATACGGAATCAACGTTTGCTTATCACGATCAATATTAAAATATTTCAATTGAAAATCTCCGTCAACTTCGTCACAACTATACCAATTACGGGCATAATCATTTGCATTCATAGGAATGCGGCCTACAGAAAAATGCAAATCACCGTCGGGAGCAAAAAGCTGTTTCATAATAGTTTCCTGCTTATCTGAGGGCAATATATTCAAAGCATCCCACCCCAGTTCATTAAAACAAGTACCAAAAGCTTTAAAGGTAGAAAGTTTTTCCTTTCCTGTTATTTGTACATCTGTATTTCCTACAGCCTTTAGTTGTGTCCGCTTAGAAGTTTGTTCCCAACATTTTCCTTCTTTGCTACTCACCCAAATAAATGACTGAGCATGAATTGCTGTTAAAGTCCACGTCAACATAATGAACATGGCACTTACTCCCAATATTGTTCTTTTCATAGATATTAATTTGATTTATAGACAAAAATACAACGTTTTATCGAAAAAGTTTAAACATTCTATCTTAATATTTATTTTTGTTGATCTTAATATTTCCAAAAATAGTTTTAGAATCTTATTAAGGTTATTGTCTTTTTTCTTTATAAAACTTTAATTATATGAATTCTTTGATATTTAAAAAAATATAATATTCAAGAAGATAAATTGCAAGTCTTATTAATCGTTCGTATTTTTGCGAACAATAATAAATAAAAAATGATGCAAGAAACCAAAAAGGAATACACAATAAATCAGGAGCAGTTAGCCCGTTTTGCAAAAGCATTGGGACATCCGGCTCGAATTGCCATTATGGACTTTCTTGCAAAGCAAGATACTTGTTATTTTGGTGATATACATGAAGAATTACCTATAGCAAAGGCCACTGTCTCACAACATCTCAAGGAATTAAAAGATGCCGGATTAATTCAAGGGGAGATTGAAACTCCCAAAGTAAAATACTGCATTAATCGTGAGAATTGGAAACTGGCCAAACAAATCTTCGGTAATTTTTTTAATAAAAATCTGAATAAAAAGAGTTCTTGTTGCTAAATAAGAAATTTTTTTATAAATAATGTTCGTTGTTTTACGAATTACAAATAATATTAATAAACAAACAGAAAATGGAAATTAAGATTTTGGGAACAGGTTGCAGCACTTGCAAGGCACTGTATGCAACGGTTGAAAAAGTAGTTAAAGAACTTAATATTAATGCTACTTTGGTAAAAGAAGAAGATCTGGAAAAAATCATGAGTTACAACGTTATGTCTCTTCCGGCTTTGGTAATTAATGAAAAGGTTGTTGCCAAAGGTAAGATCTCAGCAGAAGAAATAAAAAAATTATTGACCGAAAATAAATAAAAAGATGAAACATTTTACATTGATGACTTTGATGGCGCTTGTATGTTTTATGGGAACTATCAGTGCACAGCCCAAGACAATCGGGAAAAATGCATCAGAAAAAACCATCGTAGAAGTATTGTATTTCCATGGAAAGCAACGTTGCCCTACATGTATTGCTATCGGAGATAATTCTCTTGATGTGCTAAATAAAGAGTTTGCTTCCCAGATGAAAAACAAGCAAGTGAAATTTAAAGAAATAGATATTTCGACTCCTGAAGGCGAAAAAATTGCCGACAAATATCATGTTACATGGTCATCTTTGTATGTAAATCAATGGAAAAACGGGAAAGAGAAACGGAATGATATGACATCCTTTGGTTTTGAAAATGCACGTAACAATACAAAAGTATTCCGAACCGGATTAAAAAACAAAATAGCCCAATTACTAAAATAAATATTTAGTCATGATGGACTTTTTACAGAATATTCTGGACAACAGTAATATTCCACTTCTTACAGCTTTCGGACTGGGACTACTCACAGCAGTCAGTCCTTGTCCTTTAGCCACCAATATAACCGCAATAGGTTTTATCGGGCGCAATATAGAAAGTAAACCACGTATCTTCTGGAATGGTATTTTATACACTGCAGGACGTATTGTTGCATATTCGGTACTCGGAGCCGTGCTGATTTACATACTTAGAAGCGGAGCAGACATGTTCTCCATTCAGAAGGGAGTAAGTAAATGGGGCGAATTACTTATTGCTCCGGCAATGTTGCTTATAGGACTTTTCATGTTATTTGGCAACAAGCTCCATCTGCCGAAGTTCGGATTTTCAGGAAATGTGAAATCGGATAAACTAAAAGGAACTTGGCAAAGCTTGCTTTTAGGTATGCTCTTTGCCATGGCTTTTTGTCCGACAAGCGGAGTTTTATACTTCGGCATGCTGATACCTATGTCAGCTCAAGCCACTGCCGGATATTTATTACCGATCGTATTTGCCTTTGCCACCGGTCTTCCGGTAATCATAGCAGCCTGGGTACTGGCTTTCAGCATAGCGGGCATCGGCAAATTTTATAACCGAATGCAAATCTTTCAAAAATGGTTTAATCTGGTTGTCGCTACTTTATTTATAATAGTAGGTCTTTATTATGCTTATACTTTCTATTTATAAAAAATTAATTCAAGATTATTATGTTACAACAATTTGCCGACTGGCTTGCATATGATTTATTAGGACTTGACATGCAGTCACATTTGGGCTCGGCAGTAGATTTTTTCTTTTATGACACAATAAAGATTCTAATATTATTATTTATTATCAGTGCCATAATGGGTATAATCAATGCATATTTTCCAACAGACCGCTTGCGAAATTATCTGACGACACATCATCTTTATGGACTGCAATATTTCTTTGCATCGCTTTTCGGAGCTATTACTCCATTCTGTTCATGTTCATCAATACCCTTGTTTATCGGCTTTGTAAAGGGAGGCATACCTCTTGGCGTTACATTTGCTTTTCTCATTACATCGCCTTTAGTCAATGAAGTAGCCGTAGCCATGTTTCTCGGAACATTCGGATTGCGCATCACTGTAATTTATGTCATCAGTGGCATATTGCTCGGAATGATAGGTGGCTCTATTCTCGGGAAAATGAAACTTGAAGCATATTTAAGCAATTGGGTTAAGAATATGCAGAAATCATCCGATGCCGAAAGTAAAGTATGGGAAAAGGAACATATTCCGTTTTTGAATCGCCTGCCCAATATTCTAAAAGAATCATGGGGTATTGTCAAAGGTGTGTTACTCTACGTAATAATCGGCATTGCCATAGGAGGCGCCATTCACGGCTATGTACCGGAAGGGTTCTTCCAACATTATATGGCTAAAAGCAGCTGGTTTGCCGTACCTTTATCCGTTATTCTAGGTGTGCCGATGTATACCAATGCAGCAGGAATCGTACCCATCATCGAAGTCTTCGTATCCAAAGGAGTTCCTATCGGTACTGCCTTATCTTTTATGATGGCCGTCGTAGGGCTGTCATTGCCCGAAGCGACCCTCCTCAAAAAAGTAATGACATGGCGTTTAATCGGTATTTTTTTCGGAACGATTACGCTCTTCATTATTATCTCTGGATATATCTTCAACTGGTTATTGTAAATTATTTTTTATGAAGAGTATCTTCAAATCTGTTCAAATTCCACTCTTCATACCATTTCAATATCGGTTTATCACCTCTAAACTCTATCGGTAACCAAACATATCGACCATCAATGGCGTTTTGGGGAGTCCAACGATCACCCATAAAGATGAAGGCATCTTTTTTCCCGGCAACAGGTAAAACATAAGTACTTTGGGAATGATAAGTCGTTTCGGAATCTTTATCCACACAAGGATTTCCCAATTCTTTCCAAGGACCGAAGATATGGTTGGCTACGGCACAACGACCGGGATTGGGATTCCATCCGGTACAAGCGGAAGTAAAAAGATAGTATTTACCTTTTCGCTTAAACATTGCAGCACCTTCATTATATTTCCCGGGAAAAACTCGAACCCATTTCCCCACGGTAGAGAGATAATCATCCGATAACAATGAAATATGGAGTGTGCTGTTCTCTTCTGAAGAATAAATCAGATATGCTTTCTTATCATCATCTACAAAAAGATTCATATCACGAGCCATTTGCCCATCCTTGAAATCACGACCTACAAAATTAATAGAATCCACATCATTAGAACAATATCCACCATCAAACTTTGCCCCGATACTATTGAACTTAATATTCTTATGCATGGATAGTACATTAATAGGCCATATTCCTGCATCGGGCCTGAAAAGACGAACCAATCGAAACATTCCTGTCGGTTTATTACTTATAGCCACTCCACTTGCAGCCCGTTGATACCCCATTCCTTTCTGCTCATAATGGAACCACATCACATATTTTTTCGTCTTTGCATTATAAATTACTTTCGGACGCTCAATAATACAACCGGACTCCAGTCTACTGCCTTTCATCGTATCTACTTTCAATACAATCCCCTCATCTTTCCAATTATATAAATCCTTTGATGAATAACAATGTACACCTACTCGCGCCTGGTTACCTGCCTCCCCTTCTATCTTATGTTCACCGAACCAATAATATATTCCATTATTAAATAGAATACCACCACCGTGGGCATTAATGTGGACACCTTTATTATCATTCCATAATTGACCGGGAAAAAAAGAATGATAATTTTGAGCAAAAACAAAACTTGATATACTCAAAAATGCAAAAAAGAAGTATTGAACTCTCTTCATACTATAATTATTTTATTTGTTACTTTCTTTTGAAATCTTTATTAATTCATCCTGGAATTTTTCCGGTTCTTCTATACACATATAATGTGCTGATTTCTTGAACCAGATAACTTTCTTTTTTGGAGCTTTCACTTTTTTGCAATACTCAGCAACCAGTTCGGGAGCACAAGCAATTACATGATCATTGACTCCTTCGAAAAAATACAAGGGAACTCCAATCTCCCAAATGGATTTATTCATTTTCTTTTGTTTCTGATGATATTTCCCCATATACTTTACTGAGAATTCTTTCCCTTTATTGAGCAAGTCAAGATAGCCATCAAAATAATATGGCGATGTTTTGATCATAGAATCCAAATCAAGAGATAATCGGTGATGTCCGCCATATTTGGTTATCAGATCGATATAGGGGAATTTATCGGCTTCTATCCTTTTTAGTCCTATTGTATCGTTTGCCTTCAATAATTGCTCATGTAACCATTTATAGGAAATGGCAACTGACTTATTCCAGTCATAAGCAACCTGTCCGACACCGATATATGCATAAAAGAACTCAGGATGGTTTGCCACTAATTGCAGACCAATTACGCTTCCGAATGAATGACCAATCAGGTAAACTTTTTCCTGATGATATTTTGCTAATAAATATTTGATTAGCTCTAACGCATCTTCTCTTATCTGATCTTCCGAAATCATGGTGGTATCCATGCCTTCATGATACGAAAGAGCTGTTCCTCGCTGATCCCAATTCACAAAAATGAAATGATCTTTTAGTTTCTCTGAAAAAACATGCGATCGCATCATGATAGACGAACCCGGTCCGCCATGTAAATACAACAATATCGGATTTTCTGTATTATTTGATTGAATAAGTATTTTTTGCTGACAACCATTTATATTCACACTGTAAAGACTGTCAATACGGTGCGAATAAAAAACTCTTTTGTTTTTATTTGTTGCCTGCAAACTCGAAATAAATCCAATTAAAATCACAAATAATATCGTTAATCTGCTCATGTTTATTTTCTTAGTAGAACCACATTAAATTCCAATTATATAATCTAAAACCTTATTCATTTCAAAATTACTATCTTTTTCTTGATATCCATAATTTGTACAAGACCGTAATGACATTTTTATCCAAATAAATCATTAGATGTTCCTTTTATAACCTATTATTTTCTCAGAGAAAATAAAAAATTAGGGAAAAGACAGCATAATAAATATCTGAAAATCAATGTATAAACTATAACCAGCCGAGGCGGGGCCGATAGGCAAACGTCAAGCCTCGGCTGGTTATGTTTTTTTCCGCCGCTGGTTATGTTTTTAAAGACAAATAAAAAAAAGTTTAGGTAAACTAACCGTCACCACAACTCACTTATTATCAATTAAATGTGGTGACAGTTGGTTTAGACAAACTTTTTAAAATATTCATTAGCCACACAATTCCTATTTTGTAAAGGTAATATTTTCAACATTTTCAGGGCGATTTTTGTTACATCCACAACTAATCGATAGATTCAGTATTTTAAGGTTATTACTAAATACGTTTTAACTAATATACGAATTAACTTGTTCAAACGCCTAAATTAATACAATAATTAATATAATGGTTCTCTCACAACCCATCATTCACCTCTCTTTCAAAATCTTGGTCTTCATTGACCAGAAGCCTTTCTTTACGAAGAGTTTCTTAGCATTATATGGGTTGTCCAATTTATTCATATCTTGATGCTTTAGAATTAATATGTACATGAAATGGCATTTTTATGTACACGAGGAATATGTCAGATACACGAAAACCAGGTTTTACGTATATGAGAAACGTACCAGATACACAAATTTTAGTTTTATGTATGAATTACCGCTTACCGATTCTATAATAGGAATATTATCCGGTGTCTTTCTTTCAATAGCATCATGTTAAATGGCTATTTCCATTTTGGGAACGATCACCTTTTTAGTCAATTCACACTCTTTAAAAATATAGTTTATATCTTGCACTTACCTTGATTGTCACGCATATTGTAGAGTAAAAACTATATTTTGTTATTCACATTATTATAATTTAATGAATTATTGGTTTAACGTGACCTTTATACCCAGATGAAGCACATCTGAAACCTTCTCTATGAACGCTTTCTTCATCGGATTATTGCTATGAGTTATCAGCAGCCAACCATCACCTAAGTCTTTTTGACTTTTCCCGTATTTAGCATCTCTACGATTAGAAATTACAGGTACTTTACAAAACTTTAGATGATGTTCTTCCACTACCTTTCGAACTCTAGCCACACCTATTTTATTCACCACCTTGACAAGAGTGTCCACCGCCTTTTTCTTGGCTATTATTGTCCCATCAGGAAAGAATACAGCCATGTATCTTGCCAGTCCACGTTGTATATTGTCTTCGTTATGATTTTCGTGCTTTCCATGTTCCACTTCCGGATTAACCACAATCTCTTTTACATCCAGCATGTCGGCAATAAAGTTGCGTTTACAACTAAGATGTACGCTTATGGTTGACCTGGAATATAGTCAACAACTAAGACCAACTCACGCTGTACTGGTTGCAAAGCAAGCTCTATACTTTTAGTCAATATCGGAAGATTCTCTTTCTTAATAATTTCTTCCTCAAATTCATTTACCTTCCACTCCAAGCCTTCGTTTACAAGAAATCCTTCTTTGCAAAAGGTCTTCATAGCTTTATATAATTTGCTTAATCGTTACATGATAGTGGATTTGAAAATGGCGTTAAACTATTTTGTTTTAGTTCATCAATACAAAATTGAAATCTCTCTGTTTTCTTGTAATTGTATCCTTTCTTAATGGCTTCTTCGTATAGAAAATTAGAAAAAGTCATCATTGTTTTTTTATCCGAAGATTCGATTTTATTAATGTACTGATTAATTAGTGTTGTTAATTTCAATCTGTTGTTCGCAAAGAAATCCTCTAATTGAATAAGGAGATACAAAGGAATCATGACTATAGGTTTTATAGAATATTTTTTATCTAACTTTTTATTTTTTATCATCTCTGTAAAGTCTTTGTTAATAATGTAATTAACTCCTTCAATATCAAAATTAATATCTTGGTAGACAATAATAGGAAAAACTTGAATATTGCCTATTTGAACAGAATCAATATTATTTAGAATCAAAGGCAACTTGTTTTGAATAGTATCTGCTAGTTGGGATACACCTTTCTTCTTCGGTTTTGTTAAAGCTTTACCAGTCCTCTTATCTACTGTGGTTTCTACAAATAATTCTCTTAATTCGTGAGAAATTCGATTAAAATCATCACAATGTTTAGTTTCGGAATCAAGCGTGACATCTTTAAATTCAAATAGGACGATTCTATTCGACCTCCTAAGATAATAATCAGGTTCCCCATCTGATAAATATTGTTTCATTTCAGTGCCACTATAGCTAATTTGAAACTGACGATGAAAGCAGCCATTAATAACAGAGTAAAATAGATAGTGCTCCGCAAAGTTTTCTCCTAATTCAGATTTTAATCTACCATAATTCATGTTCGTTACACAAGAACTTAACGTTGATGCAAAATCAAACAAGAAACCTTGATATAGTTTGTCAACTAGGAAATTGAAAAAGGCTACGGTATAAGTTTTTTCCGTTGTTTTTACTACAGGACGGCTTCTCATGCATACAAAATCCTTTGATTTTTCATAATGATTGAAATCAACAGATAAAATATCAAAATAATCTTCAGATGATTTATCAAGAGCTATTATTTTATTCACAGGTCCATCCTTGGCTGTGACGCATTCTAAATAAGTGCTAAAGATGAAATACAAATATTCACTCCATCCTACCAATTTTTTCTTATCAATGAACAGGTTTAGATAAGAATGGAATGATTCATCATTATTACAAAATCTCATCAACTCATATATTTTAATGAACTCAACCCTATAATCTCGATGATATTCTATATCATTGATTTTCATTTGAACTGGCAAATAGAGTGTAAGGGCTGATACATTATCTGTTATATTTTTAACTGACGGATAAGTTAATTGAGAAACTCTTTCGTCACAGCAAGATAAATATAATTTCAATAAAGCAGTAAACTGATTCTTATCTAACTCTGTATTTTGAACTTCTGTTCCTTTTAATGAAGAAAGAATATGGTCTATGCAAGACAATAATGCATACTTATCTATGAACATACAATTAGAGCTAAATCTCTTGAAATATTTCAATATTGATTGTTGAGTTTCGTTGGAAACCTTAAGCAACCAAGGCATAAATATATAACGACCAGCAAAATCTTCATTATTCTTTCGTCCTGTATAACGACATAATTGATATGACAGTAATTCTACAGCTTGCAAAGAAGACACTTGACTAATGAATTGTTGTATTTCATCAGAACTTGCTTTTTTACCAAAAACTTCGCTGTAAGAAATAAGCTTCATGCACTCAAAATATTTTTCCATATTCCTGATTTATTATATTTTGGTTTTTAATTGAAACAAAGAATAAATTGGAATTATGCTACTGTTTTCACCGATGAAAAAAACTCATCAGCTAATTGAGCAACATGTTGAGAGTCGGGAATCATCCTTTTTCTATTAATAAACTTTGACAATTCGTTGTTTCTTGTCATTTTTCTTCCTCTTCATAATCCAGCTCATCTTGGGTGGTAACAATATTTTTAACTTCAAAACTGTCCTTGGCTTCTTGTAAGGTAAGCGTACGGATAAGTATGCGCTCATTTAGTATTGTTAGGGAAACACCTTTTAATTCAGCCAACTTCCGGTGTGAACGGGTTAGCTGTTTTAAGACCTCTTTTGTTTCCAAATCATAAGGAAGAGGGAGTGCCGGAATTTTGTATTGCTTATTCATAACCGTTATTTTGTCTATTGATTATTATGTGATTTTATTACATGAAAGCTCTTTTGTGGAGGGTTTCTATATGGTTTATTCAATCTAGACATGGACATTACATTAAACGAGTTGCTTAATTTTTTTCTTTAAACACCGAATCTTGATTTAATAACAGGTATAAAATCTAAGATCGCATCTGATTTGATGATATATCCCAAATTATTGGGTATATGAGAAATAGACATTGCTTTCTGTTGGCTATT
>Ga0172378_10002935_pt1 | contig 16005 bp, 9 predicted proteins | sample GrowelOW332metaG_FD_119755 | JGI IMG/M metagenome (GOLD analysis project Ga0172378, IMG submission 119755) | Groundwater microbial communities from an aquifer near a municipal landfill in Southern Ontario, Canada - Pumphouse #3_1 metaG | ecosystem: Environmental > Aquatic > Deep subsurface >... | reverse complement strand
TTTGTAGAATTTTATAAAAATGCCGGATTTGAAGGAGGCGGCGCAAAATATTCTCCTTTTAGAAAAAGATAAAAATTATATAATAACATTTTAATATTTAATTATGGAACCTATTGTTTTAGCTTATTTAGGAATTGCACTTATGGTTGGTTTATCAGGAACTGGTAGTGCTTATGGTGTAACAATTGCAGGTAATGCTGCTATTGGAGCTTTAAAAAAGAATCCAGGTGCATCTGGATCTTACATCGCTCTATCTGCCTTACCTTCCACTCAAGGTTTATATGGATTTGTTGGATATTTCCTTTTGAGTTCATTTTTAATTGCAGGTATGGACTGGTTCCATGCAGCTGCTATTTTCGGTGCTGGTCTTGGTCTTGGTTTAGTTGCCTTGTTTTCAGGAATTCGTCAAGCTCAAGTTTGTGCTAATGGTATTGTAGCTATTGGTGGTGGTCACAATGTATTTGGTACAACCATGGTATTAGCTGTATTCCCAGAGTTATATGCTATCTTGGGTCTATTAGTATTAATACTAATTTCTGGAGCCTTATAATAATCAAAATATAATTTGAGTTCAGCTCAGATTATCTTATATTCAAGCTTTTCAAACATTTACTTGTTTGAAAAGCTTGTTTTTTGTAAACTATTTTGTATCTTTGCGATAAACAAATTACGGTTATGTAATATAATAACAATAAAATATAATTGCCATGGATAATGATAATACTTCTATGATTAATGTTCTTGTTGCTGAAGACAATGACAGTAATTATTTACTTGTAGAGCATATACTAAAGGGTTATAATGTAACTCGTGCTATTAATGGAATAGAAGCTGTTAAGAAAGTTAAAGATAAGGATTTTGATATTATCTTAATGGATCTTAAAATGCCAGGTATGGACGGATTGGAAGCAACTCGTAAAATCAGAGCTTTTAACAAAGAGGTTCCAATTGTAGCAGTAACGGCAAATGTTTTTGATTCAGATAAAATAGCTACAACAGAGGCTGGATGTAATGGTTTTGTTTCAAAACCGCTTAGAAAAAAAGATTTAATAACAGAAATGGAAAGAGTAATGAAATCGTAACTCTTTATAATTAATAAGAAATCCTCAAGTTAATTCTTGAGGATTTTATATTATAAGTATTTTTTGATGCGATCTTTATAAGCAACTTCATTAGAATCCATTAATTGGGAAAATAGCAGTAGGAATCAATAATAAAAATCCTATTAATATTATAAATAGGATGAATTTCCAAAAGAAACTAACCCAAATTTCATAAGGTATTTTGGCTATGCCAAGAGCTCCAATTAGGACTCCCGAAGTTGGGGTTATCATATTAGTAAAACCATCTCCAAATTGATAAGCCATAACAGTAGCCTGTCTAGACAAACCTATTACATCTGAAAATAGGGCCATAATGGGCATAGTCAGAGCAGCCTTAGCTGAGCCTGAAGGAATAATTATATTTATAGTCGTCTGTATTATATACATCATACCCAAAGATGCAACCTTTCCAATTTCTTTCATCGAAGAAGCCAGGGAATGTAATAAAGAATCTATAAGATGTCCATCTTGAAGTATAATAATAATACCTCCAGCTAGTCCTACAACTAGAGCAGCAGACATAATATCCTTAACTCCTGTTATAAAATTTTTCACAATACCATCGGCATTAAGTCCTGCTGCCATACCTGAAGTTATCCCCATGGCTAAGAATAAGCCAGAAATTTTAGCTAAATACCATCCATAGCCCATCACTCCTACGATTAAAAATATAATAGTAAAAGCTAATATATTTAATATAAAAAAATGATAGGACTTTCTAACTGACAGAAATCCAGAAATAGCAAAAATAGTTGTCAATAATGGCATAATAAAGAAAGTAAAACTAGTATTTTCACCAATAGTCAATGTAGTTTCAGGATACTTAATAGAGAAAAGAATCAATGTTGCCAAAATAAAGAAATAAACAAACCAAGCAGATTTATTACTTTTATATACTATATCCTGTAATTTAGTATCTCTTTCCTTTCTCCAATAACTATCTATATTGTAAGTAAGAGAAAGTTTGGGGTTCTTTTTGATTTTTCTAGCATATCGTAAAAGCCAAATAATAAATATTGAAGTTAGTACAAACCAGCATAGTATTCTATATTCAAAACCAGAAAATAAAGGTAAATCTGAAAGGCCTTGAGCAATACCTATGGTGAATGGATTTAATATGGCCCCAGCAAAACCTATATGGGCTGCTACATATACCATACATAAGCCAGTTATCGAATCATATCCCATAGAGATGGCTAGAGGAATAATAATAACAATAAATGCTAATGTTTCCTCACTCATACCAAAGATAGCCCCAAAGCTACTAAAAAGTATTACAATGAGTGTAATAACTATATTATTAACTCCTATAAATTTAATAGCTTTAACTCTCTCTAATTTCTTAGTCGACTTTAAAAAGGAAAAGATGCCAACATCTATAGCCTTACTGGAATTCATTATCCAAAATGCTCCTCCTATTATAAGAATAAAAGCTATTATGCCTGATTGCTTTTCAATGCCTCTTAATAATACAGAAAATACTTGCCAGGTTTGAGGAGTATTTTCAACTTCATGATATGAATTATTTACAATAACTGTTCTTTCTATACCATCAACAGAAATTTTCTCTCGGGAATATTCTCCGCCTTGCACGAACCATGATAAAATAGCACATATGACAATGATAGAGAAGATAATAGTATAAGTGTGAGGTACTTTTTTTAACATAGATAATAATTTTAATTAGGAATTTATTTAACTAGATTAATATTTGGGTACAAATAGATTACTTTTTATAATAAGTATCATATTCCTGCAATGCTTTTTTTGTGGCATCATAACCTATTTTAATTATTTTTTTGGCTTTATAGAATTCCATAACATGACATATATTATTAGGAATTCTAACAACTAAATCTGGTTTATATAATTCTATACTTAAATCTGTAATTTTTTGTATCATTAAACTACTTGATTCAAGAGCTAAAGAATAAAAAGAGTAAGAATCTTGATCTTTCTCAATTTTTTGCACGAGTTCTTTCCCATTTACAGAAGGTTTTAGTATGTATTTTTTGTCTGGAGAATAATCTTCAAGTCTAGAACTAGCTCCTACATCAATCCCAATTAATACATCCTTAGGAGTTCTCTTTACTCTATTTAGAGGTAGAGGATTTAATACACCTCCATCCACAATAATATTTCCATTAGTCTTTATTGGAATTAGTAAAGTTGGTATTGAGATAGATGATCTAATAGCAGTATAGAGGCTACCTCTATCAAAAATAACTTCCTTACCTCTACCTATATCTGTAGCAATAGCTACAAAAGGGATAGGTAATTCTTCAATTTTCTTATCTGGTATAAAGGATTTGAGCTCCTTAATAATTCTTTTACCCTTAAGAAATCCATCTCTACTCAAAGTAAAATCCATGAGTCCAAATATCTTTCTTTTATCTAGTTTAATCATCCACTGTTTATATTCCTCAAGATGTCCAGATGCGTAAATACCTCCAATAACCGATCCCATTGATGTTCCAGCAATGGACGTTATGGTGTGACCACTATCTAAAATCGCTTCAATGGCACCTATATGTGCCATGCCTCTCGCTCCCCCACTTGAAAGAGATAATGCTACATTCATAATCTTAACTATTGATATATTAATAGTTACAAAACTATAAAAAAAATGACTAATTAACTAATTAATATTCCTACTTGTTAGTCTTAAATTTTTATACTTCAAATATTTTAGTATTTTTACTCATACAAATTTTAAACTTAGTAGAATTTTATATAACAGGCCTATGAAGATACTTATTTCTTGTGCTAAAATGATGAACTCTGATTGTACAATAGAACTACCTCATACAAGCATACCGCTCTATCAATCAAACGCAAATAAGATAGCCAACATAATCATGCAATATAAGGCTGAGGAATTACAAACCATGCTAAAAATTAATCCCAAAATGGCTAATGAGAATAAGCTTAGATATGAAATATTTAATACTAAACTAGCCTCTAAGACTCCAGCTATTTTTGCTTATTCAGGCATAGTCTTTAAGTATATAAATCCTTCTGACTTTACGCCTGCAGATTTCGAATTTGCGCAAAGACACCTTAATATAACTTCATTCCTCTACGGTTTATTAAAACCCTTAGATCTTATTAATTTATATAGGTTAGAAGGAAATATAAAATTGCAAGAGTTAGGAAATATCTCTATGTTTGATTATTGGAAAACAAAATTGACAGATAATTTTATCAAAGAAATTAAGGATGATGATGGCATACTTTGCAATCTGGCAAGCAATGAAATGAAAAAATTATTTGATTGGAAAAGAATTACAAAGGAACTCAAAGTTATTTCTCCAAACTTTAAAGTTTACAAAGATGGTAAGTTGAAAACTATAGTAGTCTATACAAAGATGATGAGGGGAGAAATCACACGTGAAATTATAAAAAATAGAATAACAGATTTAAAAGAACTAGAGTTACTATTAGAAAACTATACCCAAGTATAAGAATTATACTATAGATGTGATATTGCATAAAAAAAGATGAAAATACTTGTGTTAATTTAAAAAAAAACATATCTTTGCAACCGCAAAAAGGGGACGTCTATAAGACGGGGCGTAGCGCAGCCCGGTAGCGCATCTGCTTTGGGAGCAGAGGGTCGCAGGTTCGAATCCTGTCGCCCCGACAAAAAACCTTGTTATCAACGATAACAAGGTTTTTATTTACTATAGCTTTAAGCTATTCTACACCTTTATTCCCTATAAAAGTTTTTATTTTAATCTAACATTAATACACCTTCTCTATAGTATACCTTCAAGTATTTCTTTATGAGTTGTATTCATTAGACTATATTATTAGTTACATGGTTTCATGCAGTCAATTAGGTCCTTTATATTGACGCTAGCAATTCCCGATTTAATATCTGACATAGCGTAGGGTATAATCAATTGATTATTATGAATAATTGATCCACAGGAATAAACTACATTGGGAACATATCCTTCCCTTTCTTTCTCATTAGGAATAAGTAGAGGTTCTTCTAATCTGGCAATCATTTTTGTAGGATCTTCGAGATCTAGTAGAATTGCACTTATAGAATACCTTCTCATAGCTCCCACTCCGTGAGTAATTACAAGCCATCCCCAGCTAGTCTCTATTGGAGAACCGCAATTGCCAATCTTAATAAATTCCCAAGGCATTTGAGGCCTCTGAATAATTTTTGCTTCATTCCACAAATGCAAATTATTAGAATACATAATAAAATTGTTCTCCCCATCCAAACGAGAAAGTATTACATATTGACCCTTAATTTTACGTGGGAATAAAGCCATTCCTTTATTATGAACAGCTTTTCCATTCAAAGTAATTATTTTGAAGCTAAGAAAATCCTTAGTCTCTAATAATTGAGGGAGAATACTAGTCCCATTGTATGCTGTATAGGTAGCATAATATGTTATCTCTCCATCTTCATCAATAAATTTAACAAATCTAGCATCCTCAATTCCTCTGCTTTCATTCTCAGAAACTGGAAAAATAACGCGTTCTGAGATCTTAGATTTACTATCAAAATTTACCTGATAATTAGAATTTGCCAACCAAATAATATTATTGATAGTTTGATGATTATTAAAGTCAAAACTAGGATCTGTGTACAATCTATTGATACTAATCTTTAAATCCTTATAAGTGAAATTATCTGGAATATATTCAAATATACGTCTACTTATACTATCCCATGATTTCATAGTCTTTAATTGACAACGAAAGAAATACTTATCATAGAGGTAATCCCGTAAAACTTCTGGAGTCTCCACATATTCAGTAATAGGATCAAACAAGAGAGATCCATTATTTTGAATAATACCACTACGAAAAACAATGGAGGAGATATGTCCTTCTCCCGTAGCACGAAGACTCATAATAAAACGTAATTCTCCGTTTGCCAATCCCTCTTGATTAGGATGCATAACTATGGAGGGGTTAAATAATGCTGCTGATTCAATAGCATATTCCATGGTAAAATAGGCTCCAATAAGCATTTTTTTAGTTTCACTTATTTGAGTGTTTTGGGGAAGATACTCTGACACATTATTAAAATGCTTATTGAGTTGTTGTTTAATGTTCTTATGTCTATCATAAAAATCAGTATAAACATTATTTAGTAAGTTTTTAGCTACATCTTCGGGAAGTTTAATTACTCGCTCAATAATCATACCTATATGTTGCAGATTACCGGGAATATGTGCCCTACATATTACCCGTGAATTATCACGTTCAATTTTTGTCCTTTTCCTTTTAACTAAAAACTTGATTTTATCTTTTTTATTCATTTTGTCTATTATTAATACCTCTTAATCTAAATCTCAGATGAGCACAATTATACTATGCTTCATCTTCGTGTTCAATGTCCTCAAATGCATTTAAAACAATCAAATGTGAAATTAAATAAGACAATGAACTTTCAGCTCCTTGATTCCGATTAACACCATTTTTGTCAAAACCATCGCAACAACCTTGTGTTTCGTAATCAAACAAATTCATACCAATATCATTTTCGCCCATAAACCACATAAAACATGTGAATAATTTAGTCAAATACTCTTTGTCTTTAGTTAAATAGTAGGCTTGATGAAACATTAAAATCATAGCTAAAGCATCTACTGGTTGTTGTGCATATAAGGATTTTTCTTGTCCCTTTCTGTACCATTTTTCGTTGCCAATAATTGATAAATATCCATCTTTAAGTGTTATTTTAGTCAAAAAATTCATACTTTCTATGGCTATCTCCGCAAGCTCACTATTATTTAATATTTTTGCCGAATGTAAAAGTGCAAGTGGTAATATACCATTATCATAAGTAAATATTTGTTCAAACCATTTCCAATCCTCAGAGCTATTTTCCCTGTAATGTTTAATTAATTTATAAGAAAGATGCTTTAATGTTTCTATCATTGAAACATCAGAAGATTTATTTTCTAGGTAATAACTAATGCCTATTATGGTATTAGCTATTCCTCTAATAGATTCTAGTTTTTCAAAGTTTGGGGCCGCTTTAAAAAATATAAATTTTCCAGTTTGATAATAGGCATCATTTGGGGCATTACCTAATAAATATCCAAGTGCCCATATCGTTCTTCCAAAAGAATCTTCAGAACCAACCTCATCTACAACATTTCTATTGAAATTCATGAAATTTCGGAATGTTCCATCGGAGTTTTGCATATAATTAATATAACTTAGATATATTGGAGCTAAACTTAAAGAGGATCTATTTTTCCCTTGATTATAGGCCATAAGTACCATAAGTAAAGCTCTAGCATTATCATCTAAACAATAGCCTTCTTTTAAATTCGGAATTCCAAATTTTGCATGTTGAATAATACCCGTATCGTCTGTCATACATTTAATATGATCTAAAGAAAATGTAGGCATTAGAAGGGGATCAATAGATATTTTTTTATTAATCAACAACTTAGGTTCTTTATTTAATATCTCTTGTATAAGTGCCACATACTTATCTCCTTGTTTTGGCCAAGTTATTGTTCTACCATAATCTAGAGCATTTTTCCTCAATTCCTTCATAACACTAGGATGTTCTAGTAATTCCATCAAAATTTTTGAAAGCTCTTTGGAATCATTAAAATTAAAAAGCCTTCCTCGGCCATTAGCCAATAGTTCTGAAGCATGCCAATAAGGAGTTGAAATAACTGCTGAACCTACTCCTACTGCATAAGAAAGAGTACCGCTAGTAATTTGAGCCTCATTCAAATATGGAGTAATATAAATATCCGATGCAGATAAATATTTAAATAGTTCTTCTTGATTAATAAATTCATTTATAAATAAGACATAATCTTCCAGATTCAAACTTTTAACTAAGTGTTGTAGGTAGTTTCGATATTCTTCTCCCGAACTTCTAATAATATTAGGATGAGTTTTTCCCAATACTAAATACAAAACATTAGGATGTTTCTTGACAAGCTTAGGTAATGCCTTAATCACGGTTTCTATCCCTTTATTTCTGCTAAGGATTCCAAAAGTGAGCAACAATTTCTTATTCTCAAGTTTAAATTCCTTTTTAGACTCCTCTTGACTAAATTGTAAATCAGGTACCCCGTGTTCAATAAGAGCAATTTTGTCTTTATCCACATTATAAATATCTATAAGAAATTCTATAGCCTTCTTGCTCATGACCACAACCTTACTAGCTATCTTGCAAACTTCTTTCAATATAGATTTCTGATGATAACTAGGATCTTTTAAAATTGTATGGAGAGTTACGATTAAAGGAATCTTAAGTCTATGAAGTAGCGAAAGTATAAATATTCCGTTTTGTCCACCATAGATACCAAACTCGTGCTCAAGAACACATACATCAGCTCCACTAATATTTATAAACTTAACAGCTTCTAGATAATCACGTTGATGCTCCTGTCTAATAGTTAATTTCACCTCTTTGGGATAGCTATAATTTTGATCATTATCATTCATAGCTATCACATAACCATCCACAGGGTTCTTTGATTCCTTATCGTTTGTGACTGTAGAATTGAAAAGATTCTTTGTAAAAGTACCAATTCCGCATCTACGTGGCGGATAGGTTCCTATATAAACAATTTTCATAATAAATAATTTTAAATTTCTAAAAAATATCTAGTATATTCTATAATAAGCATAAGTAGGCTTTACTTTGTTCTATGATTTCTAATGAATATTTGACTACAAAGTTGAGTTAACTTTAGGCTTATTGTATTGTCAGTATACAGGTATTACACAAATATAGCTAAATGCTTTATAATATGAAACTAACATGGAGTTTTTTTGATATATTAAATGTAAACCTACTTAAATAATTATTTATATTGATGTGTAATTATTTAAAAGTTTAATCTTTCTAATAAAATAAACACTATTAAAATTTGCAAGAATCAAAATTAGTTATTACCTTTGCAATCGCAAAAGGGAAACCCTATAAACGGGGCGTAGCGCAGCCCGGTAGCGCATCTGCTTTGGGAGCAGAGGGTCGCAGGTTCGAATCCTGTCGCCCCGACAATTTTGCAAGCTGTTTAGTTTAACTAAACAGCTTTTTTTATTTATACTCTACTTTTTTTAATAACTATAAATTTATATATTTGTTCTCTATACAGTACTAATTATATACTAACTGTATTTTAAAACTAAAATCTATGAATCATACAATGTCAGCAGATTCTTTTATATCTGAGCAATTAAATAAAAATATAAAATTTATTAAGAATATTATAACTTTGATAGATGATGGAGCTACCATTCCATTTATGGCTCGTTATAGAAAAGAAATGACTGGAGGTATGGATGAAATTGAGATAGGAGAGGTATGTGATGTTTATGAAAAATTTAAAAGCTTAGAAAAACGTAAACTTGCAATACTCAAGAGTATTGATGATAAACTTACAGATGAACTTGAGTCTCAAATAAAGGCTTGTAGGGATCTCACTCAATTGGAAGATATTTACCTGCCTTATAAGCCCAAACGACAAACTCGGGCTGAAAAAGCTAGAATCAAAGGACTAGAACCTTTAGCAGCTAATATTATTAAACAGACTAATGGACAACTTGAGTCTTTAGTATCCAAATTTATTAATGATAGTGTTGAAACTTCTGAGGACGCAATTAAAGGAGCAAAAGATATAATAGCCGAATGGGTAAGCGAAAACGAAATTGCTAGAAATAAAATAAGAAATATATTTAGAGGAGCTACTATATCCTCCAAAGTTGTAAAAGGGAAAGAGGAAGAAGGTGTAAAATATGCAGATTATTTTGATTTCTCAGAAACATTAAAATATTGTCCATCTCATAGAATACTAGCACTCCGAAGGGGAGAGGCTGAGGGTATATTAAGATTATCTCTTGAAGTGGACAAAGATAGAGCATTAGAGACACTTAATAGAATCTTTATTAAAGGGGATAATCAGCGAGCAAATATAGTATTGGATGCAATAGAAGATGCTTATAAGAGATTATTATCCAATTCCATATCTACTGAATACATGGGAAGTTCTAAAGAGAATGCTGATACTCAAGCTATAGATGTTTTTGCCAATAATCTTAGACAATTATTACTTGCACCTCCACTAGGGAATAAAAGAGTATTGGCAATAGATCCAGGCTTTAGAACAGGATGTAAAGTAGTATGTTTAGATGAAACTGGAGCCTTACTACATAATGAGAATATTTATCCTCATCCCCCAAAAAATGAATATAAACAAGCCTTATCTAAGATAGCAAATATGGTAGCTACCTACAATATTGAGGCAATAGCCATAGGTAATGGAACTGCAGGAAGAGAAACAGAACATTTTGTACAAAACATTCATTTTGATAGAAAAGTGCAAGTATTCGTGGTTAGTGAAGCAGGAGCTTCAATTTATTCCGCATCTCCCATTGCTAGGGAAGAATTTCCCGATAAAGATATTACTGTTAGAGGAGCTGTATCCATTGGGAGAAGACTAATGGACCCTTTAGCTGAACTAGTTAAAATAGATGCTAAGTCTATAGGAGTTGGACAATATCAACATGACGTGGACCAATCAAGATTAAAAAAAGCACTTGACAAAACAGTAGAATCATGTGTTAACAATGTAGGTGTAAATTTAAATAATGCTAGTCCCTATATATTAAGTTATGTTTCGGGTTTAGGTCCTACATTGGCCAAAAATATAATAGAATACAGAAAAGAGAATGGTAAATTCTCTTCCAGGAAAGACCTTAAGAAAGTAAATCGAATGGGAGAAAAGGCTTTTGAGCAATGTGCAGGATTTCTAAGAATTCCAGATGCTTCTAATCCTTTAGATAATTCTGCTGTTCATCCTGAATCTTATTATGTAGTAGAAAAAATTGCTAAGGATATGGGAGTATCCGTAAGTGATATGATAGGGAATGAAAAGCTCTGCGATAGTATAAAAATAGATAGATATATAGATACTAGAGTTGGAAAAATGACACTTCAAGACATAATTTCAGAACTTAAAAAACCTGGACGAGACCCTCGTTCAAATGTTAAAGTTTTTAGTTTTGACGAGAATGTTCACACTATAAATGATTTAGAACAAGGCATGGTACTACCAGCTATTATAACTAATGTCACAAACTTTGGAGCCTTTGCAGATATAGGAGTAAAACAAGATGGCCTTATTCACATATCTCAAATGGCAGATAAATACATATCCAATCCTTCGGAAATAGTATCACTCAACCAGCAATTGATGGTTAAGGTTATCGAAGTAGATGTAGCACGTAAAAGAATAAGCTTATCAATGAAAAATTTATAAATATGAGGACTAAATATTTAATATTAGTAATAGTTATACTTGCATGTATTTCTTGCAAAAATTATGTAATAAAGGACTTTGGTACAGGAGTAAGTAAAGAATTAGCTCAAAAGCGTAAAGCTGAAATTTCAGATGTAAAATACAGACTATTTTTTGATATACCCAAAAACAAAAAAGAACCTATAGTTGCTGGGGAGTTACTCTCTTTTAAAGTAAAAAAATCTACACAGATAGTATTGGATTTTAGAGAAGAGAGTAGTCTTATAAAAAAAATACTCGTAAATGGGACACAATTTGATATTACAAAGATAGCAGATTCTACTGCAACAAGTACTAATTATCTCTCAAAGTTTGGTTCTGATAAGCTTATATTTTGTAATGAACATATAATTATTCCTCCTAAGATGATAATTAAAGGAGAGAATAAGATTACCATTATCTTTACACCAGGGGATCAATCCCTTAATCGAAAAGATTCATTTATGTACACTCTTTTCGTTCCAGATAGAGCTAGAACAGCTTTCCCTTGTTTTGATCAACCTGATTTAAAGGCTAAATTTACTTTGAGTCTAAACTTACCCTCTAATTGGAAATCTATCTCTAATACGACCATAAAATCCACTGGTGTAGGTTCAAAATTTATTAATAATACATTAGATAAAACTCTCATTAAAAATATAGAGACTATAGATACATCTCGTAATAGGGTACTTTATAATTTCTCAGAAACAAAACCTTTGAGTACATATCTCTTTTCCTTTGTTGCAGGAGAATTTCAGAAAGTGACAAAAACTTCCAACAATATGTCAATATCTCTTTACCATAGAGAAACAGACAAAGCTAAAATAGCACAAATACCAGATATATTTAAGCAAGTTTTTACATCAATAGATTGGTTAGAGAAATATACGAAAGTTCCATATCCCTTTGCTAAATACGATTTAATAATACTTCCAGGTTTCCAATTTGGAGGAATGGAGCATACGGGTGCTACCCTTTACAATGATAACCGTATGTTTTTGGGAAATTCTCCCACTATATCTGAAAAATTAGCAAGAATGCATCTTATAGCTCATGAAACTACTCATATGTGGTTTGGAGATCTTGTAACGATGAAATGGTTTGATGACGTTTGGACAAAAGAGGTATTTGCCAATTATTTAGCTTCAAAAATGACAAGTAATGAATTTCCGCATATTAATTTTAAATTAAATGATTTAGTCGACTTTTACGCTTCATCTTATTCTGAAGACAGAACAGATGGACGTACTTCTATATTGCAAAAACTAGGTAATTTAGAAGATGCAGGACTTGTATATAATAGAATCATCTACAATAAAGCACCCTTAGTGATGGGTATGTTAGAAAATATGATAGGTTCTCAGAAATTTAGAGAAGGTCTAGTTGCATATCTTAAAGAATATTCTTATTCAAATGCTAACTGGAATGATTTGATAACTATTTTGAATGCAGACACCGATAAAGATTTAACATCATGGAGTGATTCTTGGGTTAATAAAAAAGGACGTCCTGTTTTTACATTCTCTTTAGATAAAAAAGGCGGTAAAAATTATCTAACTCTCAATCAGAGTGACCCCTTAAAAAGAGGAGTTTTATGGCCTGAGAAGGTAAGTTTTGCTCTTGTTGGAAAAAATGGAATAGAAAATACCATTACCCTAAATTCCAATAAAAAAAGTGTAACAGTAGAATGTGATATGGAAGATATTATAAATGTTATTCCTAATGCTTTAGGAGATGCTTATGGTATATTTATATTGAATGATACGACATCTACATATTATTTAGACAAATTATTATATTTTAAAGACGATGTCATTCGCATGTCCACTATTATGAACTTATATGAAAATATGTATGCAAACAATATAGATTCAGATAAATTTGTAAAAGGATTATTAATATATCTGCCCAAAGAACATAATAGTTTGATTTTTTCAAAAGCATTGTCCTATATTGCAGATGCAGCAGTGCATTATGCAAAAACTGAAAAAGATAATGTTGACAAAATACTTTATAACTATGCTAGTAACACATCTAATCCCTCAGAACTTAGATTATTAGCCTTTAGGAGTCTTTATACCATAGTAACCAATAAGAATATATCTAATAGTTTATATAAAATATGGGATAATACAACTTCTTTAAAGGGCATAGATTTAAGTGTAGTTGATTATACAAAAATGGCCTATGAATTAATGATTCGTTTCCCTAACAAATATGATTATATTGTTGAAAAGCAAGCTCAGCGATTTAAAAATCCAGATAGAAAGGAAAGTTTTGAATTTATAGTTCCCGCATTAAGTCCCCATCAAGTAGTTAGAGACAGTTGTTTTAATTCTCTACTAGTAGCAGAGAATAGAGCAAATGAACCAGATGCTTCTAGGGCTTTAGCCTATCTCAATCATTTTTTAAGGCAAGATAGTTCCATAAAATACATTTATCCAGCTCTTGAGGAATTAAAAGCAGTAAAACGTACAGGGGATATATTCTTTCCTTCATCATGGGCAGGAGCCTTACTAAGTGGACACGATTCTAAAGCAGCCTTAGATATAGTACAACAATTTTTAAACGATAATCCTAATTATCCTCAATTATTAAAAAATAAAATACTGCGTTATGTTGTAGTACATTAATATTTCTAGGTCTTTTATTACACTAAGCTTTATATCCTAGTATTATACTAAGCTTTATCTCCTAGTATTATACTAAGCTTTATCTCCTAGTATTACACTAAGCTTTCTGTCCTAGCTAATTCCTTTATATCTTTATTGTGTCCAACAAGCCATATAAGATCTCCTTCTTGGAATATAAAATCTATGGGAGGACTTTTGGTTGAAGTTGTTCCTCTTTCAATACCAATAAGTAGGCAATTAAATCTCTCTCTGATTTTTGAGTCTTTTAATTTTTTACCTATTAAATAAGAATTTTCTTCGACAAGAACTTGTTTTAGATTCATATCTTCATGTAAGCTATCACAAGATTTTCCTTCTTTTATGACTTCCTTTTGAAGAGCATCTGCGAAAACTATAAGTTGTTGGTCAGTACCTATAACCTGAATTTTATCCATGGGAAACATAATAGTTTCGCCTCCTGGAATATTTTCGCATCCTTCTCCTCTCATAATAGACACTATATCTATTCCAAATCTATTTTTGAGTTTTAACTCTCCTAAACTATGGCCTACCCATAGAGATTCATAAGGAATTGTAAAATTAGAAAAGTGTACATCTTTTGAAATTAAATGTTTAGCAAATTTAGGTTTGCTCTCAATATTTGAAATATTATTATTTATTTCTCTATAATGTAGATTTCTCAAAAACCTTCTTTCAATAAAAATACTTTGCTTTTTTAGATACTTAGAATAGGTCATTATAGCTATAATAATAATTGCAAATCCTATCAAAATAAACGCAGAAGTATTAAAAATATGACCTAGTGTATATAATATAAAAGATATTGCGACTAAAAACTTGAGAGCTATTAAAGACACTAAATAGCCTCTATTGAATCTGTTGTCATTCCAAAGAGTATTAAATTCTATAGAATGATTTTTTTTGATCATAATAGCCCTTAAGAAAGGAGACATGAGCAATATTGTGATAAAACTTGACACTAATTGTCCCCATATTCCAGGTATGATGTTTATAATGAAAGGAAGCAATAAACTGATGGAAAGAACTAATATAGCAATACATATTACGGAATAAACTAAAGTTATCCTTATAATACCAGTTAATAATTTCTTCCACAAATTTTCATGGTTCACAAGTTCAGTACCCGAGCTATATCTTTCGAGGAATCTTTTCCATTTCTTAGGCATTTTTTTATCCACGAAATTGTATGCAGGATTTGAAAGTTTCATCATACAAGGAGTTAGGAATGTCGTAATAACAGAAACAGCCACGACTATGGGATACATATAAGGTTTGGTAACCTCAAGACTAACTCCTAGGGATGCAATAATAAATGCAAACTCTCCAATTTGAGTCAAACTAAAACCTCCTTGCATGGCAATTTTTAAGGGTTGTCCGGATAATACTATACCAAAAGTTGCAAAAACTAATTGTCCTAATATAACAGTTAGAGTGATAATTAATATGGGAATAATATGTTCTATTATCATAGCTGGATCAACCATCATACCTACAGAAACAAAAAACACAGCTGCAAATAAATCTTTTATGGGATTAGTAATTCTCTCTATTCTTTCAGCTTCTATTGTTTCAGCTAGTATAGATCCCATTACAAATGCTCCAAGTGCCGCTGAGAATCCTACCTTAGTTGCTATAACTACCATCAATAAACATAAGCCTATACTCACTATCATAAGAGTTTCATCATTCATATATTTTTTAAATCTCTTTAAGAAACTTGGAATAATAAAAATACCAGTTATAAACCAAAGTATAAGGAAGAAAAGGAGCTTACTAATACTATATATCAATTCAGTACCTTCCACACTATTTTTTATTGCTAGAGTTGATAGTAATACCATAAGCACAATAGCAACTATATCTTCTATAACTAATATACCTAGAATTAGTTTTGCAAATTTTTGAGTTTTCAAACCTAAATCATCAAAAGCTTTATAAATAATTGACGTAGATGACATA
>Ga0172378_10002932_pt1 | contig 16014 bp, 10 predicted proteins | sample GrowelOW332metaG_FD_119755 | JGI IMG/M metagenome (GOLD analysis project Ga0172378, IMG submission 119755) | Groundwater microbial communities from an aquifer near a municipal landfill in Southern Ontario, Canada - Pumphouse #3_1 metaG | ecosystem: Environmental > Aquatic > Deep subsurface >... | reverse complement strand
GCTGCCAGAATCAGTGCCAAAATCTTTGGAAACTTTCTTACGGAATGTCCGAAAACCGGATTCGGTGAGTGAAAGGCCGGGGTTTTCTTACGGAATGTCCGAAAACCGGATTCGGTGAGTGAAAGGCCGGGTTTTTCTTACGGAGTGTCCGAAAACGGGATTTGGTGAGTGAAAGGGCGGGTTTTTCTTACGGAGTGTCCGAAAACGGGATTTGGTGAGTGAAAGGCCGGGGTTTTCTTACGGAATGTCCGAAAACCGGAATCGGTGAGTGGAAGGGCGGGTTTTTCTTACGGAATGTCCGAAAACCGGAATCGGTGAGTGGAAGGGCGGGTTTTTCTTACGGAATGTCCGAAAACCGGATTCGGTGAGTGAAAGGCCGGGTTTTTCTTACGAATTGTCCGAAAACCGGATTCGGTGAGTGAAAGGCCGGGTTTTTCTTACGGAATGTGGTTTTTCGCACACGGAATTAAGAGCGAACCACGGAATGAAGTTGCTGCTCACGAAATGAAGATACTGCTCACGAAATGAAGTTTCCGCACACGGAATGAGAGATTCCGATGCGCAACGAATTGTCTATTAATGATTTATAACAACTTGTAGCAACTACCTGCAGGAAAGCCTGTGCTACTGCTTGAGGCGCAATTTGGCGTACTTAAGTAGCAGTAGTTTTTCGCCAAAGTTGTCGAATTTGACTTTAGCTTTCAGGTCAGGGAACTTGCCGGAGACTTCAAGTATTTCGCCGAAGCCGAAGCGGTTGTGCTCAATCTGAAGGCCTGGTTTTATTTGGTCCATCGGCATCGGGATGAACTCGGTGTCGGGAATTTTTGGAGGCAAGGGTCTTGATATGACGCTTCGGAATGTGGAGCGGGTGTCTGCCGGCGCGGCTCCCGTAGGGTTTTGGGAGTTGCGGCGTGAAGGAAGCCAGGAGGGGCTTTGCTCTGAAGAATGGCCTGATTGGCGCGATGATCTGCCGGAAAAGCCGTCCGAGCAGCCTGAACCGCGACCGCTTCCGTAAGATGAGCCATAGCCGGAGCCTGTGCCTGAACCGCGACCGCTTCCGTAAGATGAGCCATAGCCGGAGCCTGTGCCTGAACCGCGACCGCTTCCGTAGGATGAGCCATAGCCGGAGCCTGAACCGCGACCGCTTCCGTAGGATGAGCCTGAGCCAAAAGAGGAGCTCGAGCCGTAGGAGCTGCCGGAGCCGAAGTGGAAGTCATCATCGAAGGAGGTGGAGGAATCATCCTCCTGACACAAAGGATTCTCAAGATACCGGCTGTCAATCTCTTTCAGGAAACGACTCGGCGGATTGCTCTGATGCTGACCGTTACGCATTCTGGTCTCGGCGAATGAAAGAGAAAGGGCGAACTTGGCCCTGGTTATAGCCACGTAGAAAAGCCTTCGCTCCTCCTCGATGTCACTCTCGGAGGCGTAAAAACCGCCCGAAGGAAACAACGACTCCTCCATCCCGGCCACATAGACATAAGGAAACTCCAGTCCCTTGGCCGAATGCACTGTCATAAGGGCAATCTTATTGTTAGTGTCCTCGTCATCCTCCATATCAACGGAACTCAGCAAAGACACGTTCTCCAGAAACTCGTCAAGAGACACAGCAGGAAGAGGAGTGTTAGTGGGAGCATCATCAGAAAGCAGCTGCTCCTTGTATTCCTCCTGCCTCTCCTCAATGAAAGACGACACGCTGTTAAGCAACTCGTCTATGTTGGCCGTCCTCGACTGCCCCTCGACCGAAGTGTCACTTTTGTAGAAAGCGTACAGGCCCGACTCATTGGCGATACGCCTCGCAAGCGTGTCAGCATCACTAAGAGCGACACTGTCAGAAGCCTTTCCGATCATATCGCAGAAGGCCCTGATCTTGGACACGGCTGCGTTGCCGAGTCCGAACTTCTCAAGTCCGTCGGACTGAGCCGCAACGAAAAGAGAGCACTCCATTGCCTTGGAAGCCTCATCAAGAGCATCAAGAGAAGTCTTCCCTATACCTCTGGCAGGCTTGTTCACGATCCTTCTGAAAGACTCGTTGTCATTCTTGTTGACCACAAGCTTGAAATAAGCCATCATATCCTTAACCTCGACCCTATCGAAAAACGAGTTGCCGGAATAAATCACATAAGGCAGATTCCGTCTTCTGAGCACCTCCTCAATAGCCCTTGACTGAGAATTAGTTCTATATAATATAGCGAAATCCTGGTACTTGGCGTGGGCCGACGCAATCCTGTCCACAATGCCCATAGCAATCAGATTCGCCTCGTCCTTCTCCGTGAAACCCTTGAGAATCTTGATCTTCTCACCAACGTCAGCCACCGAGACACACGTCTTCTTTATTCTTGAAGTGTTCTTCTCAATCACTGAATTCGCAGCATTGACAATGGTCTGAGTGGAACGGTAATTACGCTCCAGCCTGAAAATTCTGCTCTCAGGATAATCCTTCTTGAAATTGATGATGTTCTCTATCTTAGCGCCTCTGAAGGCATAGATGGACTGGGAATCGTCACCGACCACACACACATTCTTGTGTCTCTGGCTCAGCCTCTTGATAATCAGATACTGAGAGAAATTCGTGTCCTGGTACTCATCCACGAGAATATAGTCGAACCGCTGGGATATGGACTCCAACGCATCAGGGTTGTCCCTGAGCAACAAGTTCATATTCAGCAATATATCATCGAAATCCATCACTCCTGCCTGCTTGCACCGTGCATCGTACAAAGAGAATATCTCCGCCATCTTCGGCTTCTTGGAAGCTATGTCATCCTGAAGAATCGTAGGATTGGAGCGATAAGAGGCCGCCGTGAAAAGATTGTTCTTGGCCATCGAAATACGGCTCAGAACATCCTTCGGTTTGTAGACTTTGTCGTCCAGTTTCAAGTCCTTGAGACAATTCTTTATGAGACTGGTTGAATCCCCCGTGTCATATATCGTAAAACTCTCCGGATAGGAAAGCCTGTCCGCATATTCCCTCAGAAATCTGATGAAGATGGAATGGAAAGTACCCATATAAATCCTTCGGGCATTGCTGCCCCCGACCATTCCGGCAATGCGCTCCTTCATCTCCATCGCCGCCTTCTTGGTGAACGTCAGAGCCAGAATCTTGTTAGGCTCACATCCGTTCTCCATTATAAATGCGATTCTGCTGGTGAGTACTCTCGTCTTACCCGACCCCGCCCCGGCTACTATAAGGACCGGCCCTTTTACACACTCGACAGCATTCCTTTGCTCGCTGTTGAGTCCTTCCAATACTGCGCTCACATTGTTTGACATAATGGCGCGAAATTACGAAAAAAATGACTAAATTCGCGGCTGTATTTGAAAAATGTCTACTTAACGAGAAATAAATTACTCAAAAGTTATTATATGTCAAACAACATCGATTTGAAAAAAGGGCTGGCTATTCCCATCAGCGGAATCGCGGCTCTGAAAACCAAGAAGACGGTCGTCCCTGATGTTGTTGCCTTAAAACCAACTGATTTCAAAGGTCTTATGCCAAGGCTTATGGTCAGGGAAGGCGACAAAGTCGTGGCAGGTTCCCCTATTCTTGCTGACAAAAAGTTTCCTGACATTCTGTTGACGTCGCCTGTGAGCGGCACGGTGGCGGAAATCGTCAGAGGCGAAAAAAGAAAGTTGCTTGAAATCCGTATCAAAACCGACGAGAAGCAGGAATCCTTGGATTTCGGCGCAAAGGAAGTTGAGGAACTTTCCGAGGCTCAGATCAAAGAAGCCCTTCTTAAAAGCGGTCTTTGGCTGACTCTCGTTCAGAGGCCTTACGGAATTCTCGCAGACCCGGCAATGAAGCCGAAAGCAATCTTCATCTCCTCATTCAACACGGCCCCTCTGGCAGCCGACACTGACTTCACCCTTGCGGATGGTTTCCAGTACGTTCAGACAGGAGTTGACGCTCTCGCCAAATTGACGGACGGAGGCGTGCATCTCTCACTGTTCGCAGACACCTGCCTGAGCTCTCCTTTCCACAAAATAGAGAACGTGATCACACACGTGTTCAGCGGAAAACATCCAGCTGGCAACGTGGGAATCCAGATAAGCCACATCTCCCCTATCAAAAAAGGAGAGACTGTCTGGACAATATCTCCGATGTTCCTTGCCGCCATCGGCAAGCTCTTCAGCACCGGCAAACTTAATCTCAGCAGAAAAGTCGCTGTCACAGGCCCCGCAGCCAAAGAGCCAGCCTACATTGAGGCAGTTCCGGGAATCCCGATGAAAGACATAAGCGAATTCTACGACAATTCCGCAAAAGACATCAGATTCATCAGCGGAAACGTCCTTTCAGGGGATAGCATCGGTGAAGAAGGCTATCTCGGCTTTTTCGCTGATCAGATAACCCTAATCAACGAAGGCAACCACACCGAACTTCTCGGTTGGGCCAAACCTTTTAGAACCAAAGTGTTCAGCACGTCCCGCACTTATTTCTCATGGCTCACGCCGAAAAAGAAATACACAATGGACACCAATCTTCACGGCGGCCCAAGAGCGTTCGTGATGTCAGACGTGTACGGCAAAGTGCTCCCTATGGACATATTCCCGGTCTATCTCGTGAAAGCTTGTATGGCTCAGGACATCGACAAGATGGAGGAATACGGAATCTATGAGGTTCTCCCTGAAGATCTCGCTCTTTGCGAATACGTTGACCCTTCGAAAATCAACATACAGGACGTTATCTCACAAGGTATCGACCTTATGCTTAAAGAAATGGCTTAAAGGAAGAAAATTATGGAAAAGAAAAATTACGGTTGGCTCAATTCAACGGTAGAGGCCTTTGAGTCTTTTCTACGCGTCCCTGCGACAGTGACCCTGAAAGGCGCGCACGTTAGAGACGGAGTTGACCTTAAAAGAATAATGATTATCGTAGTGCTCGCCCTCGTTCCGGCAGCCCTTTTCGGAATGTGGAACACAGGCTATCAGCACAGTCTCGCAGTCGGGGCGGAATGGGGATTCTGGCAGGAATTCTGGTTCGGTTTCCTCAAGGTGCTACCTTTGTACCTTGTGTCCTACATAGTCGGACTCGCCATTGAGTTCGCTTCGGCGCAGATCAGAAACGAGGAAGTCAACGAAGGCTATCTGGTGAGCGGAATGCTTATTCCTCTTATCGTGCCTATAGACACTCCTCTTTGGATTCTCGCGGTAGCGGTCGCCTTCGCGGTCATCTTTGGAAAAGAAGTTTTCGGAGGCACCGGAATGAACATCTGGAATCCTGCTCTGCTTACCAGAGCGTTCCTGTTCTTCTCTTACCCGAGCAAGATGTCAGGCTCAGAGACTTGGATCGCACTTAACAACGGAGAATCACTGATAGACGGCGCCACGGGCGCGACTCCTCTTTCCTTCGCCACTGAAGGACTGGACGCAATGAACAACGCCGGAGTTCAATACGGAATGTCGTTCTGGGATATGTTCGCGGGCCTTACCCCCGGCTCAGTCGGAGAGACTTCTGTCATCGCCATACTCATCGGAGCTGTAATTCTTTTGTGGACAGGCGTGGCAAGCTGGAAGATTATGATTTCCTCAGTTGCCGGCGCTCTGTTTGTCGGCTGGATCGGCACTGCTTGCGGCGCGACTGACGTACCTGCTTACTATCAGCTTGTTATGGGAGGTTTCGCATTCGGTACAGTCTTTATGGCTACAGACCCTGTCACATCAGCGCAGACGGAATGCGGCAAATGGATCTACGGTTTCCTTGTCGGAGCTCTCTGCATAGTGGTGAGACTGTTCAACCCGGGTTATGCCGAGGGAATGATGCTTTCAATCCTACTTATGAACACATTCGCACCTCTAATTGACCATTGCGTGGTTTCCCGCGCCATCTCAAGAAGAGCCAAGAAAGTCAAAGTCGCTTAATAATATATAGGTATGAACACAAACAATAACATATATACGATCATCTACACAACAGTAGTTGTCATTCTGGTCGCTGCGATTCTTGCTTTCACGTCAATGGCATTGAAACCTAAGCAAGAAGCCAATGTCAAAGCAGAGGCGATAAGCCAGATGCTGACCGCAGCCCAGTTCGCAGAGAAATCGGAACTTGAGGCGCTCGGTAATGACAAGATTCTCTCAAAATACGTTGAGAGCATTGACAAAGCATTGATTGTCAACGGAAAAGGTGAGATTGTCGATTCTCTTGACAAAGCAAAGAGTCAGATCTACACCGAAAGTGATCTGAAAGCTCAGAACTATTTGATAAAGAAGGGGAACGCTGACGCGCTCAGACTCCCAGTCTTCATCTTCAACAAGGAAGGTTCCAAGGTGACGGTTATTCCGTGCTACGGCGCAGGACTATGGGGCCCTATTTGGGGCTATCTCGCATTCAATGAGGACCTTACCACTTTCGCCGGAGCATATTTCGATCACGCGAGCGAAACCCCTGGTCTGGGAGCTAAGATCAAAGACGATCCCGCTTTCAGAGCTGAGTTCGTAGGCAAGACTACGGATTTGTCAGAGGACAGAATCTTCAACATCGTCAAAGGCGGTGCGAAAGAAGGTCAGACCAACGCCATAGACGCCATCACCGGCGCCACAATGACGTCAAAGGGTTTGGACGTGGCCATCAATCTATGGCTGCAGGCCTACAAACCTTATCTTGAATCAGGCGTGGAGACAATCAGACAAAAAGCTCAGGCCGCTGCCGCTCTTGCGCAACAGGCTGACAGTCTGGCCGTTTCCGATTCCACAATCGTAGCTGAATAAACGGAGGATAGATTATGAATGCAAAATTAAAAGAAACAATACTTAATCCGATTTTCAAGGGAAACCCGATTACGGTCCTTGTGCTCGGTATCTGCTCCGCCCTCGCTGTAACAGTACAGTTGAAAGGAGCCTTCGTTATGGGGCTTTCAGTCATCATCGTGACGGGACTTTCAAGTTTCGTCGTGTCACTAATGAGGAACTCGATTCCAAACAGAGTGAGAATCATCGTACAACTCGTGGTTGTGTCCTTGATGGTGATCGTCGTGGATCAGTTGCTTAAGGCCTTCTCCTACAGCATTGAGAAACAACTCTCTGTCTATGTCGGCCTTATCATCACAAACTGTATAGTAATGGGACGAATCGAAGCCTTCGGTCTTGCAAACAAGCCGATTCCTTCTCTTCTCGACGGTATCTCCAACGGAGCCGGCTATGCGCTCATCCTTTTGATCGTGGCCTTCTTCCGCGAGCTGCTGGGTTCCGGCACATTGTTCGGGATGAGAGTCATTCCGGAGTCATTCTACGCTGCCGGTTATATGAACAACGGACTGGTTATCCTCCCGCCTATGGCGCTGATTCTTCTCGGATGTATCGTCTGGATACAGAGAAGCATTCAGAAGGATTTACAGGAAAAATAACATCAAACTCGAATCGATATGGAATATTTAAGCTTATTCGTAAAGTCAATCTTCGTTGACAATATGATATTCGCCTACTTCTTGGGAATGTGTTCCTACCTGGCGGTGTCAAAGAATGTGAAGACAGCTTCCGGTTTGGGTGTCGCTGTTATCTTCGTACTGTTGGTCACATTGCCGATCAACTACCTCCTCAATGTCTACGTTCTCGGCCCGGGTGCCCTCCAATGGCTTAGCCCGAGTCTCGCAGACGTGGATCTGAGCTTCTTGAGTTTCATCATATTCATAGCTGTGATCGCGGCTATCACTCAGATTGTGGAAATGGTCGTGGAGAAATTCGCACCGTCTCTTTACTCCGCATTGGGAATATACCTTCCGCTTATCGCTGTCAACTGCGCGATTCTCGGCGGATCGCTTTTTATGCAGCAAAGGGATTTCGTCAATGTAGGTGAGGCAAGCGTCTACGCGCTCGGCTCAGGTATCGGCTGGTTCCTCGCTATCGTGACTCTGGCGGCAATCCGCGAGAAGATGGCTTATGCGAACGTGCCGCATGCCTTGAAAGGTCTCGGCATCACATTTATCACCGTTGGTCTTATGGGTATGGCCTTTATGACCTTTATGGGTATCTCACTTTAATTAAGGAGGCAGTAAAATGAATTCAATATTACTTACAATCATTATAGCAGTAGTGACAATCTCTGTCGTCACTTTGATACTTGTAGCGCTGCTTCTGTGGATTAAGATCAGTCTTTCTCCAAAAGGCTCCGTCAGCATCAATGTGAACAATGGAAAGAAAGTCCTGAGCGTTGCTCCGGGCTCGTCACTGATGGCTACTCTGGCTAACGAGAAAATCTTCCTTCCTTCCGCTTGCGGCGGAAAGGCAAACTGCGGACAGTGCAAAGTCCAGGTTCTCGATGGAGGCGGTATCATTCTGCCAACTGAGACCGGGTTCTTCAGCAGAAAGCAGATCAAGGACAATTACAGGCTCGGCTGTCAGGTCAAGGTCAAGGAGAATATGCAGATTGCTATTCCGGATTCAGTGCTCAGCGTGAAGAAACTTGAATGCGAGGTCATCTCAAACCACAATGTGGCGACCTTCATCAAGGAGTTCACGGTGCGACTTCCTGAAGGGGAGCATCTTGACTTTAAGTCCGGTGAGTACATTCAGATTGACATTCCTGAGTGCACGGTGGATTTCAAAGACATAGACGTGGACGCTGACTACAAGGCTGACTGGGAAAGATTCAAATTCTTCGATTTGAAGATGGTCAATCCCGAGGCGACGATGAGGGCATATTCAATGGCCTCTTATCCCGCAGAGGGCAACATAGTCAAACTGAACGTCAGAATCGCGACACCTCCGTTCGACAGGAGCAAGCCTAAGGGAAGCAACATTCTTCTGCCGGTGAATCCGGGTGTGGCTTCGTCCTACGTGTTCTCACGTCACCCTGGTGACAAGGTCACTATCTCAGGTCCGTTCGGAGAGTTCCTTCTCCCTGCTAACGACCCTGACAGTCAGGAATATATCTTCGTAGGCGGCGGTGCGGGAATGGCTCCTTTGAGGAGTCACATTATGCACTTATTCAAGACTTTGAAGACCAAGAAACAGGTTAACTTCTTCTACGGCGCGAGAAGTCTGAAAGAGGCGTTCTATCTTGAGGATTATGCGGAAATAGAGAAGGAGTTCCCTAATTTCCACTTCCACCTCGCCCTTGACCGTCCAGATCCGGCTGCTGATGCGGCAGGTGTCAAATATGTTGCGGGATTCGTCCACAACGTTATGTTTGAGACTTATCTTAAGGATCACGAGACGCCTGAGGACATCAAGTATTTTATGTGCGGTCCTCCTATGATGGTTCAGTCTGTGGTCAACCTACTTGATTCACTGGGTGTTCCTGAGGAGAGCATTCTTTACGATAATTTCGGGGCATAGTCTTCGAAACAACATATCAAAAAAGGGCGGCCTTTGCGGGTCGCTCTTTTTTTTGCGATAAGCTGTCTTACTCAGAGATGCTTTTGAGAACTGTTTTACGGACGTTGTCAGCGACCTTCTTGCCGGCGTCAGTGGCATTCTCAAGGCACTCGGCTATGTTCTTGTACTTGATCATCTCCTTGACATCAATGTTGGCCTTGAAAATGAACCCTATGTACTCCTCATAAGCGTCATCGGCAGCATGCTCAAGTTCCTTCACCCTGTCACACTGGAGATTAATCTGTGTGTATGACGACTTTATGTCTTTAAGCAGAGGGAAAATCACCCTAAGCGCGTCAGCCTCAGCCTTTATCATCTGAGCAAGCTCAAGCAACTGTGAGTCAATACGGTTAGGCATATATATGAGAATAGCCTTGGAAGTGTCCTTGATCACGTCAAGGCAATCATCCATTGCCATAGCTATGGTCTGAAGATCAAATCTGCTGATTTTCGAGAACAGGTTGCCTGAGAGAAATTCGTAGAACTCATTAAGCAGAGCGTCACCTTGAATCTCACACAATTTGATTTCCTTCTCGAGTCTCAGCCACTCGTTGTCATCCCTCGTCTTCAGCATCTCGACCAAAGCGGCTGAAGTCTGGCAGACAAAACCGGCTTGTTGGGAAAAAATAGGGATAAAATCTTTTTTATCTGAGGAGAACAATCTCCTCACCGCCTTCATAAATACCATAAATAAATTTTTCTAAGCCCTCTAATTTAGGATATTTTTGGTTAAAAACCAGTAAATACTTAAAAAACATACATTTATCGCTTATGTTTTTTATGTCATGATGCAAAACCCGATTTTCATCCATAGATTTGCCACAGACAATTTAATCGCACAATAAAGTGAAAAAAGGTCGGAATACTCATCTTCTAACAATGCCGCAGTGTTTATGCGCCAGAATTACACTCGGTTTTACTCAAACCGTAGCCTTGCTTTCATTCGCAGTACTTCCGACCTTATTTTTCAGCTGTACGGAAATCGCAGAAGATGGCAGCTACGAGAATGTGATTTGCGATGAGACAATGACCGAGATAAAAGTGAAAAGCCCGGACGGCCTCTTGATACGAACTCTGGACATATTCTTTTTCAACGATGACAGTCTAAGACGACTTGACTCGCATCAGAGGATAGAGAATTACTCAAGCGGGACTGTGTCGGCGGCCTCAAGAAACGGAAAGAAAATTCTTGTGGCGGTGGCCAACTCTCAGGACGAGAAGTACGAATGGGACGAGATGGGTAGTTTTGACGTGTTGAACGAGAGAATGGCCGACCTGATGAAAGAGAGTCCTGAAAGCCCGCTTATGAGCGCAACCGCGGAAATAACTGCCGGAGAGAAGTCGGGCTGCTCGGTCAAACTGGAACCGCTGATGTCGAAAGTCAGCATCAGTACGCTGTGCTGCGATTTCCACAACAGGCCTTATAAAGACGAGAAGCTTAAAGATGTACGCATATACCTCACTAACGTAAATACTAAATGTGAGCTGCTCCGGACTGAATCATTCAATCCAATATCGTTGTTGAACAGTGGTAGACTTGAGGTGGAGAATGTGGAGAAAATGATTTGTCCGGAGCTTGTTTTTAAACATCCCGGGATCGATGTGGACGGCTACGTCTCACATCCCGGCTGCGACCTCTTCTGCTATCCCAACAGCACTTCGGACGAGACCATCGGCTCGCCTTTCACCAGGCTTGTCATAGAGGGTGAAATCGAAGGCCGGACTTACTACTATCCCATTAACGTCAACCGTGAGTATTTCGGGGGCGGATTTGATAAAGGCTCCGAGGGACTGTCAAGGAACAAGCACTATTCTCTGAACATCACTTTGACGAGGAAGGGATCTTCGGATCCCGACACGGCAGTGGCGCCGGGAACTGTCAAAGTCAGAGGTTTGGTTGCCCCATGGACTGAGGAAGAGGAGAAAACCGTTGTCTTCAATTTCGGGACCGGAAGTTGCTTGTCCAAGTCGGAAGACCCTGATGAACAGATTATCTCTGACATCAACTTGTTCGTCTTCAACGGTCTGGACGAACTGGACGAGCACAGATTCTTCAGCAAGAAAGAAGTTCTTCAGATTGGGTCAGGGGCACAATGCAGGACAAGGATAATCAGAAACAGCGCCTACTCCTACTATGTGTGCGCCAATCTGGGCTATGCCCTAAAAGGAATAAGGACTAAAAAGGATCTTCTTGATTACAAATACTATATGACGTATCCCGATGAGTACAAGGAAGGGATACCGATGAGCGGAAAGATTGAAGGCATCATTATCGGTCAATCCGACACTGTCTCGGTTCCCCTGACCAGACTGATGTCAAAAATCTCATTAAGTGTCAACAGGGCGGCCCTCGACAAAGATGTTGAATTCAACATACTGAGTGTCAGAATAGGGGGCTGCCCTAATTCCGCCCGTCTGTTTTCGGACAGCAGAGCCGAATCGGAAAGAGATGTCTTCAAGGTGGGGTTTATGAAAGGACAAAGTCAGACCGGTCCTCTGAACACTCGAAATGCCTCAGGGAGAAGTGGGGAAATCAGCCTTTACGTTCTTGAGAACAGACAAGGGATTCTGAACGAGCCGATTGACGGGCTTTGCTCCTTTGTCGAGATTGAAAGCCACTATCAGTCAGACTCTTTAACCACAAAGCCTGACGAGAGTCTGATTTACAGATTTTACCTGAAGGACAAGACGAACAATTACGACGTGCTGCGCAACAGCCACTACCATATAGCAGTCAAACCCGAGGGATCAGGACTGAACGGCACAGAGTGGAGCGTTGTCAAGACAGGGCTCGCGGCAAGATAATCAGCCGAAAATCAAATGCATTATAGTCTCAGTGGCTCCTTTGTTGGATGCGCAGTAAGCAATAGCTTTCTTGCCGGATTCGGACAGAAAGGCGGGCTCTGTTTTGAGCCTGACGTACCATTGGTCGAGTTCCTCTCCTGTTTTGACGGAGACTGCCGCGCCTTCCCTGAGCATATCCACGAAATGAAGATCCCTTTCATACTGAGGGCCCATAGCAACAGGCAATCCGTAGACGGCCGGCTCTATGACGCTGTGAGGCATATTGATGAACGCACCTCCCACTAAAGAAGCGAACCCATACCTGTACAGTTTGGAAAGCATACCGACTTTGTCAATGACAAGAGCCTGCGCATGGGAAAGAGCCTTTTCCGCCGCTTCCCTGCTTTGAGACGAGGCATCGGGCTCGAAGGCTTTCTCAACATCGGAATAAATGACGCATCCTCCTCTCACTGAATCGGTTATATGCTTGATTGGGACCGCCTCGATCTCGTGGGGAATGAAAAAAAATTTGTCTTCAGGATGTTTGTTCGCGACATAGATCACAAGATCGTCATCACCTCCCGGACAAGTGCTTCCAGCTACGAACACCTTCCGGCCGCAAGCCCATGACTCGACAACGGAATTGTGCCACGGCTCTGATGCGATGTCAATCACTCTGTCAAAACGGGCGTCTCCAACGTGAGTTACATTCGGAGCTCCTATTCCTTTGAGAAGTTTGACAGACTCCGCATCTTTCACAATTATGTTCTTGTAACAGTTTCTGAAAAGATTTCTGTAGAAAGCCCCGTACCACTTGAGATAAGGGGAATCCGGCAGAATCCTAACCGACATAACGTAGGTGTCAACATTATGCATCTTCAACTGAGTCAGATAGTTGCGCCAGTACTCACCTATAGTGAATATCGCTTTGACAGGACGAACTATTCTAAGGAACTCCCCGGCATTGCGCTTAGTGTCCATAGGCAGATAGAAAACCCAGTCCACTGACTTGTAAGTCTTTCTGGCCTCATATCCGGATGGGGAGAAGAACGTAAGAAGTATCTTTCGCTCAGGAAATGCTTTCCTTGTGGCATCCACAATCGGCCTTGCTTCTTCAAAATCCCCGTAAGAAGCCGTGTGAAACCATATTATGTCGTCATAATCTTTGACTGCCGCCTCAATGCGGTCAAGCAATTCCTTGCGACCTTTCACGAACAAACGGACTTTCTCGTTCCAAAGGCCGACTATCCTCAAAAAGAAGAATACGATGTTAATAGCGATAGAATACATTGTGATTTATTTTAAATATTTAGCAGTCAGTGTCTTGCCCTCGCTAATCAGCGTCTCCGGCGTTCCTTCGAACACCACTTCCCCACCCTTGTCTCCGGCATCGGGTCCCAAGTCTATTACCCAGTCAGCAGCCTTAATGACATCAGGATTGTGCTCCACGACCACTATTGAATGGCCGTTGGACAGAAGCGCATCAAAAGACTTCAGCAGTTTGTCCACATCGTAGAAGTGCAAACCTGTTGTAGGCTCGTCAAAGATAAACATTATTCTCTCTTTTCCGCTCTTGTCACCATTGATGGACAGAAAATAAGCGAGTTTGATTCTCTGACTCTCCCCACCGCTGAGCGTGCTGCTGCTCTGCCCGAGTTTGATGTACGACAATCCCACATCGACCAGCGGCTGCAACTTTGAAGCGATTGCCTTTGAAGCGTCCTCTTTCTGTGCCCCGAAGAACTCGATGGACTCCTGAACACTCATATTCAGGATGTCGTCAATGTTCTTTCCCTTGTATCTGACCTCCAGGATGTCCGGTTTGAATCTTTTTCCTCCGCAAGCTTCGCAGACCATCGTCACATCGGCCATAAACTGCATCTCAATCTTTACGAATCCGTCTCCCTGACATTCAGGGCAGCGGCCTCCATCCTGATTGAACGAAAAGAACGAGGAAGTGTAGCCGTTCATCTTGGCATAAGGCTGATCCGCAAGCAATTTGCGGATGTCGTCATATATCTTGAGATATGTCACAGCATTGGATCGGGAACTCTTGCCGATCGGTGACTGATCCACATACTCCACTCTGTCAATCCTGTCCACGTTGCCGGAAAGTTTTCTGAATATCCCGGGCAAATCCCCTGTCTCATTGATTTTTCTGAAAAGCGCGGGATACAGGACGTCTCCTACAAGAGAGGATTTTCCGCTTCCGCTCACGCCCGTGACCACGTCCAAAACTCCGAGCGGGAATTTTACGTCAATATTCTTGAGATTATGCTCCATAGCACCCTCGACTACCACGGAATAAGTCCATTTGCGTTTCTTCCGCATATACACAGTCCGCTTGCCCTGGAGATACTGAAGCGTCAACGACCTGTCAAGCGTCTTGGCATCCGGTTTATCCCCAATCTTTCCCTGGAACACAACCTCGCCTCCGTTCACTCCGGCCAACGGACCCATATCAATGAGCTGATCCGCCGCGCGCATTATCTCCGCGTCGTGCTCCACCACCACCACCGTGTTGCCGATGTCTCTCAATCTCTTGAGGACGGAGATAAGCCTGTCCGTGTCACGAGGATGAAGCCCTATGCTCGGCTCATCCAGAATGTACATCGAACCGACAAGTGAGCTGCCAAGAGCCGTAACGAGATTGATTCTCTGACTCTCTCCTCCGGAAAGCGTGTTGCAAGTCCTGTCCAACGTCAGATAGGAAAGCCCCACTTCCTGAATGTACTTGAGTCTGGAGAGCACCTCATCAATGGCCTTGCGAACTATAGCATCCTCATAGGCAGTGAGTTTCAGGTTTTTAAAAAACTCAGAGATCTCACCTACGTTCATCTGAAGGAGCTCGTGGATGTTCTTGCCTCCTATCCGCACATAGAGCGCCTCCTTTCTTAGCCTGCTGCCCCGGCAGTCGCAACAAGTAGTTCGACCCGAAAAACGGCTCAGCATATACTTGTACTGAATCTTGTAGCGGTTGGCCTCGACCCATTTGAAGAACTCTGTGATGCCGATTATGCTCTCTTCTTCCGTCTCGCCCTTTCTGCCTTCCCACAAGATTGTCTTGACTTTGTCGGACAGTTTGCAATAAGGGTCGAAAATCGGGATTCCGTATTTATCCGCGTTCTTGATTATATGATCTTTGAACCAGCTCATTTTGTCGCCTCGCCAGCAGGCAACGGCTCCGTCATAAATGCTTTTCGTCTTGTCAGGAATGACAAGATCCTCGCTTATACCTATGATTTTCCCGAGGCCGCCGCACGTCGGGCATGCTCCGAGAGGACTGTTGAAACTGAACATATATTCGTCCGGCTTGCGGAATGACATTCCGTCAAGCTCGAACCGGTTGGTGAATTGTCTGATCTTGGTGCCTCTGACGACGGTTATGTTGCCGTCACCTTCGCTGAAGGCGGAGGCTATGGATGAGAGAAGTCTGGTCTGGAGATCTTCCCAGTCATTCTGTGACATCGGTGATCCGTCGGGCATATAAGGAAGGCAGTCTTTGAATTCAGGCAATCTAACGCGGTCCACAAGCAACTGGAGGCCTTCGGGATAGTCTTTTGTCTCGGCCAAACGCATCACTTCCTCAATTTTGACAGGCTCTTTGCCAAAGAGTCTCGAATAGCCTTCTTCCTTGAGACGGAGCAGCAATTCGACTTTGTCCTCCCTATTGTCCCAATTGAGATTAGCGAGGATGTACATAGTGTCGGCTCCTCCGGCCAATATGAAGGCCATCACATCGTTGGTGCTGTCGCATCTGACTTCCTGTCCGCTGATTGGGGAGAATGTGCGGCCTATGCGGGCGAAGATGATTCTCAGATAATCGTAGATTTCCGTAGTGGTGGCGACTGTGGAGCGAGGATTACGTATGTTAACTCTCTGTTCAATGGCAATCGCCGGCGGAATCCCCTCAATCAG
>Ga0172378_10002931_pt1 | contig 16018 bp, 15 predicted proteins | sample GrowelOW332metaG_FD_119755 | JGI IMG/M metagenome (GOLD analysis project Ga0172378, IMG submission 119755) | Groundwater microbial communities from an aquifer near a municipal landfill in Southern Ontario, Canada - Pumphouse #3_1 metaG | ecosystem: Environmental > Aquatic > Deep subsurface >... | reverse complement strand
TGACAGAGAGAATACTCTCCCTTCTGGATCGCGAAGAGCGGATTCTCAGGCCTCTTGAGCTCCTCTAGGTTCTCTACAGCCCTACGAACCTGTTCGTCAGGCTCCTTGGAAAAGCCGACACTCTCTACGAGAAAGGCTGTTAGGTTCTCTGCCTTGTAGCGGCACTTCAAGCACACTTCGAACCCAGGTCCGCGCTTTGCCATCACCTGCAGAGCACAAAGATAAGCCTTCTCAAGGCTCATCTGGGACTGTTCAAGGTCAAGGTAGCAAAGATCCTGTATCAGATTGAGTTTGATGGTCATGTAGAATAAGTTAAAAGAAAAGATGTTAAATGTACAGGCATAATTGATATAATAAGGAAAAATGCGAATCGAATATACAGTGACATACAAGCCGCATCTGAGGCACATCATCCTGCATTTCAAGAAAGAGGACGGAACTTTCTTTGTCACTGCTCCCAAGGGAGCAAGGGCAAGCGATATAGAGGCGTTTGTCCAGTCCAGGGAAGAATGGTGCCGCAAGGTCTATGTCCAGCCTCCTGACACCTCCAGCATCCTGCTTTTTGGACAGCCTTATGAGATTGAGGTCTCCAATGGCAAGAGGGACATGGCTGTTCTGGAAAATGGAAAGGCCTCTGTGACTGTGAAGGGAGATGGACAGGATCAGTCCAAGGTCAAGAGAATCCTTTGCAGGGAGCTGTCGACTCAGCTTGTACCTGTCCTGATCAGGAGGGTTCAGCATTTCAGCAGCCTTCTGGGAGTGAGCTTCAAGTCGATAAGGGTCACGCGAACCAAGAGAGCCTGGGCAGCATGCTCCTCTGCAGGAGTGCTCAGCTTTTCAGTGCGCTGCAGTGCATTGGAGCCCAGGCTGATAGACTACATAGTGCTGCATGAATGCTGCCATAGGCTACAGTTCAATCATTCAGATAAATTCAAGGCCCTCCTAGACAGCCACATGGCTGACTGGAGGGACCGTAAGAATGAGATCGAGGAGTTCTATGCAAGGACCCTTTGGCTTATCAGCGGATAGTTGAAATCAAGGACTTGAGGAACTCGTAGATCCTGTTGACCGATGAGATGGAGACGTGCTCGTTCACTGAATGAACGTCTGCCATGTCTGGACCGATGGATATCGATTCAAGCCCTTCAATCCTGCTGTTGAGTATTCCGCACTCCAGGCCTGCATGAATGGCTGTTATCGTTGCATCCTTGCCGGTAGATTCCTTCCATACCTTTGCGCAGAGCTTGGCCAGCTCGTTGTCTGGATCGGGAGCCCATGCTGGATAATGATTGAAGAAAACCACATCGGCTGTCAGTCCGAGAATCAGGCTCACGCGGTTTGAGATCTCCTCATTGGCGCTGTCGATATTGGACCTCTGGCTTGTCTGTATGAAAAGCTTTCCGCCCTTCAGGCTTATGGTTGCAAGGTTGCAGGAGGTCTCGACTATGCCAGGGATGGCAAAGCTGTAGGCCTGCACTCCGTGTGGGACCATGAACAGAGTCTTGATAAGATTCAGGCTGTCCTCGTCGCTCCAGGCTTCATTGACCACTGCGCTGTCAAGCTCAATGGCCATTGCTGGATCTGTGAACCTGTACTCATTGCGTATCTTGGCGGCTTCCTTCTCGAAAGCTTCCTTGACGCAGAACAGGAACTCAGTTGGAACCAGGAACTCTGCTGTGCAGCTTGATGGTATTACATTGCGTCTTGTTCCACCCTCCATCGAGCCGATGAAGACTGGGCTGACCTCGCTTATTGCAAACAGCAGCCTTGCCATTGTCTTTATGGCATTGGCTCTTTGCTTGTGGATCTCTCCGCCGCTATGGCCGCCGAGCAATCCATGGACAGCGATTGATAGCCCGCTCATCTTCTCGGTTGCCTTGTACATTGGCTTTTCTGCATTGGCCCTGATGTCATTGCCGCCTGCACATCCTATGTAGATCAGGCCCTCTTCCTCGCTGTCGAGGTTGATGAGCTTGCGGGCGTGCACCATTGAGGTGTCAAGTCCATAGACTCCATTGAGTCCAGTCTCCTCGCTTATGGTCAGAATGCCTTCAAGAGGCCCATGCTCAAGGCTCTTGTCTGAAAAGAGCTCCATTATGGTGGCTATTCCAATTCCATTGTCAGCTCCAAGGCTTGTATCCTTTGCGCTGAGCATGTCGCCCTTTATGACAAGCTCTATCGGGTCCTTTGTGAAGTCATGCTTGCTTTCATCTGTCTTGACGCAAACCATATCCATATGGCCTTGCAAGGCCAATGTCGGCACATTCTCGAAGCCCTTTGTTGCTGGACAATAGATGAAGACGTTTCCAGTCTCATCCTTCTGGGCCTTCAGACCTTGCTCCTTTGCCCAGCCAAGGAGGAATCTTCTGACTCCCTCTTCATTCCCAGATTCCCTAGGTATTGCGGAAATCCTTGAAAAGTTATCGATGATTGGCATATTAGTTCTCCTTAGTCTTCCTTGATTATCTTTCCGTTGATGAGAACCGTGTTAACTATGAAGTTCTCATCGAAGACGATGATATCTGCATTCTTGCCAGGAGTTAGGGTGCCGATATCGTTGAAATGGTATATTCTTGCAGGGTTTTTCGTGGACATGTCTATGACCTGTTCAATGGGAACGCCCCACCTGACCATGTTCTTCACTGCATCTATGAGCACCAAGGCAGATCCCAGAAGCACGCTTTCATCTTCAATGTCGACAAAGGCTCCTGCGCTTGAAAGCTTGGCGGGCCTTCCATTGGCGAAAAGCGGACCCTTGCGCTGCTTGTTGGGCTTAAGGGAGTCTGTGATCAGGACGATGTTGCTTGATGGCTTCTCCCGCAGAAGAAGCTTTATCAGCTCAGGGTGCACATGCACTCCATCTGCAATGATCTCGCATTGCATGTCGCTTTGTATCATGATTGCGCCAACGGTTCCAGGGTTGCGATGGTGAAGCCGGCTCATGGCATTGAAGAAGTGGGTGGAATGAAGGATGCCGCATTGCATGCCCTCGACTATGTTCTCATATCGGGCGTCAGTGTGGCCGGCAAGCAAAACAATGCCTTTTTTCGTGGCATCGAGGGCAAGTTCTCTCATGTTCTTGAGCTCTGGGGCTACTGTCATGCATACGACCTTGCCTTCTCCTGCCTCTATGAAGCGATGGAAAAGGTCCATGTCCACGGGTTGCACACCAAGGGGGTTCTGGCCTCCGATCTTGTCAGGGCTGATGAAGGGGCCTTCCAGATTGATGCCCCTGATGGTAGCTCCCTTCTCGTGACCCATAGCCTGGATAATCGCCTTCTCGGCGCCAAGCATATTGTCTACAGTGTCTGTGTAGACTGTAGGAAGGAAGCTTGTTATGCCGTAGTCGGCGAGCTTTTCGCTCATCTTCAGGATGGAGTTGGGATCCATGTCCTCGGTTCCATAGCCGCCGAAGCCATGGATGTGGCTGTCAATGAGGCCAGGGCATAGGAAACAGCCTTTGGCATCTATGTTCCTTGTGGTTGCAGGCAGCTTCTTCGAAGGCAGTCTTTTCATGTTGAAGACGTCGGCAATCTTGCCGTCCTCTATCAAGACAGCGCAGTCGGGAAGGCTGGCAAATCCCGAAATCACGTTTGCATTGGTTATTAAGGTAGATTCCATAGGCTCAGAAAAAGGATAGCTGTGGAGACTATAAAAATCAAGCCCTGGAAGCTGTGGAGGTAAGGTCGTTGATCCACTTGCGCTTCACTATCCTTGGCAAGGAGAGGCAGGCTTTCCACAGCTCTTCGCTGAAGATGCATGCATAGACCCACCATATAGGAAGCTTCCATACAAGGCCGCTTATCCAGGCTATGGGAACGCCCACGAACCAGATGCCTATCTCCTCTGCTATCAAGGCAAAGCGAGTGTCTCCGCCGCTTCTGAGAATTCCGGTTATAGAGACCATGTTGTAGCACTTCACCGGCATCTGCCAGCTGAGATTAAGAAGCGATTTTGCTGTTGTGCTCCTGATTGATGAGCTGACATTGAAGCAGAGAGGAATAATGGAGCTGGTAGCTGCAAGAAGGCCACCCATCAGGATGCCGGTCAGGACGGACAGCTTGATGCAGATCATTGCATAGGCCTGGGCCAGTTCCTTCTTGTGCTGGCCGATTGTGATGCCTACTACGATGTTGGTGGCATTGCTTATGCCTATGAGCATTACAAAGAACAGGTTGTTGATCGCTTCCGAAATATTGACGGAAGCCAGGACATCGACGCCCATCCTGGCATAGGCCATCTTGTATACTGTCATGCCAAGAGCCCACAGTGTCTCATTCAGCACTACCGGCAGGGCAGTTTTCAGGACAGTCTTTACAAATGCCCAGTTGAGCTTGAAGGCGATCTTGAGATCCAGCCTTGCAGGGCTTCTTGACTTCTTCACATACAGGACCGTCAGCACCATCTCCATCAAGCGGGAGAAAAGGGTTGCCCATGCCGCTCCCTTTGTTCCCATGACCGGGAAGAAGGCTATGCCGAAGATCATCATCCAGTCCAGCAGTGCATTGGCTATCATGGCGATGAAGCCTATCTTCATCGGCGTTTCTGCATCTCCTGTGCATCTGAGAGTGGAGCCGAAGGTATTGGTTATGCAAACAAAGAAATAGCTGGCTCCAACTATGCGAAGATAGTAGCATCCGACCTCTATGACCTGGATGTCGTCAGTGAACATCCTAAGGAGGACCTGAGGGCAGAAGATGGAGGGAATGGCCATGACTGCAGCGCCAGCAGAGCCAACAATGAGGCTAAGGCCCATGATCTTCTGCATCCCAACAAGGCTCTTGGATCCCCAGTACTGGCTGATGAATATGACAGAGCTGCTTGTTATGCCGAAGTAGAAGATGTTGAAGAGGAAGAAAAGCTGATTCCCAAGTCCCACGCCTGCAATCTCGACGCTTCCAAGCTGGCCTATCATAAGAGTGTCTACAAAGGAGATAGAGCTTGTCAGAAGATTCTGAAGGGCTATTGGAAGTGCCAAGGACCAAAGCCACTTGTAGAATGCGGCCTTGCCAGCCTTGCCTAGAATGCTGTTCATAGCCTTAGTAAAGCCAGCATGAAAGCTTTGGTCAAGTGCTTGGAAGGCATGCTTGGGAATGAAAATAAATTCAGTTCTAAATAGGCATTCCTTGCCTGAAGGCTGCTTCAGAGGCATAAATTGCCATGGTGCAAAAATTCTTTTTTTGAGACCAGCAATGGAAATACTGTGACCAAGTCAGGTTTGTTCAGTTTTTCCCTTGATTTTTGAACTTATTAGGTATAGTCTGTAGGTTGACCCAATTGGCAATTATCATTGTTAATTGGGTTTCTTTTAGACGGAGGACAATTTGAGCAAGGACACTATTCCTTCAATAAGCTTTTACGACCAGGATTTCGTAGATCTTTACGATAGAACCTGGATTCGGATAGAGGAGTACTGGAAGCAGAAGCCTGATGATGGCTTCTCTGGTCCAGAAGGCTGTCTCCTGCTTTCAGGTCAAGAGACATACTCCTTGTTTGATGCATGCTTATCTTCCTTATTCTTATGCTACAGCAACCAGATATACTCCCCATTCCCGATGCTTGATTACTTTTATCATCTTCAGGAAGAGGATGGCGCCATACGAAATCTCTACAGCACAAAGGATGGCTCCTTTGTGCCGCAGCCAGACAACCCTGACGGCCTTTGCATTCCCCTGCTTGCCTATATTGAATTCAATTTCTACCATAAGATAGGGAACAAGAAGAGGCTTAAGGACTCCATTCCTTACCTGCAGAAGTACTTTGCATGGATTGCAAAGCTCTGCAAGCAGGAGAATGGCCTCTATGCCCCGCCTCTTGCGGCCTGCCAGCTTGGCGACATCCCAAGAAAGAACGTCATCTATCCAATTGACTTCAACGCACAGATGGCCTTGAACGCTCTCTACATGTCCTACATCGGGGATATCCTCAATGACAAGGAGCTGAGCTTCACATACAAGCAGATGTTCTTTGCGCTGAAGACAAGGATCAACAACCTGATGTGGGATCCGATAGACAACTTCTACTATGACCTGGACAAGAATGAGAAGCCTGTCAAGGACAAGCACATCGGGGCCTTCTGGACCCTGCTGGCTGAGATCCCCAACGGCGAGAAGGCTGCCTACCTTGTGGAAAGCCTCAAGGATCCAGAGGTCTTTGGGACTGACAATCCATTCCCTTGCGTTCCTGTCAGCAGCCCTGCCTTCAACGAGAGGGGAGAAGGATACTGCGGATCGGTTCTGCCATTCTTCACCTTCATGGTCTGCAAGGGCCTTGAGAAGTACGGCGAGTTCATCTTCGCCCGGGATTGTGCAATCAGGCATCTGTACTTCATCCTTGATACTCTTCATCCTGAAGAGGACAAGGTTGGAGATCTCTGGGAAGCATACCTGCCCACCAAGGAGGGAGCTCCCCGGCTGGATGAGGCCACTGGATTTCCAAGAAAGAGATTCCTTCCACAGATCGGCTTGATAACAATAACCTTGATGATCGAGGATATAATCGGGCTTGACATCTCGCTGCCGAGAAAGACAGTGGACTGGACCATGCCGACCCTGGAGAGCATGGGAGTGGACAACCTGTCCCTGAAGAGGAATTTCGTTTCCATATTCTGCAACAAGAACGATAGGGGCTGGGAAGCCCGCCTGGAGAGCGAGAAGCTCTACTACTTCACGATCATCGTCCTTGACCAGCACAAGAAGAAAACCCTTCCCATTCCTAGTGGAAAGTGCTCCATTCTCATCGATAAGCTATGAGCATAATCGGACGGATTGTTGGAACGCTGATAGGCGCAGCCTTCGGCCCGCTTGGGCTGATTGCCGGCTTTGTGTTCGGCAATCTCTTCGATAAGGCTATTTCGGGGGAGAGCGGACAGACAATCTACACCCCATTCGGCCGCAAGGCTGACAGCCTCGACCAGCGCCAGAGCATGAGCTTTGTCGCCATCTTCTCCCTTCTGGGCAAGGTGGCCGCTGCAGACGGCTCCATCAGCCAGGCCAGCCGCAGGAGCCTGGATAGGCTGATTGACCATACCCTTCAGCTGGATTCTGTTTCCGCTTCCTATGCAAGACGGCTTTTTGAGCAGGCTGGAGCCTCCTCTGCCACCGCCGAGGCCATAGCCAGGCAGTATTATCAGACCTTTCAAGATGACTACAGCCTTCTTGAGACCACGATGAACATGATCATGAGCGTCGCTATGTCTGATGGAAATCTCTCCTCAAGGGAGGAGCAGGTCATAGCCTCCATAGCACGGGTCTTCGGCTTCAGCCAGCAGGACTTAGACAGGCTCAAGGCTCGCTACGGAATCAACACCTCCTCGATATCGAAAGCCTACGCCACGCTAGGATTAAGCGAGAGCGCTTCCGATGAAGATGTCAAGAAGGCATACAGAAAGCTCAGCCTGGAATATCATCCAGATGCGGTTGCGAGCAAGGGCCTGTCAGCTGAGTTTGCCAAGTTTGCAACTGAGAAGTTCAAGGATATCCAGGAAGCCTATGATAGCATAAAGAAGCAGAGAGGGATCCGCTAGAAGGTCGTCCTTCCTCTAAGAGACCTCATCAGCGTATTTCTGCTGGCAAATCCCAGATCTCCGCCTATTGGTATTCCGCTTGCAAGCCTAGAGAATATGAAGTCTCCTTTTCTTTCCAGGAGCCTCTTGATGTAGAGAGCTGTGGTATCTCCTTCCTCTGTGGGGTTTGTAGCGAAGATTATCTCCTTGAAGGATCCTTTCTCGACTCTCTCCACAAGGCTTCTTATGTTAAGCTTGTCAGCGCCGATTCCCTCCAGGGGATTCAGTGTTCCACCCAGCACATGGAAAAGCCCATTGTAGGCGCCGATTGACTGGATTGTAAGAACATCCTGCGGCTGCTCTACTATGCACAGCAGGCTTTGGTCCCTGCCTGGATCGCTGCATATAGGGCATGGGGATGTTTCGGAATAGCTTCCGCAAATTGGGCACGGAAATACCTTCTCCTTGATCTCTCCTATGAGCCTTGAAAGGCTCTCGTTGAATCCTTTCTGGCTGCCTACAAGGAAGAAAGCGATCCTCGAGGCGCTCTTTGGGCCCACTGAAGGAAGCATGGAGAGATGCTTTATCAGATCATCAAGCTCCGTCATTGTGCAAACCCAGAGTAAAGGCTGGCCATCTCGCTTTGCAGTCTTGCCTTCATTGAGCTTGAAGCGGTGTTGAAGGCCGAGGCGATGAGGACCTCTGTTGTTGCAGCCTGGTCGCTTTTCATGAGAACAGGGTCTATCTTGATGCTGAGGACTTCGTAGTCCCCGTTTATGCAGACTTCCACAAGTCCAGCTCCGCTGGAACCTGTGACCTTTATCTCCTTCATCCTGCTCTTGAGCTCCTCAGCCTTCTGTGTCAGGCCCTGGAGATTTGAAAGCATCTCAAATGGATTGTTCATATAGTCCTCCCATTGAACAGATCTAGTATATCATTCTCTACGATCTTGAGCTTCTCTCCACCAGTGGACTGGGGCTCGATGAGCTCTAGGGGCAGGTCGCTGCCCAGGGCCTTGCTGATGAAGGCGGCCATGTCATCCTTCTTCTCCAGGATGTCTGAGAAGCCCTTGTGATTCTTGAAATAGAGCAGAAGCTTTCCGTCCTTCTTCTCTATTTTCTGGATCAGCTGCAGAAAAAGTGTCTTTGTGAAGTCGTTCTTCTTGGCATAGTCCTTGAGAACAAGAAGGATATCCTGATCGTCCTCTCTCTCAAGCTCGCTTTCAGCTGGATTCTCAACAGTCTCCTCTTCAGCCTCATCCTGCTGGCTTGCGCTATCCTCTTCGTCAGCTTGGCTTTCCGTCTCGGTCTCTGGTGCCTCTGGGCAATCAAAAGCCTCCTCTTGCTCCAGCTCTGGCTCATCGGCAGGCTCTGCAGCCGGCTGCGGCTCCTTTTCCTTAGGAGGCTTGGGATCAATGTCCTTTTCCTTTGCAAAAGTCTCATCTAGAGGACTTATTCGCTTGTTTAGGATATCGTTCTTGAACCTAGCCAGCTGTTCTAGGACAGCTGGGACTGTGACATCATACTTGAGCATTGACAGCCGTGATACAGCAAGCTCCAGATCGAAGCGAGGGTTGATAGAATAGCGGACATCGCGGAAAAGGTCCAAGAAGGTGGAGAACGCCTTCTCCAGCTGCTGCTCTGAGTAGGAGTCGAGCAGGATCTTGGGAAAGTCCTCCACACGGGCTGCCAGGATCGATTCGTTGTCGATGCCCTTCTTCAAGAGAAGCAGGGTGCGGAAGTACTGGGCGAAATCCTTTATGAGCTGCTCTGTGCTGCATCCTCGAGCAAAAAGCTCCTCAAGGCTGGTCATGGCTGCCTTGGTGTCTCCCTCTAGGCTCTTGATCAGAAGGTCTGCCAGGGCTTGAGGTCCCAGGATGCCAAGCTTCTCCTGGATCTTCTCCATTGTAATGTCATTGTCGCTGAATGCCACTATCTGGTCAAAGAGCGTATAGGCATCTCTCATGGAGCCTGTAGCTTCCTTGGCTATCCAGAACAGCGCCTTGTCCTCGGCCTTGATGCCCATCTCCTCTGCTGCCTGGGCAAGCATGCTCTTTATGGTCTCCAGATTCAGAAGCTGGAAGTTGAACTGCTGGCAGCGAGACCTGATGGTTGCAGGAACCTTCTGAAGCTCTGTGGTTGCAAATATGAAGATGACATACTCAGGCGGCTCCTCAATGGTCTTTAGCAGAGCGTTGAAGGCGCTTATGGACAGCATATGGACTTCGTCAATGATGTATATCTTGTACTTGGAAGCCTTGGGCCTGAAGAAGATCTCGTCCTTGATCACCCTTATGTCATTGACAGAGGTGTTGCTTGCACCATCTATCTCAAAGACATCCGGGCTGTTGCCCTGGGTTATGCTTACGCAGCTGTCGCACTTGCCGCAAGGTTCCGCGGTCGTGCCTTCCTCGCAGTTCAGCGCCTTTGCAAGGAGCCTTGCGCAAGTGGTCTTGCCTACACCTCTTGGGCCGCTGAAAAGGTATGCATGAGCGATTCTGCCTTGCTTTATTGAGTTTGTAAGAGTTGAGACAACAAACTGCTGGCCGACAACGGTCTCAAAGAACTGAGGTCTCTTTCTTGTTGCTGTTACTTGATAAGCCATAAGCAGAGTATATCAAAAGAGGGAAGCAAAGAAAACGGTTGAGAGCGGATAAAAAAACCGAAGACAAATCACCTGTGTCACATTGACCGTCGCTTACCGTTGCTGCATTCCTGCCCTGGCGGGGTTGGGCGATATCCGATTGCACAGAATCTGTCTTCGGAACGGAGAGAGAGGGATTCGAACCCTCGAAGCCTTGCGAGCTTACACGACTTCCAATCGTGCACCTTCGACCACTCGGACATCTCTCCAAATTGACTTAGTGACTATAGCAGAAAAGCATGAATGCTTCAAGAGTTGAGGCTTAAAAAGAAAAGCGGAGAGAGAGGGATTCGAACCCTCGATAACCATAAGGCTATAACGGATTTCGAGTCCGTCTCCTTCGACCACTCGGACATCTCTCCAGACAGGGTCTATCGAGGATTATCTGTAAAAGATGCATATTAGTCAACAAGACCGACAAAAAGAAAGAGACCAGTCATCAACGCCTGACGGTCTCTTTCTGTCGTAGATCCTCTTGCTGGGGACCTTTCTTGTCACAGGGCTTATGACCCAGACTCTGCGTCCAAGGCTGTCGAGGAACTTGCGCTGGCGCTTGCTCATCTTGATCCTTGGGATTGGCTTCTCATGCATGCCGGCCCTCCCTCTAGAATGATACAAGAAGAAGAGCCCTTGGACTAGAGGGATCAGCTAGCGCTTAAGCGCTAGCCCATCCCTGAAGGCCTTGCCGACCACTGGCCCTAGCACCCTGTACTCGTTGTGGACTGCATCATAGCTTATAGGCGAGAGCTTTTCTGGATCTATCTTGCCGTCCGTTCCAAGAACCGCCTCATCAACGCTGATGTTCTCGATTCTTCCTATGGCGACTCCATCCTCATTGATCTTGACCAGGCTGCACTCAAGGGTCATGGGCAGGTCGGCAAGCAAGGGAGCGTCAACCTTGGAGGAAGGTACAGCCTGAAAGCCTGAGAGCTCAAGCTTGCGAGGCTCGTCATTGGCTGATACCAAGCCGACATAGTCTGCCTGGGTCACATGCCTTGCATCTGCAAAGCTGATGGTAAAAGCCTTTCTTGCCCTCATGTTCGCTGTTGTCCTGTGCTCTGGGCTGAGGCATACCATGACAAGGTTGGTGTCATAGACTCCTCCCCAGGCTGCATTCATGACATCGGCTTTCCCATTCTCATCATAGGTGCCGATCAATAGCACCGGCATAGGGTAGAACCATGTCTTCTGTCCGAAATCCTTTCTCATATTGTCCTCTTGGCATAAGGATAGCGAAAAAGCGAGCAGAGAGAAAGTGCATGGGCAAAAAGAAAGCCGCTGCAAGATTTGCAACGGCTTTGTCATTGAGACCGGGAGGAATCGAACCTCTGACCTTCAGATCCGCAATCTGACGCTCTATCCAGCTGAGCTACGATCTCATTGCTTACAAGCAGTGGAAAATATAGCAATGTTCGCTGAAAAAGTCCATAGCCACTAGAGATGAAACCTTTTTTTCAGCTCCAGCCAGAAACTTTTCCTCAAGACAGCCACACTTGCGATGAGCAAGGTGATTGATGAGATCCCCAGGGAGATTACAGGCCAGCTCTTCAGCTTCCAGACAAAGAAAACGAAGATGAAGCCTACTATAGCCCCTAGATCCACCCATATCATAGGCATGAGGTTCTGCTTTTGCTTAGGTATGTTGATGAAGAAGAACACTCCAAGAAGGATTATGGCTCCGAAGCATACTATGGGCAGCACAAAGCCAAGCCAGCCAGACTTAAGGAAGAGCTCTATCAGCAGAAGAAGCACAGCGCAGTCGAAAGCTAGGCGCGAGGTGCGGCTGATGAGGTTATCCTCAACCAATGGAGCATTGAAGATGTTCGTCCATATCATCCACAAGCTCCAGAGCACAATCGCGCTCCAGGCCTTGCCCCCTACAAGAAGGTTGATGATTGGACATATGTAGGCAGCTGCAGCCATCAGGTAGCTGATGATCAAGTTGAGCTGCTGGCGCTTTACTCGCTTCTTGATGCTTGGATATATGATTTCAATTTCCATATAGCGGGCTTCCTTGTACCTTGAAGGGTATGTCAAATTGCTTGAGAAGATCGCTGATCTTGTTCTCGAATGAAGGATCAGCGGTCAGCTTGGTTATGGATAGATTGAGATTGTTGTGGACGGTTATCATCGAGCATGAGGCTCGGTTCGTGATGCCTGTGCCAAGCACGAAGTCCATGTTTGTCACATGCTCATTGAGGCCTTCAGGCAGCTCCACAAGGCCTAGATTGGACAGCGTGGTGGTCAGCACTGCATCCCCAAGCACTCCATAGATCACCTTTGCTGCTGGTTTCTTGATGAACAGCGGAATAAAGCGGAAGGAGTTCACCATCTTTATGGTGGAGTTGAGCATCTCGTTCATGTTCTCCTTTGACGAGCCCTCGGTGAGCTGCTTCTTTATCTCAGGAAGTATGTCGTCAAGGCTGTTTACAATCTCGATTGGCAGCTTGATGGTGCAATACATTGAGAAGTTTCGCATGGTCGTGGAAGGATAGTGCTTTCGCATGTTCACAGGCACCTGTATCTGGAGCCTGCCCTTGATGTCATCGGTTGCATACTTGCAGGCGAGAAAGATCAAGGCAAGCATGAAGGTGGTCACTGTTGCATCCTTGGACTTGGCCACATTCTTGGCCTTCTCTGCATCCATCACGAAGTGCAGTATCTGAACAGGCTTCACAGAGGAGAGCTTCCCGCTCATCTGAAGTGCTGTCTTGCTTATGAAGCCGCTTGTCTTCTTGCTAGGCTCTGCCTTCAGGAAGCCGTTTTCGGCCTCCTCTGTGGTTGGAGCATCGTTTATATTCAGGACTCCCATGGCGGAAGGCACCTCAATGCCCTGAAGCTTCATGTACTGTGCAAGCAATGTCTTTAGGAAGGTAAGTCCGCCAGACCCATCGGTCAGGATGTGGAAGAACTCCACGCTTATGCGGTTCTGGTAGTAAAGCACCCTGAAGGACTGTGCACCGCTTATGGAGACATTCATGGGCTTGCATGGAAGGTCGGACTCTGGCTCTGCGTTGAACCTTCGCTTTGTGGAGTCGATGTAATGCCAGAAGAAGCCAGCCTTGATGGTGGTTGCAAAGAAGGGGAAGCGCTTAATTGTAGTATCTAGTGCAATCTGCAGAAGCTCTGGAATGATAGGCTCATCAAGATAGGCTGACAGCCTGAATACAGCCATCTGTCCATGCTTCATGGACAGGGGATAGACCTTGGCGGCATTGTCCAGCGGATACCATAGGATAGGAGGTCTTGCATAGAAGCCTCCCAGGTCGCAGGTATCAAGACGCTTCAGCGCTTCCTCCAATGGCAGCTTCTGCTTCTCGCAAAGCAGCAGTATTGCATTCTTGTAATCATCATAAAGCAGCTTGGCTTCAGGGTTGATCAGGGATACAGCCTGGTGAAAGTTCTGGTCAAAATGAGTGAGAAGAGCCCTGTCTTCCTTTGTAAGCTCATCTGCAAAGGTTTGGAATCTGCTTTTTGAGGACAGGAGAGCCAATGGCTTTTCCTTGCGCTGCTTTATCTTCTTGTTGCTCAACAATCGCTCCATTGAAGGGATGGCCTTCAGCTGAAGTATAATGCTTTAGAGAAAAAAGACAACTGCACGGAAGGCTTTGCGCCTAAAGCGGCTCTCTGGCTAGATAGAGCACATGAGCATCCTCAAGGACAAGGTGATCGCAGTGGGTGCCGCAGTATGCAGCATACTCGTCTGCACTCAAGATTCTTCTTGGCTTGTATTGTCTTCTCTCAAGGTCGCAAAAGCCATAAAGAGGGGCGTTGCGGTAGCCAAAGGAGCCATGACGGTACAGCGTCGCTGGCTTGAAGTACAGTGAGTAGACTTCCTGAATCCTGTCATAAAGCTCTGGATTGGGCGTCTTGAAGCCTGAGCTTGTCAGCATCCCTCCATGGGCTAGAAGGCTGAAGGTCCTGGAAAAGCAAGGCTCTCTTCCATCCATTGGATTGCAGCTGCTGAGAAGATGAGAGAGACCTGCCTTGATCCGAAGTCATGAGTCAGGAAATCGTCGTTGATTATATGAAAATTAGGCTTTTCGCAATACTAGCTGACCATCTTGGCATATAGGTGCTCTCCCAGCTCTATGGCATGGTAGGAGCATCAAGTGTCAATGATAGGCTCTGTTGCCTGGCCTGTTCCTGGACCAAGCTCAAGTGCGCTCTTGGTCACGTCTATCTTGGCATAGTCGACAAGGTCATCGAAAAGAGCCTTGCAGTACCGCGGCCTGTACTTGTCAAGCTGCTAGGGCATGGTATCGAAGATCTTGCGGAATTCCATTATATGACGGCCTCAGGGTATAAAAAAATCACCACAAGGCCTAGGCATGCGGTGATCATAGCGGAGAGGGGGGGATTCGAACCCCCGGTGCCGTTGCCAGCACAACTCCTTAGCAGGGAGCCCGATTCGGCCACTCTCGAACCTCTCCATGGCGGGTTTTCTAATCAGCTTTTCGGAGAGAGAGGGATTCGAACCCCCGGAAACTTGCGCCTCAACGGTTTTCAAGACCGCCTCCTTCGACCGCTCGGACATCTCTCCAGTTGCTGACCAGCTCATTCAATATATTTATCCAGAATTGTTTTGTCAATAGCACTCTGATGACTTAACCTTTTGTTAAGCAGTCTGGAATTGTGTCATATGTTTGAAGAAAAGTATTTATGGTGATTTCCTTCAAAAAGGCCTGAACATCTAACAACACTTTAGTGTGAAATGCAATGAAAAGACGTTTTTTTACAAAGAAAGCTCTTTCAATATACAGCCTGTCATTATAAGATTCTATGTATAATCATTACCTCGCTGCAAGGCGAGTGACGATTTAAGTGGTGAGAATCAAATGGCTTTCCCGAATCAGCGAGCCGACATCTTGGGGGAGAGGTACGGTGCATTGAGGAAAGGCTGTTGTTCATGGGCACCAAGGATAAGCATCGGATTGAGGAGACTTGACCCAATGCTTTTTTATTTGCTTATGAGCACGCCTTTCTTTCCGCCAGTCAATTCCTGTACATATGCCTGGATAGTTTTGCAGCCCTCGTCATCCAGGATGCCTTCTATGCTGATCTCTGATTCAAAGACTGTATTCAGATCCCTTGCTCCTAGGCTTTCCAGCTTGCGTCTGGCAAGCTCAAACAGGTCATATCCAACAGAGAAGGAAAAGCGTGACATGCTCCTCTTCTCCTCTGTCTTCAGTCCATCCAGGGCAAGCTTTGCAGAGTCCCCATATGCCTTTACCAGGCCTCCTGTGCCCAGCAGGGTCCCTCCGAAGTAGCGAACAATGAGAACCGCGGTGTCTGTTAGTCCGCGGCCCTTGAGAACCTCAAGAGCCGGCCTTCCGGCTGTGTTCTTGGGCTCATGGTCGTCGCTGCAGGAGAACTGGGTCCCTATTACCGCGGCATGAACAACATGGCTTGCATCGGGATGAGCTTTCCAGGTCTGGTCTATAAGGGCCTTGAGCTCATCAAGGCTCTTGCATGGGCATGCCGTGGCTATGAAGCGTGACTTCTTGACTTCAAGGGTTTCGGTTTTGGGCTCCAGGCAGATCAGCATGTGCGTAGAATAGCACAAGGAGGCTCATGAAGAAAGCTTTGTCTTGAGGTGGTGACCGAAAGCTTTCTGGACAGCTCGTCCAGAGCCTTCATCTCTTCTGGCTCAAGGCTGGCCTGCATGGAGCAAAGATTTGCCTTGGCCTGCTCAAGGCTGGTCGATCCAACAACCAGCATATCGGCTTTCCGGGCAGCCCAGCAAAGCGCGGCTGCGCTTTGTTCAAGCCCCATGGAGCCAAGGGCTTTTAGGAGAGCCTTGAAAGCCTGCCTGCTTGGCTCCTGAAGACAATAAAGGTCTTTTCTGGAATCCTCATATTCAAGCTTTTG
>Ga0172378_10002930_pt1 | contig 16018 bp, 17 predicted proteins | sample GrowelOW332metaG_FD_119755 | JGI IMG/M metagenome (GOLD analysis project Ga0172378, IMG submission 119755) | Groundwater microbial communities from an aquifer near a municipal landfill in Southern Ontario, Canada - Pumphouse #3_1 metaG | ecosystem: Environmental > Aquatic > Deep subsurface >... | reverse complement strand
GTACTTGTTCTTGCGTGCCCTGCTCGTGCTGACACAATAGACACAGGAACTCCTGCCATAATTTGAAGTGTAATATTTGTACGCCTTATTGAATGGATATTAAAATGTCTTAACTTTGTTTTTCCTAATACTCTATCAAGCCGTTTGTTCATAGTATGCGGATATATTCTTTGCCCATAATCATTATTATATATATTGATATAATAAAAAAAACAATGATATAATATTAATTAATTTTACAAAAGAAATAAAAAATGGTGGTAATACGAATTGTAATAAATAGAATAATGTTAACCATTATAACAGTAAAGGTATCCCAAAATGCAATTAATGCACTTTGGGTGTTTTTAATTTTATTTATTATTTAATAGATTTAGATATCATTTTTGCTATAACTTTGCCATCGTTTACCGCAGTACAAATTCCACCACCAGGTGTTGTCCACTGTCCACAAACAAAAAGATTTTTGACTTTTGGAATTGTTCTTTTGATTTTTGTCATTAAAGCTTTTGGCGTTGGTAGGAATCCTTCCCAAGAACCTTTATATATATTGGTATATCTTATATAAGTTGCAGGAGTGGCGACATCAACTACTTTAATTGAATTTGAGAAACCAGGTATTCTTTCATCAATAATATTTTTGATAGTGTTGGCAATTATTTCTTTTTGTTTTTCATAATCGGTATAATTTTCAGCACGTAGATTAACCCAATAATCGAGAGGTGCTTCTAATAAAACCATAGCACTACTACAATTTTCAGGAGCGGCGGTAAAGTCAAAATCAAATGCACGTAAGTTAAACCCGTAAGTAAATTTATTTGGAGCAACTTCTATACCGCTTTGATATTCGTATGCTGTTGAATAAGGTATATTAAACTTTTTGTCAAGACCAAACGAAACCAGAATAAGTGGATTGAAAAGTTCTGCGTTATGTAACATTTTGTTTAATTGAGGGTGCTTATATTTGTTATCAAGCATATTGTATAAAGTATCGTAAGCATCACAGGCTGCAACTATGCCACTTGCTTCATATAGCTTGTCGTTAGTTTCGATACTCGTAGCTATGCCATTTTCTACTATTATTTTATCTACTTTAGAGTTGTAAGTGATTTTACCACCCAAAGTGTAATATTTTTCTTCCATTCGTTTAATTAAATCAGATGCACCACCTATTGGATAGCCCGCATTATTGCCCATACGATTACCAAGCATCATAAATAGTGCCAAAGCAGAAAAATTGGCGGGCATTATAGAAATTATTATTTTTTTCAAATTTTCATTTTTGAATACAAATAATATATCACTAATGCTTTTTTTAGAGTATTTTGAAGCCAATTTGATAAAACCAGTACTATTTTTTAAAAAACTTAGCATACCTGCCAATGTTTCAGGTGGTCCCATTACCATTTTGGTATCAACCATAATTTTAATATCGTTACAAAACTTGTCTATTGAATCCTTATCTTCCGGTGCTAATTTATGTAAAAATGAGCGAAATTTTGTGATTTCTAGTGGTACATTATACATGATTCCATTTAACTCGATTAATAGTGATGGCGAATTGTAGATAGTAGTATCTTCTACAAGAGCATCAACATTTCGATAAAGTTTATAAATTTCGTTATCAGATTTTGTGCCAACCATCCAATGAATGCAACCATCAAAACGATAACCTTTTCTTGTCCAAGCAGTGCATTGTCCACCAGCTGATGAAGCAAGCTCGAATATTTCAGTACTATAACCTTTTTGTTGAAGATGAATTCCTGAGCTTAACCCAGCAAGCCCTGCACCTATTATAATTATTTTTTTCCCCATAATTATTCTCCTATTATATTTAATAATATAATTAAGTTTATCAATACAATATAATTTTGTCAACTTAAAACGGAAAGCTATAAGTCCCTAATTAATTGTTCCACATCGTGTAATATCCATATTTTAACTCCATTAATTTAATTTTGATATAAAGAGCATACCTTTAATAAATTAAAAGTAATTTATTTTAAGTCTTTATCTGTTTATCTGTTTATCTGTTTATCTCATTCTCGATAATAAAAATTATAAAATTAATTTTAATAAATATTTATTTTACTAATAATTAATTCAAAATATCTTGTTTTTTAAATTTTAATAAAGAGAGTATTAAAATTGTTCCTAAATAAATTACTAGTATTAAAGCGCTTATCCAAATAGGATTAGCTGTCTGATTATAAAAAATCTTGTCTATATGTAAATTATATGATAACAAATATTTTATAAAGTTTCCACTAATAATATTATTAAATAAGTCTAAGACTAACCCCCAAAGTCCAAACAATAAAGTTAGTAACAAAGAAACAATTTGATTTCGAAATAATAAAGATATTGAAAAAGAAATTAAGCTAACAGCTATTAGCGTAATAATTGAAAATGCCAATTGCAAAAACATACTTGGCATAAATGATAAACAAATTGCCTGGTAAGGCGATGCAAACAATATAAAAACATCTTTTACTGGAAAAAATATAGCACATACAATTGCCGAAAAAACACTAAAAAATATAAGTAAAGATAATAAGAATATTAAATTGGCAACAAGCTTATACAAAGCGTAATTTATTCTACCTATTGGTAGTGTCAAAGTAAGTTTTGATTGTCCTTCTTTTATTTCGGAAGGAATAATAATCGCAATTTTGATTGCTGATATAATAAAGATAATTATTGCAATAATTAGATTAAAAGACATCATAACACTTGTCCCATTTTTTATGTTAAAATCACGGTAAGCTTTCACATTTTCAAAATTAATCCTCTTTTCAAGTAATAATGACATTGCATTTATATTGGTTTCCATATAGCTGATTCTATCTTGTTTTACTTTTATAATATCTTTATCTTGAATATCATAACTTAATGTTTCCTTTAACATTTGCTGTTCTATTGTCAAACTTTCTTTCTCATCGATTATCCTTTGTTCTAATTCCTCAAATGATTCATATTTAGTTATGCCATAAATTATTTTGTTTGTTCCATCATATTTAGAAATATTAATATTTATATATATTGTACCAAAAATTATTAAACAAAGTAATATAATTACAATTGCAATAAACAATGGTGATTTATAAATTCTCTTTAATTCCATTTTCAAAAATTTAAACATAACATTTCACCACCTATATTAAACTTGAAAAAATTCTTTGCAAATTACCGTCAGTGCTTAAATTAGTAAAATCGGGATTTTCTTCAGTTATATATTTTTTTAAATTTGTGACATTTGCTCTTAAAAAAATGTTTTTTCCTTGAAGCACTGTTTCATATTCTTTTGATTGCTTGTATGTTTGCTTAGCAATATTTTCGTTAGCAAATTCAAATTTATATAATTTTGTACAATTATTATTGATCTCAATATTTTCTATTATTTTACCCTTATCTATAATAATTACTTTGTCACACAAATCCTCAATTTCAACAAGATTATGGCTACATATTAATGTCGAAACCTTTTCTTTCTCCTTAATGTAATTCAAAAAAATTCTGATTTCTTCCGCACTTAATGGGTCAAGCATAGAGGTCGGCTCATCGAGCAATAAAATTGAAGGTTTTTTCATTAGAACTATTAAAAGGCAAGCTTTTTGTTTCATACCTGTGGAAAAAGTTCTAACTTTTTTGTTATAAAATACATCTAATTTTAAAAAATCAAGGAATAAATTTATTCTACTTTGATAATCGTAAGTACAAAAGGCACCAAAGTATTCTATATTTTGTTTTAGTGTCATATTTGGAAAAAGAGATGGATTTTCTATCATTGTACCCATACAAAAAAGACATTCATTTGGTTTATCCTTAAAATCAAATCCATTTACAAAAATTTTGCCTTCATATTTTGTCCACAATCCACACAAACATTTCAAAATTGAAGTTTTTCCTGCCCCATTTATACCCACTATACCTACCGTTTCCCCATATTTAACATCAAAAGATATATTAGAAATAATACTTTTTTTACCAATTTTTTTTGATAAATTTTGGACTTTTAACGCATCTTCCATAATAATTTTTAATCTACAATACGATAAGTAATGTAAGTACCGTCCTCCTTTTCATCAAAATCTATTGCAAAAGTTCCTAAAGTATGTCTAGAATAACCATCGGAAATATATGCATCATCTTTAATCGAAATTGTCATGCAAGTCTCTTCTTTAATAATATCGTATATCTCAATTGCATTATAAAAATTAAAAAAATCATCATAAGTTGAATTAATTTTATACTCAATATCTGCATAAATTTCGTAAATTCCGCTACTACTTATTAATTCTCCCGATGAAGCATCAAATAAATGAAAAGGTGTAAGAACAAAATAATCATCATATATATTTGAAGCAGGATTCATATATACATATCTACCATTTACATTTTTGATGATTAAATAATACCTTATTTTATCTTCTGTAATATGTTTAGTTATTAACAAAAAGTCCGTACCATAAATTTCTGTTAATAGATTATCAGATTTTATTTCATTTTCCATTTCTTTCAATGTCATATCACTAGTAAAATCTATATGGTTTCCTCCACTATAAGCTTTATTAGGCTTAAACGGAAGAACTAAACAATCATCATCTATAATTGAATTTAATCTAAGTTTATTTGTACTACTATCACAAGCACAAAAGAATAAACAACAGCTTAAAGCTAACAATACAATTAGATTAATAATTTTTCTCATAATTTTCCCCTTTATTATTGCCGATAATAGCTCAATGTTTAAAAACCTTTAATTACATCCCCCATTTCTCATAATTTTAACCCAAATTAAGCTATTATCGGTAATTATCTAACTAACTAATCTTCATAAAGAAATTTGAACCGACTACTGGTGATTCTAGCCATACTGAGGCATAATCTGTCCAACCAAAATGCACTCTATATTTTCTATACATATTAAATAATCCATAATTACCATAATCATACGCTACAACTGCATGATTAATGCTCCCGCTTGCTTGAGGGTTGTCAAAACTTCCAAATAAAGCTACTGGATACCCATCATCTAAAGTTGATTTTGTATTTGGGCTTAAAAGATACCAAGAACATTTCCAAGATTCATAATTGTTAATCTCATCCATATAATCTTTCATTACATTATACATGGTGTTTGAGGTGGTTCCACCAAAGTTACCCCCGTTTGGATTTTCTCCATTTAATACTAACAATCTATCAGTTAATCCAGAACCATTCATCGTTTTATTTGAAAAATTTACATAACTTGAATTACTTATTAGACCATAATCAAATGCAAAATAATTATAACCAATTACTAAGTTCGTAGCTATATACCCACAGGCTCCGCCATCTCTATAACCTATTTGACTAGCTGTTTTAAGATTCGGGAAAAAACTGGTCATTCCAATACGAGCTGAAGTAGTTTTTGATAAACTTTTCTCTTTTTTCTCGACTTCTCCTTCAATATTAGCAATATTTATGTTAGAACATTTTCCATTTATATAATCAATGTTAGATTCCAAAATGTTTACATTTAAAGCTTTAACCATCTTTCTACTATCCAATGCCAACATAGAAATATTTGAAGCAGAAAAATTAATATCTTTCTTTATTGTATGTTGTAAAGTATCTTTCACACCATAATAATATTGCATTGCTCCACCATAATAAAGATTTTTTGAAACATTTAAATATGGGGAAACACTCTCCGCTGAATACTCTACAAATTTCCCTGAATCAATATGATAAATTATGTAACCAGTAGGTGACAATTCAAATAGTGTATATTTATTACCATCAAAATCATATAACGTTTTTGTTTTTTCTATTAAAAAATCCTCACCCATATTTTGTTTTATATGACTTTTAGTTAAATCAAGTAATCTTTCATTAAGAACATAATTATCATATGCGGTCATATTACATGCAAATTTGCTATCTAAATCTTTAGTTTGTGCATATGCTATCGCCGAAGTTCCTCCAAACGCTAATATTGTAACACTAGCTAAAAGGAAACAAATAATACCTAATATTATTTTATTAGTTTTTTTTAACATTTTATCCATAATGTTCCTCCTTATTCTTTTATATTTTGGTTAGTAATAAAACATGTAAAATCATAGACATCAACTCCTTATTTTTTTATTTTGGTTAGTAATAAAACTTATAAAATCATAGACATCAATTTCTTACACTTTTTAATCAAATATTTTGTACTAATTTTTTACTCTATATATAAACTACAAACAAAATATAATTTTGTGCAAAAAAAAATCAAAATATTTTATTTTGATTTCTAAACGTTTTTAGAGTTTGTATAACTTTACTTATAAACTATACTCAAATATACATTGTAACTTATAACAATAATAAGCTTATTAAATCTTTTGCAGTTCTTTCATTATCTGCAACAATAGAAATAAAGTAATTATTACCATTATAATTGAAAGAAAAATAATATAAATTATCTTCATAATTTCTGTAATTAATTTCTAAATTATCTATCAAATAAGTTTGAGATAAATTATAATATATATCTAAATCTTGTATAGTATACTGCAAATTTTTTTCTGTAACTATATTTAATGTTAAAGAAGAAGCCTCATATTCATCCGAAATTATATAATTTTCCTTGAAATACACAATACCATTTGTTTCTTTATTTTTATATACAAAGCTGTCCTTTACATCCATATTATAATACAAAGGATTTTCTATTTCCTCACTATTTTTAATTGATAAGATTTCAATGCAAGTTAATTCCCCAGATGAAATATAATACATATCATCTGAATGAGAGCCATTTATAAACATTGGTAAAAATACAGATAATACTGCTAACAATACAAAACAAGTTGCTGTAGCAAAAATATATCTTGGCGCTATTTTTCTTTTCACTATCTTTTGTTCAATATTCATATATGCCTTTGCTTTATTCAATACTTCCTCTGACGGTTTATTGGAATTTAAGCTTTCATATAGCATTTTATCTATTTTTTTATATTTCATTTACTACCTCTTTAATTATAACTACAATTATATTGCTAATTTGTTTACTCTATTTCTATTTTATTTTTCATCTTAGTTAGTGCGATTTTTATAATTTGTTGTGTAGTAGAAGGCGGTTTTTTTATTATTTTGGCGATTTCACGCACAGTTAAACCTTCCCAGTATTTTTTATAAATAATATCTTTTTCATTTATATCAAGAACATACATTGCGTCTGCTAAAATTTCATTATTAACACATTTGTTTTCATCATATAAAATATCTTGTAAATTAGAATAATCTTCAATATTTTCCATAGTAAAATGAGTTTGGCGTTTGTTTCTATTAATAGCAGCATTATGTATAGATTTAAACAGCCAATTTAGTCCATTTTTATCATCTTTAAATTGATATGCCTTTTTCACTAAATCAAGCAATATATCACTAACCAAATCCTCAGCTAAACTTTTATCATATAAATATTTCCTAGCCATAATATATAATAAACCACCAAATTCACCATATAAAGAATCCAACGCCTGAATTTTTCCATTGGCAATTTCCTTAATAAGTTTATTAACGCGTTTTACCCTCTTATCCATACATCTCCCTATTTATTGTTTACCCTTACATGAATTGCATTTCCTAAATACATTAAAATTATTAGAATTTTTATTTTAAACTCATAATTATAAATTCCAAAAGCTTTAAATCTATATAAAGTCTACATCCAACAAATTTAATTGTCAACTATATAAAAAAGAGCCACAAAACTATTTCTAGCAATATGACTCAAACTTATTTATATAAATACTCCATTTAGCTTTTCACAGCTTCTCTATCAACGCTTTTAGTAAAATGTGTATAAATATCACTTATGGTACTTGTTCTTTCATCTCCTGCTCCTAGCTGTACAATAGACACAGTAACTCCTGCCATATTTGCATTGTTATATTGGTATGTCTTATTGATTAGATTCTTAATCGTCCATAAAATTAATCTTAGTTTCAGCTCTTTTTATCAAAAGTTATATGACCAGCTGTAGCGAAAATATCTAAAATTATGCTTTGTTTTTTTGTTGTTGTAAGGACTGCTCATATATTCCTTTTCTACACAATATTCTAAAAATAAAATTCTTCAAAAGAACAAATACTTTATTAAAAACAAACTGGACTACCCGAAATAATACAATCACATATTAAAAAGTAAAGGTATTTCTTTATTAAACCTATCACAATCAATTATTTACTTTATTTATATGTTTTTTACCATATCATAATAAATCTGCAAATCCTTACAATAAACATATTTGCTAAAAGCATTACTAATTATTATACTAGAATCTCTATATAAAATTGAAGGTGCATTATCTACAACATAATAATATATGTCATTTTTTTTATAAATAGGATTGTCAATTGTTGTGCTATGAGTACCTTCAATTGCATTTCCTGCATCAGCAGCAGCCTCTATTATTAAACAATTCTTTTTTAATTTTTTCTGTTCTTCAATTGTCAAAATGTGATTTTTGGGATTTTCTACTTCAATTCCATTTATAATTATATCAGAACTACCTAATGCTTCTTTAAATTCATTCATTGTTTTTCTATAAAACATTCTAACTTCAGCACCAAATTTAGAAATAGCACGAAACCCACCTTGAGACACATTACCTGAAGCAAGTACAGCAACTTTTGTATTTCCAGTAGGAATACGCCCAAACGATAAAATAGCATGATATGTAGCTGAAAATCCTGCCATAATGCTATTCTTATAAACAAAATTTTTCTTTAACCAATCTATTGGTATAACACATTTTTTATAATAGACTTTTGGCTTAATGTTATCTAAATCAACGACAATAAGCTCTTTAGGTACTGCTTGAGATTTCATAAATTCTTTGCCCGAACCAATTGGATGAGTCCACCCCATTATAATCTGACCTTTTCTAATGAAAGGATAATCTGACGGTTGTAGTATTTTAAGTGAGAATATAGCTTCACATGTTAAAAATATATCTTCTCTATCTAATACTAAACAACCCGCTTTCAAATATTCTTCATCTTCAATGTCCATATTAAGGCCAAATCCTTTTTCAATAGCAATTGTATTATTAAAGTTTTTTATATTACTAGGCAATAACGCAACTCTTTTTTCGTTTTGAAACTTTGGTATTAAAAACCCGATTTTCATAATTAATTTCTCCTTTATCTTTTTATATTTAAATTATATTTCATAAAATTAATATAATATTTTATAGAATTTGATAACATAAAACAAAAAAATACCAATTACACAAAAAAAGCACATAACTTATTTTGTACAAAATTGATTTGTCTTATATTAATATAAATTTCATTGGTGTAATTTTATTATACCATAAAAGTTGAATATTAGCAAAATACTTAGTTGCAATTTACTTTTTAAAATAATTTTTTCTATTATGGTGTCAAGTGTCGCAATGGATAAGCCAATTTCATTATTAAAAAAATTTGTAGATTTTAAATTAAAATTATATAAATCAATAATGTATCATAGGAAATAACACCTCTTAAAAAATACACTTTTATAACTTATAATTATTTAAAAAGCTACCCTTTAAAACATAACCAAAAAACCACGCCCCAAATTCTCCCCTAGCCAAGGCAAGTCCGACCGCCACTTTAGCTTGGTCAATAGGTGATATTCCTTTTATACCATCATAAGAAAGACCAACTATATGAAATATTTGTTCAGGTTTATATACAAATGTCTTGTTTGTTATATCATCAGAATAAGTATATTTAATTTTCTTTGTATATGTATCTCTTTCAACTTGCATATATTGTGGTTTCAAATACCATAGTCCAGTGCAATGCCCTGCTTTGTCTTTTATGATTCTTGCATACGCATTTCCGTATAGCAAAAGAGAGGTCATAATAACCTCTCTAAATGTGTAACTTGTCATTTCACTATTTGGCATATCGTGCAGAACTTCGAATAACGGGTGCTCCCTTGCAGGCACTTGCTTATCCTTTTCTTTTTTATATAAGTAACACGGCAAACTTGCTATCGTTTCACTTATTACTCTTACGCAAGCATAAACTGCTGAAGTTTGCATTGAACGAAGTTCATCAACAGCTACACCACTATTAACACCACCACCTCCGCCTATATCTACATCAACACCTTTAATGAAATCATTTAATTTATCATCATTTCTATTTTCTGTAAGCTTATCCCTACTTCTTCGATTAAATAATTTCAATTTTCCCTCCTTTTGGACATAAAAAAACCGTTTCATTATTGAAACGATTTTTATTTATTGCCTCGTTAAGCATACAAAATCTCCAAAACTCCAATTTTAATAACAAAACTTGCATATCATCTACTAATTGAAAGTCTTTTTAACTCAAAATTTTAAATCAATATCCATTAGCTTCTACACCATATGTTGCTTCTTCTAATGTAAATTTTTCAAATATTAGTTGATCTATTAATCCTTGCCTTGAAAATGCCATTATGTCTAAATAAGTTTTAGCTTTTATTTTTGCTTGTTCATTCCAATTTGCACCGCAATTTTCCGCAGCATATGTGGAATCTTCCAACGAGTATTTTTCGAACATTAACTGATCAATTAAGCCTAATTTTGAAAATGCCATACTTCTTAAATAAATTTTTGCTTTTGCTAATGCATTCCTTTGACCCATTGTCATTGTTATATTATTACTATCATCTTCTGCTTGTTCTGTTCCACTTAAATTAGGCGTATCATCTTCTGCTTGTTCTGTTCCACTTAAATTAGGCGTATCATTATTGGAAACTGGTATGCATATTGATATAACTATTATAGCAACTATTATACAGCCCCATATTATTAACTTTTTCTTCTTTTTATTTGATAATTTCTTTTTACCATTTTCACTTGCTGTAATGTCTTCATCATTTTTAATTGCTGTGACTTGTTCATCATTTTCACTTTTAGTGAAATCATCATTATTGTCCATTTAAAATTCTCCCTTTTTCCCTAATCATTTTTATACTTTTATTGTACATCAAACAATATTCTTTGTAAAGAATTTAATTAATTATAATATCAATATCCCTCTTTCATTATATACACTTCCTACATCGTTATTTCGAAGTGATCTATCAAGTGCCATAATGGTAGCTATTGCTCCATCAATTCTCTCTGTTGATTTTTCTTTATCCGCTTTTATATTTCCTGCGGGGTCAGTTTTTATAAATATATTGTCCATCATCCATCTTAGCGGTTCATTTCCGCCGTGTGCAATTTTCTTTTCTAGAGTTAACTTCATAAGTTCTTTAGTTGGTTGACTCATATCTTTATAGCCTTGTCCGAAAAGTACAACAGTAAATCCCATACCTTCCAAGTTTTGTACCATTTGCACGGCTCACTACCTATCAAAAACTTTTTCATTTATGTTGTATTTCTTGCCTATACCTTTAATAAAATTTTCAATATTAAAACTTCGCATTAAGGCTAACTAAGGTTCCTCGATGTTTAGTTTTAGGATACTATAATAAAAATATTTTAGTAAAATTTAAATAATACATTTTATCCCTATCCTTACAGTAACTTTCTATAATTAATTACTTTTAACTGTAAGTTCACTTATTGTCACTCATACTGCCAACCTCTGCCCATAGCTTATCAGCTTTAATTTTCCAATTAGCATAACCTAATGGAGTTTGTGGGAAATTCAAATATAACTCTTTCAATTTTCCACCGTTTGACAATCCCTTTTTTAATGATTTTATAGTAGCCCTGCTTATCTTCCCGCTAAGTAAACCTAACAAAATTCCGCATCCAATATGTAAATAATTCCCAACTGAAATTTTGATTTCTTTTCCTTGCCCTGCCGCTTCCAAAAATTTTTCCGAGAAAATTATATTCTTTTTGAAAAAATATTCAAACTCATCTTTTTTTGCGCCAACTGCTTTAATAAGTATCGCACGCATGCTAGCGAAATCTGCGCCCTGCACAAGATTATATTCGTTATTTATACGCCAAAGCTTTTTTTGAGAAACATATTCGTCGTTATTCAATGCATCTTTTAATACATCAACTGCAATCTCCATTTGCACCATACTGCTAGTCACACCCTCGCCGTTCATTGGTTTCGTAAGACAACCCGCATCGCCCATAACAATAATGCCGTCCGCTACAAAAGAATATGGCGGTCTAGTATAAGGCGTTACACCACGTTCAATACGCGTTACCTCGTGTTCAGGAAGCGGAATATTTTTGACAAAATCCTTATACACTTCCTCAGCATAATCATAGCTAAAATTTGCACCTACTCCCAAAATTGCACTTGTTGGATCGGCTTCGGGAGCTTCCCAAGTTTTGTAATAAGGCCAGCCACGTGTTTGCGTAACATAATTCTTCTCATCAGAGTATTTAACATAATGCAAGATAACATAAAACATATCGTTTGCGGTCAACGGATTGTTTTCAATACCGTAACCGTCTGGAAGTTTGCAACGCAAAGCGGCAGTCGCGCCTGAGCAATCAACAACAACTCTTGCACTAACCATTTTGCTTTTGCCGTCCACCACGTAATGCACACCAACAATTTTATTCTCATTAAAAACAAAATCAGTAAATGTTGCACCATATTCAAACTGTGCACCCTTTTCCTCCGCCCATCTATTAAGATGCACAATATACTCATGCATATGTACACCGACCGTCACCCCACCAGCGTATTTGGGATAATTATTGAAAGGTGATATTGTATAACCGCCATCAAATTCGAAGCCCCAATCATCATCACCTTTTTTAGGTCGTGGTAAACTAAATTTATCAAAATCATTACTTGCAATATGAATTATATCCAACCGTTTCCCCAAATTTTCATTTGACATACTTTCAAGAATTTTTACACTAAATCCAAGCTCCGCCATTCTGCGCGCAAAAAAACTGCCTGAAGTTGCGGCCCCGATAATAACAACATCAAATTTTTCCATAATTTGGCTCCTAAAATAATAATATTTTATTAATAATTTAATTTTATCACTTATTTTTATATAAATCAATATGTGATTATCCTTGCGTGTCATGCTCCTCGCTGTACTATAGACACACAAAACTCCTGCCATAATTTGCAATGTTATATTTGCATACCTTATGACTGCACATTGAAGTGTCTTAAGTTTATTTTTTCTAATACTCTATCAAGCCAACTATTCATAGTTTGCGGATATATTATTTTATCAAAATCAAAAAGCCTAACGAGAGTTTAAAATTTCTCTTTCTCCCCAAAACTTAACTTTATCGCCATTTATAGCACCCGAACAATAGCTTTTTTTCCATTATTCCTTAATTTTCAAACCAAATTGTACCCAAAAGACTTTTAACTATCTATTTACCGCCCTGCCCTAAAAAATTAAGGGTGTAACTTACTTAAAATAACTTTTGTATATTTGGGCATTCTAAAATAAAAAATTAAATAAATATCATAAAAAAAAGCCACACTATTATTTCTAATAATGTGGCTCAAAGTTTTTTATTGAAATATCTCATTCAAATTTTCTTTTTATCTTAGGACATTTTAGACTTACTCATATCCTGTTGTTTATTTTGTGCTATCATCTTTTTTAACAGTAGTTTTTGCTACTGGCTTTTTAGCTGTAGTTTTTGCTACTGGCTTTTTTTCCGTTGCTACTTCAGGTTTATTTTCTTCTGTTGTTGCAACTGTATCAGCTGTTGCAACTGTTTCAGTTGTCGCAATTGTATCAGCTTTTACTTCTTCTTTAACTGTATTTTTATTCATTTTTTCCGAAATGAATTTTTTGATTTTTTCAATTATCATTTTTGATTTTTCTGCAATAAATTTTATTGCTTTCTTTAATGCTTTTTGAACTTTATCTAATATTATTACAGTTTTTTCAAAAGCTTTATTTAAGAATGGTAAAATTGTTTTTCCTTTTTTCCAAAGAATAAATAAAACAATATAAGCACCTAAAACAAGAGCTAATAGTATACCGATTATCATTCCAGCGATATCTCCACCACTCATTCCTTTATTTTCATTTATAACAGGTGTTGTAGGCTCTTGAGTTGGGTTTTGTGTAGGTTTTTGAGTCGGATTTTGACTTTCTTCTGACCATTTTGCAAAAAGTGTTGTGTCTTCAGAAACTGTATCTGTATCAAAATTCCATACTTGAGTGCAATTTGCATCTTTATACCATCCAGCAAAAGAAAACCCTTCTTTTGTCGGAACATTCAATGATGATTGGTCAATAGTTCCATTTTCATTTATGGAAATAGCATCAACATCACTTCCACTTTGAGTATTTAAAATTACAGAATATACAACCTCTTTCCATTTAGCAAAAAGAATTGTGTCTTCGGAAACTGTATCTATATCAAAATCCCAAACTTGAGTACAATCTGCATCTTTATACCATCCATCAAAAGTAAATCCTTCTTTTGTTGGAGCAGTCAAGGATAATTCTTCTATAATCCCATTTCCAGAAATACCATCTATCTCTGTTCCACCTTGAGTATTAAAACAATAGAATATGTAGTCTCTACCCATTTTGCAAAAAGTGTTGTGTCTTCGGTAACTTTATCATTTTCAAAATCCCATACCTCTGTACAATTTGCATTTTTATACCATCCAGAAAATGTAAAGCCATCTTTTGTCGTGCTTAATAATGAAGAATCAATAGTTTCATTTCCATTTTTAGAAATTTCATCTATATTAGTTCCACCTTGAACATTCAAACTGACAGTATATGTACCAATTGTCCATTTTGCATAAACAGTTATAGATTCTGTTATTGGTGTATTTGCAACAATAGGTGTTTCACAATTTACATCAGAATACCCAACCACCGAAATCATATCCCGCTTCTGTTAGTACTGGGAAAGTTGGTATTTGTCCATCAAAATAATAATCGTCAGCTGGACTTTCTATCAATTCATTAGAATCCATATATGTAACCTTATAGGCATTAGCTACTTTTATATTTGTTGCTGGATTTGTAAAATCTTCATCTTTATATAATAAAATTTTAATTGGATTATAATTTGAATTTTCATTGATATATGCATTATCATTATATTCTCCAATCTCATCTGCACATTTTGTAACCATATTGTCACCCTTGAAAAAAGATGAAACATCTATGGTTTGGTTTTCCATTTTACCGTCAACCTTTATAGTTGTAGTTCCACTCATTAACTTTAATCTACTTGCATAATAGTTTTCAGGTTTAAAATTATCTATTTTTATTCCATATGCATTAAAACTTTCTGATATACTATTTATATTTAACTTTAAATCTGGTCTATTCTCAGGAATTCGTATTCCATATTCATATGCAGATGTATCCATATGATTTTCTATCAAAATACCATAAGAATTGTCAGATATTGAAGTGGCATTCAAATTAAGAGTACCCTCACCAATAAATTCTATCGATGAAGTAGTAAAAATAGCTGTTGACATATCTGCACTATTATTTATATTAATATTATTTACACTGTTATAATTAAGATTCATTATTACATCACAATCAATTATGATAGCCTTGTTAGTATCGTCAATAAGCATATTTAAGCCGCTCATATATAAAACATATCTTTTCAAAATACTCGAATATATAGTTTGCCAACCTAATGTATCCATATCCCCACTAGCCGATGCCGTGATATGTATTGGTTCTGCTACGACTTGTTTACCGTTCAAACTCCATTTGGCATAAAGCGTCATATCTTCTATGACATCATCATTATTAAAATCCCATTTCTTTGTATAATCTTTACCTGTATACCAACCTTCAAATTGATATGTATCACTTTCTACATCAACTGTAGCAACTTTTGGCATACTCGGATTAATATATTGATCACTTGGTGTTTCATCTTGTCCCAAAGTATTAAATGTAACCACGTAATCATATTCTGCAAATGCCTTTTGATCAACTTGTATACTACCAATACATAATAAGGCTACTAAAATCGCCAATATAATTATTAATAGATTTGCTTTGTAAAGTTTTTTATTTTCCATTTATTATCTCCTAATTT
>Ga0172378_10002929_pt1 | contig 16020 bp, 13 predicted proteins | sample GrowelOW332metaG_FD_119755 | JGI IMG/M metagenome (GOLD analysis project Ga0172378, IMG submission 119755) | Groundwater microbial communities from an aquifer near a municipal landfill in Southern Ontario, Canada - Pumphouse #3_1 metaG | ecosystem: Environmental > Aquatic > Deep subsurface >... | reverse complement strand
TTCTACTTGGAGCCGCAGCATCATTAACACAACCATTATTCACGAAAGGTGCCAATAAAGCTAGATTAAAAATAGCAAAAGCACAATTTGAATCTAGTAAATTAAGTTTTCAACAGACCTTACTTCAAGCTGGAGTGGACGTTAATGAAGCACTGACGAAGTGTCAAATGGCTCGTAGTAAAACGGTCAATGTTGATAAGCAAATTGATGCTCTTAAATCTGCAGTAAGTAGTACACAAGCCCTAATGGACCATGGAACGACTACTTTCCTTCAGGTTCTAACAGCTCGTCAGTCTTTACTTCAAGCACAAGTATCTAAGATGTCGATTTGGTATGATGAGGCTAAGGGCGTAATCGATCTTTACCAAGCGCTTGGCGGAGGAACTAAGTAGAGAATAGGTGAAGGTACAAAATATATAATATTGCAAGAAAGGTAAAAGCAGCTGTGGGATCACAGCTGCTTTTTTTCTAGGTCAGCTAGGAAGGTATTGATTTTTATTCACATCTTTAATGGTTTGATTTTCAAACTATTATAAAAACAAATAAAAATTCTTCTCTTGCTACCTGACCTAGCACTACCAATAATGTCTTCTAATAATACCATCAGGAATCGATAACACTCTTGAACATTGATTACATGTCATAGTTGGAAAACAAAGTTTTAATTCTTGAATTATATCATAAATAACATTAAAAGGAAGAGGTGTTTTTCTTAAAAAAAAATTAATTTTTTTAATTTTACATAAATCTAGTAAACTCATCATAACTACATCATCTTTAGGACGTATAATCTTAGTAGTTTCATTTTTATCCATTTTTGAATTCTTCAGACTTTTAATTCTTTTCCCTTCATCCTTTTTAAGATTTCTAATCTCCGTAGAAAGAGCAGTCTGATAAAATTCATATAATTCTTTTTTATTTCTAAAAAAGCTTTTCACTAAATCTTGTTTTATACCACTCTGTGGAAGGATATATCCTGTATTAGTCATTAAGAGCTTATTTGATATATCTACTCTTTGTGGTAAAAATATTTTTCGATCTTCTTCATTTTTTAATATTTTCACAAAATAATTATCTGTAACAGAAAATATCTTATTATATGGTTTATTATCTAAAGCAATTAAGCATCTATCGTTAAAATAGATTTTAGCTGAACACCACATATAACTTAAGGCTGAATCACATAAGCCATGCCTAACTGCATTTCTTAAAATATAGCTAAGTTTATCAAGAAACTGTTCCTCATTTTTTATTTCTACACAGTTAAAATCTCGTTCACCCACTGTTCCATTTTCTCCATATTTATTATTAAAATACTTAGTATAACTCATTCTAATATATGTTTCATATTTACTTTTATCATAGGACGATATCATTAAATGATAATGATTTTCAAGCAATGTATAAGCATGAAGATCAGTATTCTTAATATCTGCTCCAATTAACAAGACATTAATCATCTTTTTAAAATCGCTTATCTCTCGAAACATAGTATATCCTCTATGTCCTCGAAGAGTTAAATAAAAAGTTTTTGTTTGTTTGTTCTCAGAATTATCGTCTTTGACATTAGAACGTGGCATAGTACCACTAGACGATATTAATTTTTCTCTTGCGCACATATCTATTTCTCTTTAAAATTAATAATCCAAATATAATAAAAAACTTACTAGGTCAACTAGCAAGAGGTAAATTTTTATTACTTTTTATAATAAACTGATTTATAAGACCCTACAAAATTCAATAAAAATTTTGTATGTACTAGGTGACCTAGCATATATTTAATACATTTGTCTATAAATAATGTCTCCTTATAATATGAATAAAAACATCCTCCATCTGGCGATCCCCAATATAATATCCAACCTCACCGTTCCCCTCCTAACGATCGTCGATCTCCACCTGATGGGCTACCTCGATTCAGTCACTTTTATGGGAGCCGTCGCTCTCGGAGGCACTATCTTTAATCTCGTTTACATGAGCTTCGGAGCACTTCGCATGAGCACCAGCGGTTTAACCGCACAAGCCTACGGCGCCAACGATAACTCTGAAACAGTCACAGGTCTCTTTCGTGGGCTATTCATCGCCCTTCTCGGAAGTCTCCTCATCCTGACACTACAAGTCCCCATCGCCAACATCAGTTTCTTCATCCTCAGTGGATCCGAACAAGTAACAACTCTCGCACAAAACTACTTTTTTATAAGAATATGGGCCGTTCCTGCCGCCATTGGGATGATGGTTATCAACGGCTGGTTCATAGGTATGCAAAATGCTAAATATCCATTAATAACCTCCCTCGTAATCAATATCATCAATATCGCTGCCGATATCTACTTCGTACGAGTACTTGGCTGGAACGAAAAAGGAGTAGCAGCAGGTTCAGTCATAGCGCAATACAGTGGTCTTATTCTATCATTATTTCTTTTAAACAAAAAATATCACCATCTCCTTTCTTACATTAACATCAAGAAAATCCTTCATTTCTCAGAAGTAAGACACTACCTAGCACTCAGCTCCAACATCTTCATCCGAACCATCTGTTTCATAACCGTATTCACATTCTTCACCTCTGCCAGTGCCGCATTCGGCGACGTCGCATTAGCCTCAAATACTGCATTACTTCAATTTTTAATGATATTTTCATACTTTCTCGATGGCTTCGCCTATGCCGCAGAAGCTATAACTGGAAAATTTCTAGGCGCAAAAAAATACGACAAACTCCACGAAGCTATACGAAAATTACTCCTCTGGGGACTTGGATTTGGATTAATTTTCTCAACCATCTACCTTATAGGTGGCGATAAAATTATCTACTTATTCACAGATAAAAAAGAGGTCATCAACTACTCAAACGAATACTTAAAATGGTTAATAATACTTCCACTCATAAGTTTCGCCTCCTACATTTGGGATGGAATATTCATTGGTATCACCGCTTCCGTAGGAATGCGAAACTCAGCAATAATATCGACCATTCTATTCTTCATAATCTTCTACTTGCTTAAAGGCCCTCTCGAGAATCACGCCCTATGGCTAGCAATGCTCATCTTTATGGCCAGTCGAAGCATCAGCCTCAGCATCATAGCGAAGAAAACAATATACTCTCATTAAGCTCATTACGCGGCAATAATTATGTCTTCGATCTTTACAATCAACATGCTAGCAACCTACCCTGAAAAATTTGAAGTGATCACCATAATTCAAAAAAGACCAATTATACCAATAACCATATACTGCCAAATAATATATCTAAGAAATTTACCTATAAACATCGATATTGACACTATCCATAAATTGGCTCTCATATACCCCATCGCCACAGCAATAATATCGCCCACACCAGGCAGAAAAACAAAAAACGCTAACCAAGAACCTTTCCCATCTAAAAACTTCAACATACGATTAATCTTCACCCTAGGGATTTTCAAATACTTCTCCATCCACTCCACCTTCCCAAGTTTTCCGATATAATAACACGTCAAGCCTCCTAGAAAATTCCCCACCGTAGCTACAGCTATACATCCCCACAAATTCAAACCAGCTAGAACTACACCACTAAACACTACTTCAGAACTAAAAGGCAATACCGTTGCAGCCAAAAAAGCAGCTAAAAATAGTCCAACATATCCCAGCCCGATCAAAGCACTCCCCATAATATTTAATGATAATCGCTGTGATGCTGAGGATTAATAATTTCGCGATATTTATCTATTACCAATTTAAAATCTTCCCACGCAGCCCTTTTAAGATTTGGGTTTCGCAAGAGCGCAGAAGGATGATATGTCGGCATAACCAATCTCCCATTCCATTCTAACCACTTTCCTCTAACCTGAGTTATATGAGCATTAGGATCAATTAAACCTTTAAGAGCCGTAGCACCCAATAAAATAATAATTTCCGGATTTATAAGCTCTATTTGTTTATAAAGAAAAGGAATACAAGCTTGTCGTTCTTCTGGTTTAGGATCCCTATTATCAGGGGGACGACATTTAACTATATTGGCTATAAAAATATGTTCTTTTCTAGTAAAGCCACATACCTCGAAGATTCTATTTAGCAATACTCCTGATTTGCCTACAAATGGTATACCCTGCATATCCTCATAATAACCAGGTCCTTCACCTATACACATAATATGAGCATGTCTATTGCCCTCTCCGAAAACTACGTTATGACGAGTCTTACAGAGTTCGCATTTTTGACACGATAACACTTCGCTTTTTAATAGTTCAAATTCTTCCATATAATAACAAAATTAATAAAAAAATAGGGATTTATCTTTTAGTAAAAAATAAAAACTACAATTTTTCTGTAAAAATACTCTTTATTTCAAAAAAAATACTTAATTTTGTCTTGTTATTCAAAAACTATGAACGTAAAAATAGCATCATATAAATCTCTAACATTTTCTCTGGAGGCTACTCGAACATCCTGCGGATGTTTTATGTATAGCATGATGACTATTATTATGATTACTATGACCCCTTGGGGGTTTATATCATAATTATTATAAAAGCGGTCATAAAATCGTGAACTAAAACGAAAAGTTCGTATAAGAGTTCAAAATTCAAGTAAAAAAATTCAAAATTATAAAGATTAATAATCAAATTTTAATTAGTAATAATAATCATTACTAAAATAAATTTTGATAATTAAAAATCGAATAAACGAATAATAAAAGATAATTAAAACGATTCAACTGTTCGAAAATAATCTAATCACACGTAGAATAACATGAAAGTATTAAAATTTGGAGGAACATCAGTAGGTTCAGTAAAAAGCATATTAAATGTAAAAAGTATAATCGAAAATGAGACAGAACCAGTCATTGTCGTAGTTTCCGCCCTCAATGGCATAACTGATAAACTACTAGATACATCTAAGTTAGCAGCTAAAAGTGATATAGCTTACAAAAATCAGATGTTAGAAATTAGTAATAGACATATAGATATAATAGAAAATGTTATAGTCGACCCTGCGAAACAAGCCTATGCTAAAAAAAATTCTTTAGAACTACTAGATGATTTAAATAACATATATAGAGGAGTTTTTCTTATAAATGATCTTTCAGATAAAACTTTATCTACTATTTTAAGTTATGGAGAACGTTTATCTTCATTAATAATATCATGCGTAATTAATAATGCACATTTATATGATTCTCGAAAATTTATAAAAACAATAAAAGTATTTAATAAACACTTAGTTGATTTCGAAGAAACTAGATTATTAGTTAATAAAACATTTAGTAATTATTTAGTAAAATCAGATAACAAAGAACAAGAAATAGCTATTGTTCCTGGTTTTATATCTTCAGATAAAGACACAGGCGAAATCACCACACTTGGCCGAGGAGGATCAGATTACACTGCATCTATACTAGCATCCGAATTAAAAGCTAAAGAGTTAGAAATTTGGACAGATGTCGACGGGTTCATGACAGCAGATCCTAAAGTCATATCGTCTGCCTATGTTATCAAACATCTAAGCTACTTAGAAGCTACAGAACTTTGTAATTTTGGTGCTAAAGTCATATATCCCCCTACTATATACCCTGTATTCCGTGAGAATATCCCTATTAGAGTACTAAATACGTTCAAACCAAACGCTCCTGGTACTTTGATTACACAAGAATCCATAAATTCCTCAGGTAAAGCCATTATAAAAGGAATTTCATCAATCAGTGATACTTGTCTTATAACAATCCAAGGACTAGGAATGGTCGGTGTTATAGGAATTAATCAAAGAATTTTCAGCACATTAGCGAATAATGGTATTAGTGTTTTTATGGTATCACAAGCAAGTTCAGAAAACAATACCACTTTCGCTGTTAAGAATGCAGATGCAGATTTAGCAGTCAAAGTATTAAATAAAGAATTCGCGATAGAACGTTCACAAGGAGAAATGAATGATGTTAAAGCCGAACATGACTTAGCCACAGTAGCCATAGTTGGAGAAAACATGAAAAGTACACCCGGTATCGCAGGAAAACTATTTGGAACATTAGGACGTTCAGGTATAAGTGTAATAGCTTGTGCACAAGGCGCTTCTGAGACTAATATTTCATTCGTTATTAAAAAAATATCTCTTAAAAAAGCTCTAAACTCCATACACGATTCATTCTTTTTATCCGACAATAAAGAATTAAATCTATTCATCGCAGGAATAGGCACAGTAGGAGGAAAATTGATTGATCAGATACATGAACAACAGAAAAAATTACTTAAAAATAATTTAAAAATTAATGTAATCGGAGTATCTAATTCACACAAAGCCATCTTCAATAGAGATGGTGTCGAATTAAAAACATGCATAGAAACACTAAAATCCGACGACAATTCATTATGCGAAGAAAGCAACCCAGAAAAATTACTTAAAAAAATCGAAGAATTTAATATATTTAATTCTGTTTTTGTTGACTGCACATCAAGTCCAGATATAGCCAAAATCTATGAACAACTATTATTGAACAACGTTTCAATAGTAGCTGCCAATAAAATAGCCGCATCATCAGAATATAGCAACTACAAAAATTTAAAAAATATCGCTCGCAGCCGTGGTATAAAATATTTATTTGAAACCAACGTTGGAGCTGGCCTTCCTATTATAAATACCATGAATGGTTTAATCAATAGCGGAGACCACATTTTAAAACTAGAAGCTGTATTATCTGGGACACTAAACTACATTTTTAACGAACTTAGTGCAGAAATAAGCTTTAGTAAAACCATAGTTAAGGCAATGGAAGCTGGTTATGCAGAGCCTGATCCTAGGATCGACCTTAGTGGTAAAGACGTCGTAAGAAAACTAGTAATCTTAGCTCGTGAAGCAGGATATATAGTAGAGCAAGAAGATGTAAAGAAAAACTTATTCGTCAATCAAGAATGCTTTTCAAGCACACTAGAAGAATTCTGGAAAGGAGTCAAAAAACTAGATGCAGATTTTGAAAAGAAACGTCAAAAATTAGAATCAGAAAACAAAAAATTCCGTTTTGTAGCCACCATGGATCATGGAGAATGTGAAGTAGGACTTAAAACTGTAGATAGTTCGCACCCTTTTTATGACTTAGAAGGCAGTAATAATATCATTATGATATCTACAGAAAGATATAAAGACTATCCAATGATAATTAAAGGATATGGAGCTGGAGCAGATGTGACTGCAGCAGGTGTATTCGCAGATATAATCTCAATAGCTAATATACGTTAATATGAAATATATAATAATATTAGGTGATGGAATGGCAGATGAACCAATAAAACAATTGGGAAATAAAACTCTACTCCAAGCCGCTAAAACTCCCTATATGGATCTACTAGCTTCTATGGGAATTACTGGACGAATGAAAACAGTAGCAGATGGCTATCACCCTGGAAGTGAAGTCGCTAATATGTCTATCCTTGGATATGATATGGATGAAGTGTATGAAGGACGTGGTGTACTTGAAGCTGCCAGTCTAGGAGTTGAACTAGCTCCAAATGATCTCGCCTTACGCTGTAACCTAGTATGCATAGAAGGAGATATCCTTAAGAATCATTCATCAGGTCATATTTCTACAGAAGAAAGTGACATTCTCATAAAAGAATTAAATAATAAATTAGGGAGTGATAAAGTTCATTTTTATACAGGAGTTTCATATAGACATCTTTTAGTTATAAAAGATGGAGATAAACGAATAGAATGTGTACCACCACATGATAAACCATTACATCCATTTCGCCCTTTATTAGTTAAAGCAAAAGTACCCGAAGCGAAAGAGACTGCTGATTTATTAAATGATTTAATCTTGAAATCACAGACATTTTTAGCTCAAAATAATATAAATCAAGAACGAAAGGCAGAAGGTTTAGATATGGCTACGAGTATTTGGCCATGGTCTCCGGGTTATCGTCCTAAAATGAAAACTCTAAATGAACTATATGGTCTGTCTAAAACAGCGGTTATAACTGCTGTAGATCTTATAAGAGGCATAGGTAGATATGCAGGAATGGATATTTTAAATGTTAAAGGTGCTACAGGTCTTTATGACACAGATTACGAAGCGAAAGCAGCTACTGCGATAGCAGCATTAAAAACTCATGATCTAGTTTATCTTCATATAGAAGCAAGTGATGAAGCAGGCCACGAAGGTAACATTGCCTTAAAAATGAAAACTATAGAGAATCTCGATAAGCGCGCAGTAAAAATTGTATATGAAGCTACGAAAAATTGGTCGGAACCTGTAGCTATAGCTGTTTTGCCAGACCATCCTACACCTTGTGCATTACGAACACATACTAATACACCCATTCCTTTTTTAATTTACAAACCTGGAACTATCGCAGATAAAGTTAAGACATTTGACGAATTTTCCGTAGAAAAAGGATTGTATGGTAAGAAGCCTCTTGAAAACAACGAATTTATGAAGCTTCTCATTTCCAAATAATTAACTGATATATTATGAAATATTATAGTACAAATAAAAAAGCCCCAGAAGTATCTCTAAGTGAAGCTGTTATTAAAGGTTTAGCACCTGATAGAGGATTATATATGCCTCGAAAAATTCCAACTATTCCGGTTAAAATGATTGAAAATATGAAAAATCAATCTTTTCAAGAAATAGCTTGCGTAGTAGCCAACGCTTTTTTTAGCGAAGACATTCCTAAAGATGAATTAGAAAAAATAGTACAAGACACTTTAAATTTTCCTACTCCTATAATCGAAGTAGAAAAAAATATATATAGCCTTGAACTTTTTCACGGTCCCACATTAGCTTTTAAAGATGTAGGTGGCAGATTTATGGCTAGATTATTAAGTTATTTCATAAAATCTAAAAACCAATCTGATGAAGTAAATGTACTTGTAGCTACATCTGGTGATACGGGAAGTGCTGTAGCTAATGGCTTTCTTGACGTACCAGGAATCCATGTATATGTACTATATCCTAAAGGAAAGGTTAGTCCTATCCAAGAATCTCAATTCACTACTCTGGGACACAACATAACAGCTATAGAGGTTGATGGCGTATTTGATGACTGCCAAGAACTTGTTAAACAAGCATTTATGGATAATGAATTAAATGCACATATGAAATTAACTTCAGCTAACTCAATAAACATTGCTCGTTTTCTACCTCAATCTTTTTACTATTTTAATGCTTATGCACAGTTAGCAAAACTTGGTAAAGAAAAAGATATTATTATCAGCGTACCTAGTGGTAATTTTGGCAATATAACAGCAGGTCTCTTCGCATGGTGGATGGGATTACCTGTTAAGCATTTTATAGCAGCTAATAATAGTAACGATATATTTTATAATTATCTCAAGACTGGTATATATATTCCAAAGGCTTCAGTATCGACAATAGCTAACGCGATGGACGTAGGTGATCCAAGTAATTTCGCCAGAATCATAGATTTATTTAAACATTGCGCAGGTAATACTTATAAAAATATATGTAATATGGTTAGTGGCTTTCGTTACTCTAACCAGCAAATAGCTGATACCATGCAAAAATTGTATAAAACTTCTGGCTATATTCTTGATCCACACGGTGCATGTGGATATCAAGCTTTAAAAGACTTTCAAGCTAAAAGATTTAATAAAAATGATGGTGTAGGTCTATTTTTAGAAACAGCTCATCCAGCTAAATTCAAATACACTGTTGACAATATTTTAAATTCTGACATCATAATTCCAGAAAAATTAAAGTTATTTATGGGAGGAAAAAAGAAAGTCATTTCTATGCCTAATGATTTTGCAGATTTTAAATTATACTTAATGTCGAATCATAACTGATAGTTCGATATTTTTACAATTTAGATTCCAGTTTAAATTATATTCCTTTTAAAAAAGCTATCATAAAAATCATTTCCAATATTAAAAACGAATAGATTATTTTTAGCTCGAGTAATACCATTATAGACTAATTCAAGTGAATTAGTCTTTTCTGATTCTATAATAAGAAAAATAGTATGTGATTCCCATCCTTTAAAACTATTAATAGTAGATAATTTTATCATATTGTTTTTTACAGAAAAATTAAATTGCTTATTTCTTCTAGCATTTCTAATCTCAATATCAAAATTTTCTTTATTATACTTAACTCTACTTGAATATCCTCTAAAATGAGAGAGCTTTTTTATATATTCCTTATTTTCGAACGTAGTAATAGTAGTTAAATTAAAATTATTTCTGATTAAATAATCCAATTCCATGAGTCTATCTCTTCTATTAGACAAAATAGTTATATTAGAGGCTTGTATGTTATAAACATCAACTATTTTCTTAAATTCATTTAGTAAATTTTCATTCGAAGTATTTCTTTCTAATTTAATATATTTTACGTTCTCTTGCTCATAATTAAAAGTAGGTTCAGAAATTATCGCATTTTCGTGCTCTGAAAACTGTTTTTCCATTAATTCTTGCTGAAAACTTAATGCTAAACGTGTAATTTTATCATTTGATCTTTTATAGACAGTCAAAGACTTATTCCAAGCACCTTGTATTCCAACAGTTTTAACATCTATATTTTCTCCTCCGAAAACTACGAATTCTCCTTCATCTTTTAAAAAATATTTATTAATAATCTCTAACCAATTACTTCCATAATCTTGAATCTCATCTATAAAAACAGATTGATATTTTTCTAATTCACCCTTCACGGAATTGAAAAAATTAGCATCATTAAAATCATCCAAAGAATTAATTTTAAGATTATTATTAGTAGCTGCCGATTTGAAAAACTGATAATAATCGGTAATATAAAAACCATCCCAGCTAAATTCATCACGAACTTTTGCTATCCAATCATGAATATAATTTACTAATGAAAGATTAGAAGTCAATATTAATACCTTAGATTTAGTTCTGAGACGAGCATTAACAGCTCTTTTAGCCAAGACAAAAGTTTTTCCACTTCCTACTAAACCTTTAATTTTTCTACGAGGTCTCTCTTCACTTCTGAGTAATTCCTGCTGTTCAGGTGTATACTGATAATTAACACCCTCATTCAAGGTATGTATAGCAGGAATCATATAATCTCTTATTTTAAGATAAATATCATTTCCAAACAGCTTTGACCTTTTATTAAAATATTTTTTTTCTATAAAATTATTAAAATCATCTTCACTTAAAATGTCATTTCCATAACATTTAATTTTTTTTATCTCTCTACGATACTTATAATATTTTGGTTCTTTAAAATTTTTAATAAGAAATTTTTTTATACTAAATGTATCCTCATTTGTAAAATATACCATAGTTTTTATTATGGTATTATAAGCTTTATTCTTAAATTTAAGAGGCCATAAACTATCTACATGTAGGTTATAAAAATTATCTTTATATTCTTTAACTTGTTCTAGAGGAGATAATACTTCACTTTCATCACTTTTTAAGTGCCAATGTGTTTTAGTATCTATATAATAATCATTGAGACTTAGATTTTTTATCTCTATAATAATTACACCATAATACTTTTTAAGAATAACTATATCTGGCTTATCACCATTTATAAATGGACGAAGAAATATTTCATAATCTTCATTAAGATTTTTATGTAAAAAATTAAAAAAAGTTAATTCTTTATTAGTCTCCATGATGATATTTTTTTTAGTAAAATTTAGGTTTTCTCAAATTTAATAAAAAAATCTACTGAAGTAATATTTTTATTTCTCAAATATAAAATTTTGTGTTTTTTTGATAATCAATATGACTTTATATATATTACCTAAATGAAAGAAAATACCGTAATAAAATCAATAGTTGTAAAAGACTTAGAAGAAAATTATATTAATCTAATGAAAGATTATAAAAATAAGAATCTTCTTTTAATCATCTATAACAATCAATGCCTTGGTTGCACAGGACGTGCTATTCCTCTAGCCTACGAATTTAAAAATAATTTCGATAATATTACAGTTATAGGTATTCATACTAATTTTGGAATAAAGAAAACTAGCGTTCAAGATATAAAAAGCATTTTCACAAGTGGAGAATTACCTTTTCCTATTTACCTAGATGAAGATGCTTCAGTTTATAATCAATTCGAATCAATGGGCACTCCTCAATGGTTAATTATAACGAAAGACGGTAAACTATACCGTTCCATATTTGGTTCACAAGAAGGTGCTCAAAATAGACTCTCCTATGCTATCGCTAGTCTTAAAGAATCGTATTAAAAAGATTTATTATTCTCCTATAAGTCTAATATGTCCTTTAATTTCTTCTATATCTATGATAATATTTCTGACAGCTTCTTCATCATCTTGCAAATTTTCACCTCTCGAATTTTCCTGATCGCCTTCAGGCAACATATCAAATTCACTCATAATATCTCCTCGTAGTGATTCCATTTTTTCTGTTACATCATCTAGCTCATCTAGAAAATCATTTAATCTATCTTTGAATTCGTTATACATAATTATAAATTTTAAAAATCGCAATGTACATAAAATTTCTATTTAACATCATTCTTGATAGATAACTCGTTTGAAATTTTATAACTCTTCGACGCTCTTTAATCATTTCGGATGTTAGAATATTCGTTTAGCACGAAATTTAAGATTTATTATCGTATCACGTCGTTGAATAAGTAATTCAAAATCATCGATATTTTCTAAAAATTTCTTTTGTATAGAACGTCCTATATTAACTACGTTGATTCCATTAATGTTAAAAATTTGATCATCAATCTGTAAACCTGCTTTTTCAGCATTAGATGAACGATATAAACCTGTTACTATCCAACTATTAAACGCCTTCTCTCTATCTGCATATGTGAATCCTAGTTTTGCAATTTGTCTTCCACGATAGAAATTATCGTTAGGCCTAATATATAAATCATCGTTTATAAAATCTATTATAATATCAAAATAGTCTAATATGTCATTACCAATAATACCCTCCCATTTTTTATTAGATAACGCACCTAATGTATCTAAACTATAAGCTAAATTAGTATTACGTATATGATATTTACCGATTTTAACAAATTTTGATTTAAACTCATAGGATGACGATATTCCGCCAAGGCCTCCATACTTTGTATAGTACAACATTTTCTTTTTAATCTTCGAATCTAGATTATACTTTTCAGCGACAGAACTAGTAAATACCACAGAACATTTTGCTCCTAAATCTAGAAGAAAATTACCTGATATTGTTAAATCTTTGTTGATTTTAACTTCTGATGGAACAAGAAGTTTATTTTTATCCTTTAGTAATTTAATTTTCTTCCATCTTCGTGTATCTACTGAATCTATACTAGAATATAATTTTATATATTGTTCTTTGAAATTAACCATTAGGACTCTGTTCTGAAAACAATCAGTCCCTATAATTCCATCAACATATTCACCCAATAAAGGCTTTAAATTAATAATTGGGATTATTTTAGCTATATATATATTACCATAGTAATTAAATGTAACATCATCATATATTACATTTATCTTTTGATAAGATTGACCTGCTCCTGATATTCTCGCTGGAATTATATTATCGTAATGTAAATTACTATTCGCGAAATATATACTATCATAATATAAATTTTCTGCTCCAGTATCTATTATAAAATTACCAGATACAGAATCAGCAGTGGCTTTTATATATATAATTCCATCATATGATATAGGAAATGCTCCTTTTGGTAAAATATATTTTTCTTCTTGACCAAGTATTATGTTACTTGGAATTACTATTAATAATATTAGCACAAATAATATATAATATTTTGATTTCATGGCTAATAGACTTATATAAATATAGCATTTCCATTCCATATTTCAAATTAAAAATCTAAATAAAAATCTAAACACGGATGATATCTTACACTATAAGTTTTTTTTAAAAAAAATATCTCCAAAAAAAATAATATTTTAAATCATTTTTTTTTGGAGATTCTGAAAATAATATATACTTTCGATACGATTTTTATAAGTATAATTTTTTAATTTTTTTTAATCATGAGAAAAAAGAATTTTGATGATTACAAAAACTATGAGGATAATTATAACGACAGTTATGATGAAAGCAACGACGAAGATTATGATGAGAATTATTACGATTCTTATGATGATGATGACTTTGACGATGGTTACAAAAAGAACCATCATCGTCGCTAATTCCTTCTAGTCTTGAATGATTTAAGTTCATCCAAAATCTGACTGCGAATTTTATTAAAAAAACATAAAATTCGCAGTGTAGATCATTTTTTATTACAATTTTGATTAAACAAAACTTCTTTTAAACTAGAACTTGTAATCTATTCCAAACCCAAATACCTTATTCGTCCTTGAAAACACATCAGTTCCTCCAAAAGGAATCGCAGGAGAAGCATAATGTGTTTGCTCTTTAGTATAATCTGTATATTCTGAAATCATATAACCAACATTCAAACTCAACTTCTCAGAAATTTTTACTTTAGCACCAAAACCTATAGCATAAGTATCGCAACTAAAAGAAGTCTGTTGTTGAAAATTATCACTCAGACCATAATCGGTATATTGATAACTTCCACTAACCGTAAGATACTCATTTAAATCCCATTCTGCTCCAATGAGATACTCCCTAGTACCATGAGACAAATAATCTTGTTTATCTCCATAGATTATATTAGTTGAAGTTGATAATGACTCATCAATTACGCTAGACATACCAGCATTTTTATCATCATAATAATGAAATTCTACACTTGCTCTTAATGTTGGTAATATATCATAACCAAGAGCAGTAGCGAAATAACCTGGAATATCACTTGGAGTATTCACACCATCATCAAAAGAAGGTATCTTAGTATTATTTTTCTTAGTTTTATTTTCAATATTAAGACTTGCCTTGAATTCATATTTAAGCATAAAATTCCAACGCTCATAATCAATATCAGCTGCTAAGATTCCAGTTAATCCCCAACCATACTGAGTAAGATCCAATTCCAAATTCGTAAGATCATCAGTTCCTAGGTACTGACTATATTCAGATTTAGGAGACACATCAACATATCCTTCATAACTACCAAAGAAATTATTCATCCTACCACCAAGATAAACACTTAACCAATCATTAACTTGATAAGAAAGTCCAACTTGCGTACCTAAAATAAATTGACTACCATCCACTGATGAACCAATATTATACATATTCGGGGCAATGGAAGGAATTGTAGCAATAGAAGGATATTTTAATTTAGTAATAATTGCAGCATTCAACATTGGAAGGCCATCTCCAAAAGAGGCCGTTCCTCCCCCTCCAGTAACAGCCATAAGAGCAGAAAGTGCCAAACGTCCTTTTTTATATATGAAGAAAACACTAGGAACAATCGGAGCGGAAGCAGTACCTTTAAATTCTTTAGCATAAGGTTGACCATTCATATCCCAATCATAAGTTGTATTAATACTTCTAGTTTGAAAAGCACTCTGATTATTAATGGATATATAATATCCATCATCCATAAAGGAGACACCAGCTGGATTATAATAAGCCGCATCTATCTCTAAAGAATTACCTCTAGCGAAATCTCTTAAGAAAGCAGCGTGTTGATTTGTATTAGTCAAATAATCTCCCGCGAAAGCGAAAGTACTTGAAAATAAGACCATTAATAGAAAAGTTATCTTCTTTTTCATATTTTTTTTCTTTAAAAGTGAGCGATAAAGATATATTATTTTTTTATAACTTTGAATTAAAAATTAAAGTATGGTAAAATTTAAAAGAATTAAGAAATACATAATTTGGTATAAATTATCTAAAAAAACTTCCATCCTTATTAACGGAATAAAAAGTTACTTCAAGATTTTGAATCAAAAAACAAATTAAATTACCTTCTCTTAGGAATCTCAATACTAAAACACGAACCTTGTTTCGGAACAGAAGTAAAATACATTTTACCATTGGATGATTCGACGATAGATTTACATAGCGAAAGTCCTAATCCAGTACCTTGAGTATATGTATTAAGTTTAGCAAATCTAGTAAATACATTTTTCTGCTTATCAAAATCTATACCTATTCCATTATCTTTAATAGAAATCTTAACAAAATCGCCTA